>Ga0302324_100014040_pt1 | contig 16182 bp, 14 predicted proteins | sample Palsa_T0_1_FD_201949 | JGI IMG/M metagenome (GOLD analysis project Ga0302324, IMG submission 201949) | Peat permafrost microbial communities from Stordalen Mire near Abisko, Sweden - Palsa_T0_1 | ecosystem: Environmental > Terrestrial > Soil > Palsa > Peat permafrost | place: Sweden: Abisko...
AATCTCCCTGTCCTAACAAAAACTTGATTTCACCGATGGTCCGGTGCTGCATTAGGACCTCGACATCTCGCATGAACTCCGCGACCCCGTCGCAGACGCCAGGTTCGTGCCGGATCATAAGATCGCCAGCAAAGTACTGCTCACTTCGACTGTGGTCCGCGCGGACGTGAAAGGTCTCATAGTACGTCCGCAAGAGTGACTTGTTCTTCTCCGTATCCTCGAAGTGTTCCACCTCGGTCGGTCCATCGACCTGGGAATGCCCGTACCACGGTCAGTTGCAGTTGGGCACGCGGCGATTGATTGATGAATTGCGTCAGCCCTTCCACACCGTCGGTCGCGTACGGATTGTGTTGCACAAATCGCTTGTGGTCGATGTGCTGGGTCCCAACGTCTACATCCCCGGCGCTGATCCCGTGAAATATCGTCAAAACTTTCTCGATGTCAGTTTTCGCCATTGTCTTATCTCCTTTGACCGCGTAGGCCGCCCGAGCCTCAGCCGCGCGCGCCAGGCTTTCAACCCATTCCTGGTGATAGCGGTAGAGCGCACCGGGACTCTTGCGCCCGAGTTCCTCGAGGAAGAAGGAGCCTTGCTGTGTTTCCTCGCTCAGCAGGTGACAGCCTGTATCCGTTGGAGTGATGATCCAGCCGTGATAGGCGCTCGAACGGGTCTCGTCGCCGTCCACCAGTGTCGACCACGCCAGCCTGCGGCCGGGCATGCCGAGCTGCTTCGATTTGAGCTGCCGAGGTACTCACGTGAGCTGCCATACTGGTTAAAACTCACCAGCTCCTGCGCCTGCCTCGATGAGTGGCTTAAGAAGCCGCTCCTGCCGCCTACTTCCCTAGTTCCTCCCAAAACCGAATCACCGACTCAATTCCGCGATAGAAGTTCGCTAAATGGAACTTTTCATTGGGAGCGTGAAGGCCGTCGTCCGGCAACCCAAACCCCATCATCACGCTGGGGATCTTCAGGAACCGTTCGAAATCGCCAACGATGGGAATCGATCCGCCCGAGCGTATAAATACGGTGTCCGCCTGCCAAACATCGTGAAGCGCCCGGGTGGCTGCCTTTACATACGGATTTGCCGTGCCGATCACCAGCGGCTCGCCGGAGTGGATCAACTTAACCTCCAACGTAATCCCCTTCGGGGTCAATGACTCCACATAGTTCTTGTATTGTGCGAACGCCTCGGCAGAGGTCATCTCCGGCACCAGCCGCATGGAGACCTTGGCCGTCGCCTTCGCCGGAATCACGGTTTTTGCCCCCGCGCCGATGAATCCGCCCGGCATCCCATGGACATCCAGCGTCGGTCGTGCCCAGGTCCGCTCCAGCACCGAATAGCCAGTTTCCCCGGTCAGCACCGACGAGCCGACCTCGGTCTTCCGGTATTGCTCTTCGTCGAATGGAAGCCTCTTCCAGGCCTCTAATTCTGCTGCATCGGGAACCAGGACTCTATCGTAGAAGCCGGGAATCAATATCTTCCCTTCGGCATCCTTGAGCTGCGCAATCACTCGCGCCAGCGCAACAAAAGGATTCGGCGCAGCCCCGCCATAGATTCCCGAATGCAGATCGGTCTTCGACCCGCGCGCCTCGATTTCGGTATAAATCATTCCCCGCAGCCCGACGCATAGAGTCGGCAGCTCGGGCGCAAACATCTCCGTATCGGAAACCAGCGCAAAATCCGCCTTCAGCCGCTGCGGGTGCTGTTGGACAAACTTCGCAATCGACTCGCCGCCAACCTCTTCCTCACCTTCAAGAATCACGCGCACATTCAGCGGCAGCTTTCCGGTCGCGGCCAGCAGCGACTCCAGCGCCTTCAGATGGATGTACATCTGGCCTTTGTCGTCCACCGCGCCACGGGCATAGAGATTGCCGTTCCGCTCCGTCGGCTCGAACGGAGGAGAAATCCACTCATCCAGCGGGTCCGGCGGCTGAACGTCGTAGTGTCCATAGGCGAGGCAGGTGGGCTTACCCTCGGCATGAAGCCAGTCTGCATACACCAGCGGATGTCCGTCCCCCTCGATCAGCTCGACATGCTCCATGCCAATCCGCTTCAATTCCGCCCCGAGCGTCTCGGCGGCGTGGCGAACATCGTCTTTATGTTCGGGCAGCGTTGACACGGAAGCAATACGCAGTAGCGCCTTCAGCTCGTCAAGAAAACGCTGGGCATTGCCCTGCGCAAACAGCACGGCAGAGGAGGTCGAAGTCATAGGTCTGTTTTCTCCACACAGGCGGCGTTAAACAAGGGCCGACCTCTGAGTATATGGATAACCCGGGGCAATTTCACCGCCTCGTTTCATTGCTGGGATCGACCCGGTCATCATCGTTGCTCCACGCTGTCTCACCGAAACGGGTGGTGGTATGTCCAGACTTCGCGGGTTACCGCCTCCAGAGCGGTATAGCCCCACAAATTCGCAGGTTCGATGTCATCGTCCGTGTTCGCATCGAATCCTTCGTCCGGCGGCGTGAACTCGTTGAACTGGTGAAGAAACAGAAATATCGGATCGAGTTCCCTGGCATCGTCCATGTACGCGTGAAGGGTCGCATACGACTTCCCTTTTCCGAAGCGCAACCCGTCGTCCTTGCAGTACGGCAAAGCGTTTTCCTTGGGACAACCCCAGCCGTCTTGTGCCGCCGCGGCGATAGCGGCGGTGAAGTTCTCCACTCGCTGACCGGCCATGTTGTAAGAAGGACGGTAAGGGCGCAGCGGGTCGGACGAGGCGGTCTGCAACCGGTCGACCCAGCTCCAGAAGTGGTACTGGGGAGCGATCTCCACCGGCTTGTCTCGAAGGCCTTGTTTCACCCAAAGTCTAGGCTGGCGGTCGAGGTAACCCGCCATCATTTTGAAGGTATATTTGGCCGCGATCTCCGGGTGTTGGTTCAAAAACTGCTGGATCTGAAACCAAAGTGGATGATTGGCGGAAACCGGATCTTGGGCCGCTCCGAGAAAGATGATCATCAGCAGTTTTCCCTCATAGATCACGTTCCGCGAGGGGTACTGTTGCATCCGTTTGCCGAAATATTCGATCTCTTTCTCGAAGGCGGTCTTACCGTCCAGGTCCTTGTACAGAACGTTCTGGTCGACTCCACCCAATAGCGGAATCAGCTTCAGGTGCGTCCCCAATGCCTGCCACGCGGGATAGACATTCCCGGTGTTGTCGCGGATGACCTGGTAGCCGGACCGTAAGCCAGCACAGTTGTTCGAGTTCCGCAGGTATTGCTCGAGGAACCAGTCACTGTTGAAAATGCAGCTTACATTGTTGGTGAGATCGATGAGCGCGGCATCCATGCCCATCTGCTCCAGCCAGGCCACATGCTGCCGGATCACAGCAGGATCGGCGCTATCATAGCCTCCGCCCACCGCGTCCATGTCGGCGGAATGCAGCAGCGGCCGAATTCCGTTTGCCGGAAAATTGACGGCGCGGGGGCCAAACCACGCCTCGTACTCCATGACTGCAACCCGGCTATCCGGTCCTACGACCAATGGACCGTTGCTCGTGGCGGATGGGTGCCGAGAGCCCTCCGCGAAGGCGAGACAAGACCAAGAGCCTGCACCAAGAGCCAGTGCCACAAAGGCCGACCCAGCGCGTCTATAAAAACCCGCCATCCTACCTCGAAAGAACCTGGGGCTAATACCTCGGCACGCTGGGATCAACCTCTCGCGACCAGGCGTCGATGCCGCCGCGCAGCGACTGCACCTTCTCGATCCCCTGGTTGCGTAGCCAGACGGCGACATTCATCGAGCGCACCCCGGCATGACAGATGGTCACGATGTGCGCCTCGGGATCGAGTTCCTGAAGACGTCCCGGGATATCCCCCATTGGAATCAAGGTGCTTCCTTCGATCTTCGCGGTCGCGTATTCCCAGGGTTCCCGGACATCGAGCAATATCAGCTCTGGCGGCTTCGCTCCGGCAATCCTTGACGAAAGTTCTGAAGTTGAAATCTCGAAATCCAGCATGTTTTTCAGCATACACGGGCCATCGTCGCCGGCCACGCCCGAGGACCGGACGGTTAAAATCCAACCCGCCCAATACGGATCAGAGTAGAAAAGTCCGGCGAATCGTTTACCGTATGCGCGAATGGGTTGATGTGCTCCCGCTGTTTCAGCTCGGGAAACGGCAGGCCGCCGGTCACCAGGCGGCCGCGTTCGTACATCAGCTGATCGAGGCTTCCGTTCAGTAGCAGCCGGTAGGTCCACGGTTTGGGGTCGGGAAGATCTTCGCTGATCGCTTTATCGATCGTGGTGGTGCAATTCTTGGTGACTGCGTTATACCACTCAGGACGCGCCTGGAGTCGATTGAGATAGTCGACATATGTCATTAAGAGCTTATGGGCGATCGGCGCCGGAACGCTGGTCCGGTACATATAGACCTCTTCGTCCTTGCGATAGTTGGTGCGCAGTCGAATCACGTCGCGTTCATCTGCGGCGAGGAAGATGAGTTCGTATTGGCGGAAGAACCCCAATATCGAAGAGTATGTCTGGCCAATCTGGTATCGTGCTTCGATCGAAAACGCCAAGTGCTGGCCATTGCCAAAGTCGAAGCCCACGATCGGGTGGCCGATCCACGGAACTCCCCAGTTCACGAAGAAAAAGTCCGCCCCGCGTAGCTGAGACAGATCATAGCTCCGGTCGCTCCAGCAATCGGTGTATTCCGTCTCCGAGGTATATTTGCAGTCGCGAACGTTATAGACCGTAACCTGATTGCCGTGGGTCTCGGCCGAAGCCGTGCGAGCGCAGTCTGCGCGCCAGTTTCTTTGGTTCGACGGAGAAAGGCTCAACCACCATACCAGCACCACGCAAAAGCAGCCAAAGCCGGAGAGCGCTTTCCATCGTTGGACACGCAGAAGGAGGAAAATCACGATGGCCGCATACAAGCCGATCAGCGGGATGCGCAACCCTGAGACCCGGCAATCGATATAAATCGCCGCGACTGCCCAGAGGTTGAGCAGCAGCAACGCAAACCAGACTACTATGACTCCCAGGACCTTCACTACCCGGTAGACCAGCGGAATTCGATCGGTCGCATTCGTCTCAGTCATCCACTCCTCAATCTTTCAGCGGATCAGCTCATGATTCTGCTAGGCAGTCCGGCCATAATCGCACACCAGTACGGTCAGGTCGTCTTCCTGAGACACCGCCCAGTTGCGAACTGCGGACATGATTGTGTCGGCGGTCTCGGTGTGCGACAGGCTGGCGGATTTGCGAAGCAGCGCCTGCAAGCGCTGCTGTCCAAATTCCTCACTTCCGGCGTTGGCAGCTTCCAGGATTCCGTCGGTATACAGCAGCAGGCGATCGCCCCGTTCCAGCGGGCGCACCGCATTGCAATAGGCGGCGAAGGAAAAGGCCGCCAGGATCAGCCCGTTCTCCTCAATCTCCATCACCTCGCCATTCCGCAGCAGCAGCATAGGAGGATGGCCGGCGGCGGCGTAGCGGAATTCCCCCGCTTCAGAATCCAGATGTACATACGCGGCGGTCACGAATTGCTGCTGGGTATTTCCGCAGAGGGCTGCGTTCATGCCCGACATCAGCTCCGCTGGGTTTTCGGTCGCCCGCTGGGTGGTGGCCGCCATTTTAACCATAGAGGCAATCAGCGCCGCAGGGACTCCATGTCCGGAGACATCCGCAATCAACAGGCCCGCCTGGCGGTCGTCGGCCGCAAGAAAGTCGTAAAAGTCCCCTGCAACCGAGGTCATTGGTTCATATCTGGCCGCCACACGGAAGTTCCGGGAGTCGGGAAAGCCGCCGGGGAGAATCGATAACTGCATGCGGCGCGCCACTTCGAGTTCTTTCTGGATTTCGCTCAGTTGCGCCTCGCGGTGGAGAGTTTGCCGAGCCGCAACGTACCCCAAACATCCGAGAAAGAAGGCGAAACCGAAGGGTTCCGCGTTATGGAAGCGCCCCAAAGCCCCGCTGACATTGGCGTATACGATAAACCCGCCAAACACCAGCAATCCGCTGCGAATGATGACAAAGTCCGGCGTGGCGCTTTGCCGCCGCAGGGAGCGCGCAATCACGGCCAGGGTCGCAGCAGTAATTACGACATTGCTGATCACGTCCAACTCATGCCGGTGCCCGAGCGCCACAGTTAGCAGGGCCAGGATCAAATAGAGGACCGAGCCCAGGTGAACCATCGTCCGGCCAAACTTGCTCAGAAATCCCGCCGCTTCGAAGAAAAAGAACCCAGGAATCGGCACCAGAAAGTCGAGAGCGGAGGAAAAGTTCCGCCAGAGACCCGCATGCGGCAGCTCAAAGGCTATAACCTCGGTCCTGACCCAGACGCGGCCCCCATATAGAATTGCGAGCAGTGCCAACCACAGCAGGAGCGGGTCGGGTTTGCGGCGAAGCAGGGCGAATGCCGCTGACACTATCCCGATGGTGGCGAACGCCGAGCCAAGAAACAGATACAATTGATCGTGGTGGATAGTTCTTAGGATCTGGCTGGCTGTATATTGTGGATCGACCGCTTCCATGCGACCCGATCTTAAACTATTGGCTCGGCCAGCGCGCATGAGTTCCGATTTGCCGGGCTTGGTCACATTGGTCTTTCTTCGCCGTGGAACACAAGAGTATCTCTCTCTTTAAAGAAAATAACCGGATAGGTAATGGCTAATCAGGAAAAGGTCCTCATCGTCGAAGACGAGATTCATGCCCTCACCGGGCTGGCCGAGCTCGTCACCGGCTGGGGATATCGCACCGAGACCGCCCGCGACGGGGCCGAGGCGCTAGAAAAGACCCAGGCATGGTCGCCGGGGATCGTAGTAACCGACCTCAAGATGCCCCGAATGGACGGCATCGAGCTGCTCGAGAAACTGGCAGAACTCAAACAAAATCAGGCAGTTATCGTTCTCACGGCGCAAGGCAGCATCCAGCGGGCAGTGCAGGCGATGAAGATGGGCGCTTACGACTTCATCCAGAAACCGGTCGATGCCACCCGTCTTCGCACCATTCTGGCCAATGCCAGCCGGCAGCGCGATACCGAACGCGAACTGGAAGTTACCCGGCGCAAATTGCGCGATACGGGCTTTCTCGGGCAGATGGTCGGCGCTTCAAAGAAGATGCAGCAGACCTTCGCGATGATCGAGCGAGTTGCTCCCAGCAATGTCTCCGTGCTGATTACCGGCGAGAGCGGCACTGGCAAGGAACTCGTGGCCCGGACTCTGCACGAGCTCAGTCCGCGCAAGCCCAAGCCGTTTGTCGCCGTCAACTGCGCCGCGATCCCCGAAACGCTCATCGAGAGCGAGATCTTCGGCCATGAACGAGGCTCCTTCACCGGCGCCGTAGAGCGGCGCGCTGGCTGTTTCGAACTCGCCGAGGAAGGCACCCTGCTGCTCGACGAGATCGGCGAAATGCCCATCGGCACCCAGGCCAAGCTTCTGCGCGTACTGGAAGACCGCAAGCTTCGGCGTTTGGGCAGCAAAGTCGAAAACGATATCGATGTGCGCGTCCTCGCCGCTACCAATAAGAATCCAGAACATGCAGTGTCGGCAGGCGCGCTGCGCGGCGATCTGTACTACCGCCTCAACGTCTTCAATATCCACATGCCTCCGTTGCGGGAACACAAGGAGGACATTCCAGCCATCACCGAGTCCATCCTCCACGATATGAATGTCAAGCACCAACGCAGTGTCACCCGGGTGGACGATGACATGCTCTCCCGACTGCTGGCCTATGACTGGCCGGGTAATGTCCGCGAGTTGCGCAATACAATTGAGCGGGCGGTGATCCTCTGCGCCGATGCCCACCTGAGTGCTCGCGACCTGCCTCCTGGTTTTGGCAGCCGCTCGGTGCTGAGCACTCCCGATCCTTCGCCAACCGCATTGCATGTCGAGGTAGGCACCACCGTAGACGAGGCCGAGCGCCGCCTGATCCTGAAAACCCTCGAATCTACCCTCAACAACAAGACCCGCGCCGCAGAAATCCTGGGAATCAGTCTTAAGACGATGCACAACAAGCTGAAGGAATACGGGAGCGCCTCCCAGGGAGTCGGAGGCTCGAGCACCGGCGTCAGCGATATGGGAGACGACTAGGACTGGTCTCATCGACGGGCGAGCGGGTACTCCAAGCGTGGAAGAGACGGGATGGGGAAGCCGGTCGCTGAACAGGAATCCAGCTCCAGTGCTATTGATCAGACCAGTTCCAGCCTTCCTTCCCGCCTGAAGCCGATCTCGATTGCGGATGCGCAATCCGGGCGCGCAGCGCCCCCCTCAAAAATCCCCCAGAGGGGATTCATTCGCTATTGGGTCGTTGTACTCTTAGCAGTGGTTTGGGTTGAGTAACGGACTTCGCTATGCGGCTAAAGACCAAACTCGTGCTGGCGACCACCGGACTGGTTTTCGTCATGGTCAGCATCCTCTCGCTGCTTTACCTGAGCGAGTTGATCCATCAGCAGATTGAGCAATCGTATCTTTCCAACGACATCCTGGCCCATCAGATTCTTTTTGAAGTCCGCCACGCCCTGGAGGGCGGGGTAAGAAATCATCCCGTCGATCCGAGAGATCAGGCCGCTCTGAGAGAGACAGTGGCTACTTCGCTGCGCGAGGATCAGGGGCTTACCGCTCTGCTCAACTCGGTCATCCGCTATTCGCCAACCGTCTTCGACATCTCTATCGCCGACTGGAACGACCGGGTACTGCTGGCAACCGACATCGGACAACACGACCATCTCGTCCCGGTTCGCCCTGATTTTTCCGAAATGCGCAACGGCAGTCCGTTTCACCTCATCGCGGCGGTCTTCGGAAAGCCCCGGGTTTACAACGTCTCTCTGCAACTGGAGCGCGACAACCAGCCCTTTATCACCGTGCGCGTCGGCATCCGCAGCAGCTTCCTTAGTAACTCCGTTCAACCCTGGCTGGTTGGCGCCTTGAAGTTTTCGGGAGTGGGTATCCTTGGTGCGTTACTGGTCTCTGCCTTTGTCGCCAATCTGGCCCTGCACCCGCTAGCCCAGATCAGCGAGCGGCTCGACGCCTTTACTCAGGCGGAACTTGCAGGGGAACTCGAAGGCGGCCATCCCCAGGACGCAGTTTCCCAGGTTTCCTATAAGATCGAGCGCCTCGGCCGCCGCATGCGCAATGTCGAGGAAGTCTTCTCGGCCCTCAAGGAAAATCTGGACCAGATCATGACCAATCTGGAGGACGGCATCCTGCTCTTCACCCGGGATGCGCGCGCCGTGCTGGTCAGCGACTCGGCCGAGCGGTTCCTCGGCCTGCAGCGAAATCAAATCCTTGGGACCGAAATTCACGAGATATTCGATCGGACGACTCTGCTCGGCTCCACGGTACGCGACGCCTTTGACGCCGGTTTCTCCATTGTGCAGCAGGAGATTACGACGGAAACCGGGCGGCGTATCCAGATTTCGCTCGACTTCATTCATGATGATCATGAGGCGGAGCAACGCCAGACGCTGGGCGCGCTGCTCACCCTTCACGACCTGGAGTCGGTGCGCGAGATCGAGAGCGAACTGGAACTCTCCCGCAGACTGGCTGCGATCGGGCGGTTGACGGCGGGCGTCGGACATGAGGTAAAGAACCCGATCAACGCGATCGTCGTCCATCTGGAACTGCTGCGGAATAAGCTCGACAGTTCCGACGAACGAGCGCTGCGCCATCTCGAGATCATCGAGAGCGAGATCCAGCGGCTTGACCGGGTGGTGCAGACGTTGGTCGATTTCTCTCGTCCGGTGGAGTTGCAACTTGAGGAACAGGACCTTCGCGAGGTCGTCTCCAGTGTTCTTCTGCTTGCCTCGGCGGAGTTCGCGACTCACAATGTCCAGGTATCCAGTCTGCTGCCGAACCATCCGGTCATGGCCAAGATCGACGCCGATCTCATGAAACAGGCGCTGTTGAATGTCGTGTTGAACGGGGCCCAGGCCATGGCCGACGGGGGCAAATTGGAGGTCAGACTCTCCAGCGACTCACGAACCGCCAGCATAAGCGTCCGCGACGAGGGCGAGGGAATCCCGGACGAGGTTCGGCAGAAGATCTTCGATCTTTATTTCACCACCAAGCGCGAAGGCAGCGGCATTGGCCTGGCTATGACTTATCGCATTCTTCAATTGCATAATGGTCAGGTTGACGTACAATCACAGCCGGGGAGAGGTACAATTTTCCTGTTACGTCTTCCTGTGCCCAATCTCAACTCCAACGATGTAAGACTGCGCAACAATCTGCCTGCGGGCGCGGCGCTTTCAAAGGAGCTCAAAGCATGAACTCCGCGGGTAAACACGCGGTGGTCGCGCTTCTTGTAATTTCGATTGCCGGCTGCGCGGACAAGAAAACCCGGATTGCTCAACCGGCGCAGTCCCTGGCGCCCCCCGCCGATGCGGGTAAGGCCGGGGCCATGTACCCGCCGCCGCTGACCCAGACCGAGCCTCAGCCCGAAGAACCGGCTACGTCTGCGCCGGTTGTCGCCAGCACCGATACCCCCGCTCCACCTCCGCCGGAACCACCGCAGAAGAAACCCGCGTCCAACCACAAACCGAAGCCAGCAGCCTCGAAGCCCGCCACTCCACCAGGCAGTACGCCTGCGGAAGGCAACGACGCCACTGCCGCCGCGCCTTCAGAATCGGCCCCCGCCCAGACCAATTCGGCAACGGAGATGGCCACGGCTGGCGAACCCGCAGCGTCTTCGCCGATTGGCCAACTTTCCACTGCGGGAACCACCGACCCAGCCCAGACCCGAGAGAAGGCTTCTGACCTAATCACCAGTACTGAAAACGGCCTCAACGGCATCAAGCGGACCTTGAATTCTCAGGAGCAGGAAACTGCCGGTGAGATCAAGACTTTCCTGCTGAAGGCCAGGAAAGCTCTGGCCAACGATGACGTCGACGGCGCGACGACGCTGGCCACGAAAGCCAGAGTACTGCTCGACGAACTGACGAAAGACTAAGCGCGACCCGTCTAGCGTTCTCCCCATTTCAGCTTGGCGCGAAGAACGTCGAAAAACGCCGGAGGCTTCATCCGCACCAGCTTCACCGAATAGATCGACCTCCGGCAATGCAACTCATCCCCGACCAGCAGCTGCACGGCTTCCTGTCCGTCTACAGTCAGATACGTCTGGTCCGGAATCCCCTCCACGCTCAGGGTAATCGCCGCATCCCCGCGCACCACAATCGGGCGCAGCGTCAGCAGATGAGGGCAAATCGGGGTAATCACCAGAGCATCCACGTTCGGCGCCAGAATTGGCCCGGCGGCCGCCAGCGAATACGCCGTCGAGCCGGTCGGCGTTGCCACGATCACGCCATCGGCTCGGAATGAAGCCGCCAACTGGCCATCCAGCCGCACCGTGAAGTCGCCCATCCGGGCAATCGCACCCTTGGAGATTACAAAATCGTTGAGCGCCTCATACCCGCGTTGCGCTTTGCCATCGCGAAATATCTCAACATGCAGCATGGCCCGCGAATCGACTGTCGAGCGGTTATCGCGCCATGCCTCCAGGGTCGGATACAGGTCGGCCAGCCGTACTTCGGTCAGAAAACCCAACGACCCCAGGTTGACGCTCAGGATCGGGATACCGGAGGTGGATAGCGCCCGCGCCGCCGCCAGCAGCGTGCCGTCCCCGCCCAGAACGATCGCCAGCTCCGGCGACAGGCCCGGCATTTCGTTGCGCGGAACTACCGGCGCATCGTGCGTATAGTTGCCGCTCACTGGGTCCAATACCGGGTTCAGGCCATGCGCCCGCATCCACAGAATCAGCTCCTGAATCAGGCCGGCCAGCTCTTCCTTCTGCGGCTTGGAGAGAATGACGACGGTTCTCATGCGTTTCCAGTGTACTCAAGCCAGGTCAACGCCGCAGTCAAAGGGCGATTCGGCGGCGCAGCCAGCCTGATACAGATGCTCAAATCGCCTGCCACTTTAACATTCGGAACTGTATTCTCTCAGTTAGAGAGAAGGCCCAGGATGGACACTCGGCAGAGATTGGAATTGCAGGAAACACGCCAGCCTATCGATGCCACCGATGCGGATCTCTCGGGCTCAATCTTTACGAATGTAAGCCTTGCCGGAGCCGCGTTCAACGACGTGAAGCTGACCGGCGCGAGCATCCGCAACGCCTGCTTGTCTGGAGCGCGCATCGAGGATGCCAACCTCTCGGAAACGAGAATCAGCCAGGCGAACCTGACCCGGGTAGCTATTACAGACTGCGCGACCGATGGAATGACCATCGATGGAATTCTGCTGTCAGACTTGATCACGGCCTACCGGAATCGGGTCGGGAAAGACCACTGAACCTGGTGTGGATCGCCAAGAGCGTACTTTACAGCTGCACATACAGCAGAAACTCTTGATTTCCTTCCGCACCTAAAATCGGCGAATCCATCAGTTTTATCTCCCGCCCGCCCAGTCGCGTGACACATTCCTGAACCCGATCCATGGCCACCTGATGGCCGGCTGGATCGCGCACGATGCCACCCTTGCCGACATATTCCCTTCCCGCCTCGAATTGCGGCTTGACCAGAACCACCGCTTCCCGAAGCGTTCCCCCCGTCGCCTCGATCACGGCGGGAAGCACCAGCGTTGCGGAAATAAACGAGACATCCATCGCCAGGAAGGAGACCCCCTCCGGCAGCTCCCCAGGCTTCAGCAGCCGCGCGTTGGTGCGTTCCATCAGCGTCACCCGCGCATCCGAACGCAGGCTCAGTGCGATCTGCCCATAGCCGGTATCGATCGCCAGGACCCGCGCTGCTCCGTGCTGCAGCATGCAGTCGGTGAAGCCGCCGGTTGACGCCCCGACATCGACGCAGAATTGGCCTGTCAGATCGATATTCCAATGCTCGAGGCCCGCCTCTAGCTTGAGCCCGCCGCGCCCAACATAACGCGGATCGTCGCCCAGCAACCGAAAGATCGCGTTCTGGGCGACGGCCGTGCCCGGCTTGTCGACCTTTTGCTCATTGACCAGGACCCGTCCGGCGAAGACCATCGCCTGCGCTCGCTCCCGAGTGGATGCCAGGCCGCGTTCCACCAGCAACTTGTCCAGCCGCATTTTCATCTGGTAACACCTGATCGAAGCCATTCCGCCGATGCAGCTGCAGTTATGCTTAAATCTACAAGGATCGGATCGCTAAGTCTTCGCTACCGTTGCGCGTCGACTCCTGGCTCGAGATGCCCCAAGATTCTTCCAATCCGCTACCTGATTCGGAACGTTCCTATACCAGTGGTCCCGGTAAGGCAGCCTTGGCAGCTTCCACGGCAGCCGGGGATGCGGCCCTGCTGGCGCGACTTCAGGCAGGCGACCAGCAGGCTATGGCCTCGCTTTTCGACCGCTACTCCGGCATTGTCTACTCCGTGGCGTTCAGAGTTTTGCAGGATTCTGCACAGGCCGAGGATGTCATGCAAGACATTTTTATCCAGATCTGGAAGAAACCAGGCGCTTTCGTCTCCGGACGAGGCACTTTGGGAGCTTGGCTTGCCGTGGTGGCGCGCAACCGGGCTATCGACGCTCTGCGCCGCCGCCGGCCGACGGACTCGGTCGAGGATGTTGTGCTCGCCGCCTCCACCAATCTAGCCGTCGAGTCGGAGCGGAACGTGCTGATGGAGAAAGTGCGGATCTATATGCACCAGCTCCCGCCGGAACAACTGAAAACCGTGGAAATGGCCTATTTTGAAGGTTTGAGCCATTCGGAGATTTCGGAGAAGACCGGGGACGCGCTGGGAACGGTGAAGACCAGAATACGGCTGGCATTGATTGCGCTCAGAAAGGCCATGCACCGGCAGGAAATACCAGACCCGGCAATACAGGGAGAAGCAAAGTAACTGTGAACGCGCACCACATTTCGGAAGACGACCTGCTGCTCTACTCGCTGCAGTCGCTCTCGGCTGGCCAAACCGCGGCCGCGGAACTGCACCTGGAAACCTGCCCGGAGTGCAGCCGCAACCTGTCCGAGATATCCGGGGACCTCGTGTTGTTGTCGTTAAGTGTCGAACCGCAGCCGATCCCTTCTGGCGCCCGGGAACGCTTCCTGAAGCGGGTCGCTTCCGAAAGCCAGACAGCCGCGCCTGTCGGCGAATTCACGGCTGCCGCCCCGCGGCGGCAACCAATTTTGTCTGACCCTCCGGAGCCGTCTCGGGTGATTCGGCAGATCCAACCGCGCAGGAGCTGGTTCCCCGTGCTGATTCCGTGGGCAGCGGCGTTCGCTCTGCTGGTCCTGACCGGATTTCTCGGCAACCGCAACCAAAAGCTTAGCGAGCTGCTCGATATCGATAAGGGGCAGATCGCGCAGCTCTCCGCCCAGGCCGGACGCGCCCAGCAAGTACTCGACGCGCTCACTGCGCCCGCTGCGAAAAGCGTTACCCTTACTGAGGGCAAGCAAACTCCGCCGCCGTCCGGACACACCAGCTATCTGGCGGAGAAGGCGGCGCTGGTCTTTGTGGGCAATAATCTCAAGCCCATCGCTGGGGACAAGACTTACGAGCTGTGGATCATTCCCGAGGACGGAAGAGCGCCGCTCCCCGCGGGGCTGTTTCGCCCCGACGACCATGGCGCTGCGAGCGTCGTGCTGCCGCCGCTTCCGGCAGGGGTCCCTGCCAAGGCGTTTGCGGTCACGGTAGAAAGGGCCGAAGGCGCGAGCAGCCCGACAATGCCCATCGTGCTTTCGGGTGCGGCTGGTCTTTGAAGAGCGAGGCGAGCGTCACCGGACGCATACCATGGAGCTTCTGCCCTTCTTGGGATAAAAAAAGGTGTCTTGGTCCGTCAACTGGCAGCTGCCGTTGATACCGCCAATTCCCCAAGTGCCACTAAAATCGACGCTTCCATCTCCTTTGGGTGCACTGCACTGGGAGCGGCAGGAAGAGGGGAGATATAGTCCGGCGCCAGATGAACATCCGGTGCCCACCTCGTAACGTGGAAGGTCTCGGCGATCTTCTGTTTATCCGATTGCCGGTAGTAGCGACCAGACATGATTTCAATTTGGCTGCGTTCTGCGTTTCCATGAAGGAAAACCACGATTCAAAGCGTTGGTAGAAGATCGACCTTCAGCTGGCCAAGGACCAGCTACGACGTTCTTGTCGAATCATGACTTCAGGCCAGGTGGCGTTTCGAGATCAGATTTACTCAGAGCGAGGTTCGGCGATTTGATTGAAGAGACAACTTCGCGATTCACCACCGCCAGTCTATTCGGTGCGCAGCGCGATCACCGGATCGACCGACGCTGCGCGGCGGGCGGGAATATAGCTCGCCAGGAGAGCCGAACTACCTAGAACTGCGGCCACTCCCCCCAAGGTTGGAAGGTCCCATGGATGAATCCCGAACAGCAAACCACGTAAGAGTGTGGCGGCAGCCAACGAGCAAACCGCTCCCATTGCGATTCCGGTAGTGGCGAGCCAACCCGCTTCTCGCAAAACCATCTGACCGACAGACCACCGTTGCGCGCCAAGCGCCATCCGGATGCCGATCTCCCGCGTCCGTTGGCTTACCGAATATGCAATCACTCCATACAGCCCCACCACTCCGAGCAACATTGCCATCGTGGCAAAGCCTCCCACCAGCCACGCCGAGGAACGGTGCAGGTAGGCCGCCGGCGAGTCGCGAATGTGGTCGGTCATGGTCACGCCGTTATGAGTGGCGATGTTGGGATCTACCTCATGAATCGAGGTCTCCATTGCAGGTAGCAGGGATTTCGGATCTTGCGACGTGCGCACGATCACGAAGAAGGAATTGTCCGGGCTCTGAGCAAAGGGCATATACATCGCAGGCCGAGTAGCGATATCCAACGGCCCTTCTTTAATGTCATCCACGACGCCGACGATTTCCAGCACAGACTTCACATCGCCGGAGTTAATGCGGCTTCCTAACGGATTCTCCCCCGGGAAGTAGCGTTTCGCGAACGTCTCGTTGATGATGATTACCCCTGGCCGGGAGGCGTCGTCTGCCTCAGTGAAATATCGGCCTCGCAACAGCCGCGCCTGCAGGGTCGCGAAATAGGTGGAACTCACCTCCCGGTCGTTCACCTCGTTGTAATCTCCCAGGTTCGGCTTCCCGACGATTCCGATCGCCTTGATACCATCACCGTCCCCGACTGGCAGATCGCTCGAGACAGCAACCGATTTCACTCCCGGAATAGTCGCAAGCTTGCTCAAGACCTGCCGTTCCAGCGCAACCTTTTGCGGATCCTTCGCATAGCTGGAGGCTGGTCCCCAGACCTGTAACATAGCCAGATTCTCCGGCTGTATACCCATCTCCACATGCAACAGC
>Ga0302324_100014043_pt1 | contig 16178 bp, 15 predicted proteins | sample Palsa_T0_1_FD_201949 | JGI IMG/M metagenome (GOLD analysis project Ga0302324, IMG submission 201949) | Peat permafrost microbial communities from Stordalen Mire near Abisko, Sweden - Palsa_T0_1 | ecosystem: Environmental > Terrestrial > Soil > Palsa > Peat permafrost | place: Sweden: Abisko...
CTTTGTCCAGAGTGTCGCGGTGGGCCTTCATGCTGGCAAGCGTTCGCCGGGTGCTGAATTGCAACTCGGCAAAAGTTGCGGCGAGATTCATGCCGGGGCCGGACAAGCCGGCCTGGATAATGACCGGCCGGCGCTGCGGGGAGGGCAACGCCGGCAGCGGTCCGCGCACATTGAAATAGCGGCCACGATGATCGATCCGATGGACTTTGTCCGGGTCGGCATAAATCCCGCGCTCGCGATCCAGGATCAGCGCATCAGGCTCAATGCTGTCCCAGAGCTTACATGCAACATCGAGGAATTCCTGCGCACGCACGTACCGCTCATCATGATCCATCATCTCTTCGAAGCCGTAGTTGACGGCTTCGTTCTTGTAGGCGGACGTGACGGCGTTCCATGCCATGCGGCCGCGAGTCACATGATCCAACGCATTGAACAGCCGGGCGCAGTGAAACGGATGGTGGTAGGTAGTGGATAAAGTCAGCGCGAAGCCGACGCCTTGTGCGGCTTTCGCCATGAGAGGGATCATCGGAGTCATATCGTGGCGCGGCCACTTGGCGCCGTATCGCACTACGGCAGCGTGACTTCCGCCATAATCTTCCGACGTGCCGCCTGTGTCGCCGAAGAAAAGCATATCCATTACGCCGCGTTCCGCGACGCGGGCGATGTCCTCATAGAATTCCGAAGTGCCGTAATACGGATAGCCGATCCACGAACCGGGCATCCGCCAAAGGTAATCCGTATGCAGGAAAGAAAGGTCCGCGGCGAGATGAATTGTTTCCGATTGCGACAAGGCGCTACTCACCTGTAGTTGACCTCACGGAGCAGATTGAATTCTGATCTTTGAGTCAATGTTGCAAACGCGGCCGGAATTAAGGCTGACTGGCTGTTCAATGTGCGTGTCGGTCTGTCCCCGCAGCAATTCGGTGAGCTGATCCAGGGCGATCTCAAGCACTGGACCACAATCATCGACGCGGTTGGCGCAAAGGCCGAGTGAGTCCGTCAAACGGGCGCAAGGCGCGCCCGGTTCTATTCAATCGTGATGTGCTCTTTTTTTATGACGCTCGCCCATAACGCGGTCTCGCGTCGTATCCGGTCGGCCAATTGAGCCGGTGACTCGATATTCACGTTCAACCCTTGCGCGGACAGCTTTTGCTGCATCGACGGCATTGTCAGAATATCGCGGGTCACGGCGAAGATCGCATCGCGTACGTCGGTCGGAGTCCCGTGAGGGGCGAGCATGCCGTACCAGGACGTGACGTCGATACCCTCAACGCCGGCCTCCGCCAAAGTGGGGACGTCGGGGAGAAGCGGATCACGCTTCGCCGTTGTCATCGCCAACGGAACGACGAGTTTCCCCTCGATGGCTGACAACACCGACGGCAGGTTACTGGCGACAACATCGATTTGACCGCCTAGCAAATCTTCAAGCGCCTGCGGCGATCCCCGGTAGGGGACGTGCTGGATGTCGGCCCCGGTCTTTTCCTTGAACAGCTCCATGGCCAAATGAAGCTGACTGCCAACGCCCGGCGTGCCATAGCTCAGTTTTGCCGTCTTTGCTTTTGCAATCAGCTGCGGGATCGATGTTACGCCGAGCTTGGGTGAAGCAACGAGTATGTTCGCCGCGCTCGCCAGCAACGACACAGGTTCGAAATCGCGTTCAACGTTGAACGGCAAATTCGGCATCAGGGTTGGATTGATCGTGAGATTGCCGGCCGGGATCAGGAGAAGCCTAGTGCCGTCGGCTGTGGCGTCGCGCACGGCCTCAATTCCGATATTGCCGGCGCCACCGGTCTTGTTCTCGACGATTGCCGCCAATCCGGACCGGGCCTGATACTGCTCCGCCAGCAAACGGCCGAGGACGTCGACTGGACCGCCCGCACTGAAAGGCACGATCAGTGTTATCGGCCGTTGTGGAAAGGCCGCGGGCAGCGTTTCGGCGCCAATTGCCACGCTTGAAACAAACGCAAGCGACGCCACCAAGCCGGCCAATGCCAGACGCTTGGTGGAATCCGCAGGTGTAATCAGTCCAAACATGATCTCGGCGTCTCGGGTTACTTGGAGCCGTCGGGAGGCGACATGGTGCCGAAGTCGACATCCTTGGTCTCCGGACCCCAGGCCGCGCCAACAAAGATCAAAATCGCACCAACGACGACCAGGACCAGGACTGTGTATTTGAACGGCATGAAGTTGGAGAGTCCGGCCTGGTAGAATACGTAGAATGCCGGCAGAACGATCGCGAGGCTGTAGCCCAGACCGAAGCCTGAAGCGCGCACGCCGGTCTGGAAGCGCTCATTGATGTAAACCGTTCCGAGCGCTCCCGGCGCGACCACGAGCACGATCGTTACCGTTGCGAGAAGCAGAATGAGCGGCAGGTTGCCGGGCGCGGTATTGAGCAGCAGATAATAGAAAAGCGTGCCAAAGACCGCGCTTATGGCGCTCGCCCCCATGAGATAAGTCCGCCGGCCGATACGCTGGCTGATCACGCCGCCAAGGACGTACACGCCGGCAAGAATGACATAGGCAACGACCAGCACAAAAGTGAGGTTGGTGCCGACGACGTGCATTTGCGAAGCGAGCAGGCCGGGCAGCACCGCCAACGATGCGTTCAGCGATAACCAAAATCCCGTCATCACCGTGAAGACCTGGAGGAAACTGCGCAGGTTTTCACCCTGGAACAGCGTCTTGATCGGAGACTGTGTGTGCTTGGTTGTCTGCCACATCCGCGATTCTTCGACGGAGCGCTGGTAATAGATGGCCAAGCCGAACGCCATGATGGCGCCGACGAGGAACGGGATTCTCCATCCCCATTGCACGTAAGGCGCGTCTGGGCCGCCGGCCGGCAAGACCAGCAAGACCGCGAGTGCGACAAGGGAAATCGCCGCGGTGCCGAGCGAGGCAGCGCTTTGGATGACCGCGCCGTAAAAGCCGCGCTTTTCCTTCGGGCAATATTCCATCGCCAGCGTATTGGCCGACGTATATTCGCCGCCGAGGAAGATGCCGTCGACGAGGCGGAGCGCGATGAAGATGTAGATCACCGCATCGCCCCAGGTGTCGTAGCCCGGCAGCAGCGCGATCAGCAAAGTCACCACGCCAAAGCCGAACACCGAAATGACCGCAACGCGCTTTCGGCCGACCGTATCGGCGAAGTGACCGAATATGAAAGCGCCAAGCGGCCTGCCGATCAGCGTGGTCGCGAAGATCATCGCTGACGCAATCGAGGCCATGGTCGGAGATATTGTCTTGGGAATGAAATAGGCGATGGCGGGAGCAAGCGCTATGACCGGCAGGAAGATGTCATAGTTGTCGACAAAAAAGCCGATAAAGGCGCCCCAAATCGCACGGCGCGCCTGCGGCGTAAGATCCGTACTTTGCACTGGCGCATTGCCCGCTTGCTGTGTTGCCATCGAAGACATCGTCGCACCCCAATCCCTGTTGCTGTCGTTTCGTATGTTCACTCTGGATTTGCGGCAGGCGTGATTGTTGCCGATGCCGGCCGCGACTGAAGCCCCGCTCTTGAGCGGACAAGTATGTTTAACGGTTGCTCGCTATTGTCTTGTCAGATCGAATTTTCCTGCCATCGCGAGATCGACAAGCTGGTTGCGCACCTGCTGCGCCAGATAGCGGCGCATCCTGATCACGCCTGCATCGTGCTGATAGAGCATCTCGTATTTCTCCAGACCAGGACGAACGCCGGAGAGAATTTCGCGATCCTGCTCCAGCACCGTCCAGTGGCGCGGCTCGAGGTTGGTGCGATAAAGAAAACGCCAGACGTCGCGCTGCCAGCCGCTGACTTTACGGACGCGCCAGAAAAATCCGGCCATATTGTTTTCGTCGATCGGGGTGGCGAAAGAGATGATACCGAAATTGCCGCCGGGGCCGCCGGACGGCGGGTAGGGAATTTCCAGCCGCACGAAAAGGGCGCCGTCATCGACGAGTTCGCTCCAATCGAAGTTGACGTTGCGCTGCCCGTCTTTTTCGAAAAAGAAGCCATGCGGCGTATCGCGCGTGACGAAATGCGCTTTGGTGTCACCCTGATACATCGTGTGCGAATTGGCATGCAGGAACGTGCCATGCATGGGATCCATCAGATTGTCGTAGCAATAACGCCACGCCATTTCCCAATCCGCGTAGCAGAGGAACTGGGCGTATTCGCCGCCGGCGAGTTGCGGCGGCGGCACGAATTCCGGCGCTTCCTCGTGCAGTGCGTCGCCGAACCAAACAAAGATGGCGTCCGCGACATCGCAGGAAGGATAGGTCTTCACCGCCTTTTTGCCCTCGAGCGGGCATCCAGGCTGGCCCGGCACCTTCAGCACCCGGCCGTCAGGTCCGACCTCGACGCCGTGATAATTGCAGCGCAGCCGATCGCCCTCGTTGATGCCGCGCGATAGCGGTACCGCGCGATGCGGGCACCGGTCGGTTTGCACGTGTATTGTTCCCATGGCGTCACGCCAGAGCACAATGGGGTCGCCAAGCCTGGTGAGGCCGACCGGCTTGCCCCCGGCTTCGACGAAACGGGAAGGTAGGATCGGCCACCATCGATTGCGCAGGCCGGTGCGCATATAGGACTGCACCTGTTGGTCTGTCGGACCGGCGGCAGCAGCGGCAGTACGGGGATTGTTCAGCGTGACTGTCGACATGGCTCAGGCTCCCAATTCGCGCAACACGGCGCGGAGATTCTCTTCCGTCCAATCGCCGCCGCTCGGCGGCCGCACCCTCGAACCGTTAAGTCCTTCGACAAGCTCATCCAGCTCGCGCGCGCCCTTGGCGAATACGCCTTCAATCGCGTTGGCAAGTTCTTGCTGCCAGGTGGTTGGCTCGTGCAGCCGCGTCTGGTGCGGATCAAGATATGGAAACTGATAGGTAGCCATCAGGTCCTCCTCAGATGTCGAGTACGAGGCGCGAAGAGCGCGCGCGTGAAACACATGCCATCATCGTCTCGTTTGTGGCCCGTTCGGCCGCCGACAAGATGCTGTCGCGATGATCGACCTCGCCGCCGAGCACACGCACCTCGCAGGTGCCGCAGATGCCTTGCTGACAGGAACATGGCACAGGGATTCCGGCGTCGTTAAGCGCGTCCAGCAGTGACTTGTCCGGGGGTACCGTCACCGTGATCCCGGATCCTTGGCACACGGCCTCGAAGCTTCCGGAGCTTTCGTCCGCCGGCCGGCTGCGCGGCGCGAACCATTCGAAATGAACGGTTCCTTCCGGCCAGCCGGCGGTGGCCTCTTCGACTGCGAGCATCAGACGCTCCGGACCGCAACAATAAACCGCGGTGTCCGGTCGAACGGTACCGAGTTTTTGCACCACGTCCAACCTGGTACCCGCGGCGGTACTGTGGAGTGAGACTTCGCCGCCAAGCGCGCGTATCTCGTTCAAAAACGGCGCCGCATCATCGCTGCGGTTGCAATAGAGCAGGGTCCAGGACTTTTTGCGCGCCGACACTTCCCTCATCATCGGCATGAGCGGCGTGATGCCGATGCCGCCGGCAACAAAAATATAGTTCCTTGCATCAACGAGCGGAAAGTTGTTGCGCGGCGGGCTGACTGCCAGCATCTCGCCCGGGCGCAATTTGCGGTGCACGAATTGCGACGACAGGCCGCCACTCACCGCGCGGATGGCGACGCGATAGCGCGAGCGATCGGTGGGGTCGCTGCACAGCGAATATTGCCGCATGGTGCCGCTCGGCAAATGCAGGTCTACGTGTGAGCCTGGCTCGAACGGCGGCAATGGGTTGCCGTCCGGCGAGGCGAGTTCCAGCGAGAGCACTCCGTCGGCCTCCCACGTCATCGCCCGCAGCTGAACCGGAAGGGTCGCCGTCGTTTTGGCGACGTGAACGACCTCTTCCTCTTCAGGCGACTCGAGCATCGCGACCTCGGCAGCCATGACACGCCCCTTATGTCGGCTGGCCGGCGGCGCCCGCGGGCGGTCCGGCGAAACTCTGGCTGAAGGGACCGATCGCGACCATGTCGATTTCGATCATGCACGGCCCAGACGCCGCGAGCGCGCGATCGAGTGCGGCTTCGAAATCGTCGATCTTCGAGATGCGCTCGTGCGGCAAGCCTACGGCTTTGCAAACCAGCGAAAAATCCGGAGTCAGGATGTCGGCGTAAACCCTGCGGCCGTTATATTGCGCATCCTGAATGTTCCGGATCACGCCGTAGCCTCGATCATTCATCATCAGGAAAACCACGTTCGCGCTGGAATCGACCGCTGTCGCAAACTCGCCGATCATCAACTGCGAACCGCCATCGCCGAGCAAGGTAATCGCCTTGGCATGGACGCCTGCCATCGACGCGCCGATGCCCATGGCGATGCCTTGTCCGATGCCGCCGCCAAGCGCGTGAACGCCGAGGCGTGGCTCGGCGAGGCGGACGAAACGATTGCCAAATGTGCTGTTGGAGATGGTGACATCGCGCACCCACGGATGCCCGTTCTGCTGCGTGTGCCGGCTGAGCAACTGGGCCAGCGGTACGTACGGGCCGAGCGCCTTGAGCAGCGCCGCCTCCGCGCGAATCCGCGCTGCGCCGATCTCCGAGAGGAAAGTGGCGTCTGTGTTGAGCTTCTCGGGCAGCCGCGCCAGCAAGCCTTCAAGGGCAAGCCCTGCATCGCTGGCAATGAACAGCTCGACAGGATAATTGCGGCCGGCCTGAAGCGGATCGGCGTCGATCTGCACCAGGCGCGGCAGCTTCATCTTGTTGTTCTGGGTTTCGTTGCCGCGCAGCCGCGATCCGACCACGATCATCAAATCGGATTTGGCATAGATATCTTCGGCTTCCCGCGTCATGTTGAAGGCGCCAAGACTATAGGCGTGTCCTTCCGGCACCACGGCGCGGCCATTGGTGCTGGTCACAACCCCAAAGCCGCGCTCCGCCAGCGCTGTCGCGGCGGCCGCCGCGCCACGGGCGCCGCCACCGAGCCACAGCAACGGCCGCTTCGCCTGACGCACCATGTCTCCGAGCGCATCAAGCCGAGATGAATCGGGTTTACGTAGCGTGATGGCCGGCGCGCCGGATACTTTGCGCAGGGCGATCTTGAGGCGCTGGACGTCGACCGGGATTTCGAAAGTGACCGGGCCCGTCGGAGGCGTGAGCGCGATGGTGGCTGCTTCCAGCAATGCATCGACCGCGCCGACCGGCTCCCAGGCACGCACATAATGTTTGCTCACCGCCTTGAGCATGTCCGGCTGCCGCGGCACGTCGTGAATCGCAGCGCGATCGCGATCCATGAACTCGCGATCGACTTGTGTAGTGATATGAAGGACCGGCGATCCGGCCGTCAGCGCTTCAACCTGCGAACCAGCCGCATTGCCCGCGGCAGTGCCGGTGCTAGTGATAACGACGCCGAGCGAACGCGACACGCGTGCATAGGCATCTGCCATATTCATAGCGCCGGCTTCGCCACGCGCCGGCACGAAGCGGATTCGGCCTTGCCGCCCGATCGCGTCCAGTATCGGCATGTTGTGGATCGAGATGACGCCAAATACTGTTATCACCCCAATGTCGGCGAGTGCGCTCGCGATGGCGTCGCCGACCGGCTCGTTCACGGGGGCGGCTGACTGGGTTTCGATCCGCGTGCGGGTCATGACTTCCTGGTTCATCGCCTGATCCCTTTGCTCAAATGCAACGTGATACGCCGCCGGATATTTCGAGGCTGGCGCCGGTGATGTAGCTCGCTGCCCGCGAGCCAAGAAAAACGATGGCACGTGCCGGTTCATCAGGATCGCCAAGCCGGCCAAGCGGAATTTTCTTTTCGCCGGCCAGTTCGCTCATCCATTCAGATCGTGACTGCGCCTGATTTGGGCGCGCGTCGAAACGGCGCTGCCATTGTCCGGAATCCACCAGACCGAGCAGAACCGAGTTGACGCGAATGCGCGGCGCGAACTCAGTCGCCAGTGACTTCAACAGGTTCTGGACACCTGCCCGCGCCGCTGACGTGCACACCATGTGCGGCTCGGGCTGCATCGCCAGCAAGGAATTGACCGCGACGATCGCCGGTTGTTCGCTCTTTTCCAGAAGCGGAAGAAACGCCCGGATCGGCAGTATCTGACTGAAAAATTTCAGATCCAATTCTTCACGCCACTGCGCGTCTCTGGTATTGGCGAACGTCGAAACCCGGCCCTGGCCGGCATTGTTGACAAGAAGATCAACGCGGCCGCCGCTCCACTGCGTGACTTTTTGCGCAAAAGATTTCACGGACTCGGCGTCGAGCACGTTACAGGGCTCGGCGAGCAAGGCATCAGAACTGGGCGATCCGAGCTTCTGCTTTGCGGCCGCAAGCCGGGCGGCATCGCGGCCGCAAATCGCCACCCGCGCGCCGTCAGCCAGAAGATATTTGGCCGTAGCGAGTCCGATTCCGGAACTGCCGCCGGTGACGACGGCGATGCTGTTTTTAAGGCCTAGGTCCACGATGGCTCTCGCAGATTACGTTCGGATGTTGGGTATCGCGGTTCATTATGGTCAGAGCCGTTGCCGTTCTGGGCGCCATGCCATCCGAGCCGCAGCGAAATTTCCGATGCTGCATCGGTGACGGCAGCGCCGATTCGGGCGCGGCGTTCGTCGCCTTCGAATTGCGCCGTCTGGCCGGTCACATTGAGCGCGGCAACCGGCGTATTGGTCGCGTCAAAAATAGCGGCCGCAACCGAACTGATGCCAAGCTCGTAGTTGCCGTCACTCCAGGCGAGGCCCTTAATCCTGTCGGTGTCGAGCTGGGCGCGAAACTGCAAGGGCGTAACCGCAGTTTGAGGCGTAACCGGCCGCAAATCGGCGGCGGCATAGAGACGCTCGACCCGTTCAACGGGCAGATAAGCCAGAATAATGCGTCCCATATTTGCCGCGTGGGCCGGAAGCCTGCTGCCGACCCTGATGTTGCTGGCAAAAGCATGGTTCGGCACGCGCCGCACCAGATAGACGACCTCGCGTCCATCGAGCACGCCGAGATGCGCGGAGAGCGTCAAGCTTTCGGCGAGGTGCGTTAGCACCGGGACCGCGGTCTGCACCAAATCGTCGGAAAAGAACGCTTGCGCGGTCAGTGTGATAAGTCCAATGCCGATCCGCCAACCGTTCCCTTCACTACGCGGTTCAATGAACCGCTCGGCTTCGAGAGCGTGCAACAGCCGCAGCAGCGTGGTCCGATTGATTCCGAGTTCACGCGCCGTGCGGGCCATATTTGTTACCGCGTCACCTTCGGCGATACGGCGCAGCAGCCGGGCGACGCGTTGTACTGGCGGCGAAGCGTAAAGCTCGTCAGATTGTCCGTTTGTCGTGATTTCAGACATGGACAGATCCCATGATGGTCTCAGCGAGAATATGCGCCAGCGCCGCTGGTTCTTCCTGCGGCAGCGCGTGTCCCGCGCCCGTGACTTCACGATAGCCGACAGCGTTGGCAAGCGCCGCATGGGCCGCGCGGGCATTTCTCGGCGGCGTGATCTGGTCAAGGGTGCCAACCGCAACGATCGATGGAGCGCTGATCGATGCCGCGTCCGATAATAACTGGCCGGCACCGAGAGCATATACCGCCTGAACATACCCGTCAGGATTCACTGAACCCATCGCTTGCTGAACGGCGGCGACGATTTCCGGTCGCGCCTGCGGATCGCCGACCAGGCGCGCGGCGCGCTTTTTTGCAAAAGCTGTTGGGCCAAGTCCGCGGATTTCATCGATGCGTGACTGCACACCGTCGGGTAGTGCCGCGCCCGGCGTCACGCCGTAGCCTAATGCCGGCGAAATCAGCGCGAGCGCGCTGACTTGGTCCGGGTAATATTTGGCAAAGCTCGCCGCAAACAGTGCGCCGAGGGAATGGCCGGCGAGGGCCACCGAGGACAGCCCCAATGCATCAAGGAATTTCGCCAGCATGTCCGCATAGTCGCGCGGGGAGGGCACAGCGATGGCGAGCGGCTCGGATTGCCCGTAGCCAGGCGCGTCCCATGCAATGGCGTCGATTGTCTCCGGCAAAGCCGTAAGCAGCGCCCCAAAACTTCCGGCATTACTGCCAATGCCATGAAGCAGGACCAGCGTACGGGTCGCGCCATTGCCCGAGCGTCGTAGGTAACCAATGCCCCCAGCAAGGCTACGGCTTATGTGATTGGTCATCGGCCGAGTCATAGTTCACATATGAACGAGAAGTTCGTACAATCTACACATAAAACCATCTGTTAACGATTTCGTCAACATGGTTGTCGCTTTTTGGCTTTCTGTTTTTGCATAGCTGGAAGGCTGCGGAATCCCTGCTCAACAGGTTCGAGCACTATTGACGGATAGTTAACAGTTTAGTATGCAATATAAAGTTTAATATGCTAAATAATCGGAACAGAGATGACGGCAATAGAGGCTCAGGCGGTATCTGGGAAAGGGGGTGGGCCGGACGAGCGTTATCTGGTCCCCGCGCTGATCCGGGGCTTGAGGATTCTCAGCACGTTGTCGCGTGAGAACAGCATGCTCACGCTGTCAGAGGTGGCCGCGTCGCTCGGCACAACGCGCTCTTCAGCCTATCGTCTGCTCTATACCCTCGAGCATCTTGGGTTCGTGGAATACGACGCGCGGAGCAAAAACTACGCGCTGGGGCCGCAAGTGCTCGCGCTCGGCTACGGTTACCTCGCATCACGCGACATTATTGATGTGGCGATGCAGCATCTTATCCGCCTGCGCGACCGTACCGGCTGGTCGGCTCATCTCGGCGAGTTGCATGGCCGCGACGTCGTTTATGTGGCGCGGGTTGCGACGCGACGCTCGATCGCCAGCGTCGTCCATGTCGGAACGCGCCTGCCGGCGCACGCCACGACCATGGGCCGCATCCTGCTGTCGAGCCTGTCAGATCAAGAGATTCGGGAACTGTACAATCAGGATCTGAGCAGGTCGTTCAATCTTTCCCCTTATTCCGATTTAGCCGAACTGCTGAAACAGATTGCGGTCGACCGTGCCGAGGGCATCGTGGTGCAGAGCTCCGGCTATGAGCCAGGTGTTGCTAGCGTGGCCGCGCCGATCCACGACGTCTCAGGTCGCATCGTTGCCGCTGTCAATGTTTCAGCGGTTGCGCTGCTTGCCAATGAGGTGGAACTGAACGGGCCGCTGAAAGCCGAAGTCATGGCGGCGGCGGCGGCGATATCGCGCGATCTCGGGCAACAAGCCGACCCGGTTCAGACGGTCGGTGAAGAGAGCTTGCAGCACGGCCGGCGATCTGCCGGGTAAATTAACTCAACATGATAGTGAGAGCAGGAGAGCAAGATGGATGACATCACCCGTAAAGAGCCAAAACGGTCCTGGGACCGGCCTGAAGGCGGAAGCTATGCCGATTGGATGAACAGCCGCGTCGCGCGTGTTGCCGACCGGAAATATGACTGGAATGCGCTTAAATTTCAGGCCGACTATGATCCGAAGTATCGGCGCGCGCAGAAGCGCTTTATTGGGACCGGCGGTACCGGTGTCGCCAGCGACACCTCGGTGATTCCAGCCGAAAGTTTCACGTTGTCGAACATGATCCTGCCGCCGGGCGCCGAAGGTCCTCTGCATCTTCATACCGATGCCGAGGAGGTGTTCTTCGTCCTGCGCGGCAAGATCAAGGTGATAACCGAGAAAGATGGCGAGCGCTGGGAAGCGGTTCTCGGCGAACGTGACTGCGTATCGGTACCTCCTGGCGTGTATCGCGGCGAGATGAATATTGGCGAGGAAGAGGCGGTCATGATGGTGATGATCGGCTCGCCGAAGCCGGTCACGCCGACCTACCCGCCGGATCATCCGCTGGCGAAGGTCAAGCGCTGATGGCGTACGGCGCGCCGCCTGTCGTGCGGCGCGCCAGCCACGGCGGGCGACGGGTAAATCGGTCGCAATCATCTGAAAATCTAATGTATTTTGATGGAGGCGCGTGATGGCGCTTGTGGGTATTGATGCGGTCGTTTTCGGCGTCGGCGATATGGCCGAAGCAAAGCGCTTCCTCGACGATTGGGGCGTGTCTGAGGTATCAGCCGCGGCCGATAAGCTGGTCTATCGCACCCGCGACGGTGCCGAGGTGATCGTCAGGCCCAAGGATGCGAGCGATCTGCCGCCGCCCATCGAAAGCGGCAATACGGTGCGCGAAGTCATCTGGGGCGCCGCCAACGAGCAGGAGCTGAAAAAGACCGTCGATGCGGTACGCGATGTCGCAAGTTTCCGGATCGGCGCCGATGGCTTGGCTCGGGTGACAGATCCTAATGGGATGAGCATCGCGTTTCGCGTCTCCAAGCGCACACCGATCGTCGTCAAGCCGACAGCGCCGAACGCGCCTGGTTCACACCAGCGGGTCAATCAGCGCTCGCCGGTTTACGAGCGCGCACATCCGATCAATATCGGGCACGTCGTGATGTTTGCATCGGACTTCGCCGCAATGCGGGCTTTCTATACGGAAAAGCTCGGTTTCTCGATTAGCGACGAATATCCCGGGCACGGCGTGTTCACACGCTGTCAGCGCGTTGGCGATCATCACAACCTGTTCATGCTCAATCGTCCCGGCAAAGCCGGCGTCAATCATGTCGCCTTCACCGTGACTGACATCCATGAAGTCATCGGCGGCGGCATCGCCATGAGCAAGAAGGGCTGGAAGACCGAGATCGGCCCCGGCCGGCATCCGATCTCGTCGGCTTACTTCTGGTACTTCGAAAATCCCCTGGCGGCTCCGCTCGAGTATTACGCCGACGAGGATTACTGCACCGAAGACTGGAAGCCGGGCACACACGAGCGCAAGCCGGAACTGTTTGCCGAATGGGCGATTGTCGGCGGCATCGATGGCAAGACGCGGCGGCAGGTTTCGTCAGTCGACCAGAGCGGTCGCGGCCATGCGTAGTATCGGACGTTGCAAAGCCAAATCGTGCCATGCAGCCTGAAATCAGGCGCATCATCGCGGTGGAGGCGCATCGCCGACGGACCGGACGGTGTCCGGTGCGTGTGCATTCGCTCGGGACCGGCGAGACTTTCGATATCCAGCCCGCGGATCGGGGTTTCTTCGACGTCACCTCCGGCCTCAATGTCCGCGTTTCAGACGAGCAGATCCTGGTCCCGTCATGGGGCGCCAAGATCGACCTCTCGCTTGAGGGCGACGTTGGCTTCGTCGGCTATGATCACATGGATGGCGAACCATTTTCCGGCCGTGCCGGTGGCGGCGCCTCGGTCACGCTCTACGACCGCGGACAAAGCAATTTTTTTCAATATGCCGTCGCCGCTGAAGGCGAACCCATCTGACCGGTGTGTGCTCTCCCATGACGAAAAGATTTTCCGGCAGGCGCATCGTGATAACCGGGGCAGGGCGCGGACTTGGTTTTGCCTTTGCCGAACGGCTTGGGCGTGAAGGCGCAAGCATCATTGTTGCCGAGATCGACCGCGGGCTCGGCGCTGACGCCGAGCGCAGTCTGACCGCGGCCGGTATCGAGGCGCGTTTCGTCGAAACCGACATTTCCTCAGAAGCCTCGGTGACGGCGATGGCCAAAGCTGCCGCTGAAGGTTGTGATGGCATTTACGGCCTCGTCGCCAATGCCGGTTGGGCCAACAATGTCGGCGGCAAGACTTACGACGAGATTACGCCGGAAGTCTGGGACCGGATGATGGCCATTAATGTCCGCGGCACCTGGCTCACCGTGCGCGCCATTGGGCCGCTGATGCGCGAGGGCGGCGCGATCGTTACTGTTTCTTCCGACACGATCTACTGGGGCGCGCCGCGGCTTCTTCATTACGTTACCAGCAAATCGGCGATTGTCGGGATGACGCGTTCGTTGGCGCGCGAACTAGGCGAGCGCATGATCAGGGTGAATTGCCTGTTGCCCGGGCTGACCTCCGTCGAAGCGACCAAAGACATTCCGCAAGCGCGCTGGAACGACTACGCCGAGCGGACAATCCTGAAGCGCACGCAGCAGCCTGACGATCTCGATGGCGCCGTAGCGTTTCTTCTCTCGGACGACGCGAAGTTCATCACCGGCCAGACGTTAGCCGTCGACGGCGGTTTTTCCTTACACTGAATATAGGGTGACGCGGGGTTTATCATGGCGCAGCTGAAAATCGGGATCTGTGGGGGCGGTGTCGGCGGCATGGCGGCCACGATAGCGTTGCGCAAGGCCGGCCATGAGTCCGTGGTCTACGAGCAAACCGCCAACTACCAGCGGGTCGGTGCTGACATCAATCTGACGCCGAATGCGGTGCGTGCGCTCGATAGTCTGGGCGTTGTGTCGATGTTGAAGGAGACTGCTGCCCGCCCAACCCATCGCATCAGCCGCATGTGGGATACCGGCGAAGTGACCTCCAAGCTGGAAATGTCCGACGCCGCCGAAGAGAAGTATGGCGCTCCACAGCTCACGGTCCATCGCGCCGATCTGCTCAACGCTCTGCGCGTGCAACTGCCGCAGGAGGCGATCAAACTTGGCCATCGGGCCGAGACGATCGACAATATCGAGAACAAGCCGAGAGTTCGCTTCACCAACGGTGCAACCTATGAGTTCGATGTGCTCGTAGGAGCGGACGGTATCCACTCGCTCACGCGCATGACCCTGTTCGGGCCGGATCAGCCGCAATTCACCGGGCTTGTGTCGTACCGCTCGGTCGTTGATCGTAGTAAATTGTCGCTGCCGAATCTTGATGCCTTCACCAAATGGTGGGGCCCAACGCCCGACATGCAGATTGTCACGTTTCCGCTCAACCGCGGGCGCGAGACTTTCGTGTTTGCAACGACGCCGCAGTCGGACTGGCTGCATGAGTCGTGGACGATGCCGGGTGATGTCGAAGAGCTGCGCCGGACCTATGCGGCATTTCATCCCGAAGCCCGCACTCTACTCGATGCATGCGAGAGCGTGACAAAATCCGCGCTGTATATTCGCGATCCGTTGCCGGCATGGTCCGTAGGCCGGGTCACGTTACTCGGCGACGCCTGCCATCCGATGGTGCCTTTCATGGCGCAGGGCGCGTGTATGGCGATCGAGGACTCGGTGGTCCTTGGCAGGGTATTCGACGGTGTTGGGGAGTCGGGCATCGCGGTTGCGCTCAAGAGCTATGAAAACACGCGCAAGGCCCGGACGGCTCGGGTACAGATTGGTTCGCGCGGCAATGAGTGGCTCAGAGAAGGCGGCAATGCCGATTGGGTCTACGGCTACGATGCGACTTCAGTGTCTTTGGAAGCGGCATAAGGCCATCTCAAGCCCGTTTTTTTGACCGAGCAATTCCCGCGTGCGCAAGTAGCGCGTCGCTATCTCCGTAGACGTATCGCGCGCGGCTTGCTCTATCTCGCCGCCATCGAAGGCGCTAATAAGAGCGTTCGTAGGGAGTAGTCCGATGAAGGTTCTTATTACCGGCGGCATGGGCGTAATCGGCGCCGAGACCAGCCGGAAATTCGTCCGTGAGGGGCACCGCCCGGTTATCTTCGCCCGGCACCGGGACGACCGGCTTATCTTCGACATTATCGACGACATTGATTTCGAAACTGGCGACGTTTTGGACTGGCCGCGCCTGCTCGACGTCATCAAGCGGCACAAGATAACGCACATCGTGCACGCTGCGGGATTTGTCGGTGCGGTGTCGGCCGCGAACCCGGCGCTCAGCATCCAGGTCAACGTGATGGGCACCGTCAATGTGCTCGAGGCCGCGCGTCTATTCGACATCAAGCGCGTCGTCTATACGAGCGCCAAGGGCGTGTATGGGCCCATCCTCGGCGACTATGGTCCTCCGCACTACAAGCCGATGCCGGAAGACATGCCGAAGAATCCGCAGCGTATTTACGATAGCGCGAAGCTCATGGCCGAACAGACGGCCATCTACTACGCCAACAACATGGGCATCGATGTCGCGGTCATTCGGTTTGCCACGACATACGGTCCAGGCAAGACCGCCCGCCACGGCAAAATGGGCGTGACCAGCCAAATCGTGGAAAATCCATTCCGCGGCCTGCCGTTCCATCATCCGGCTGGCGGGGAAGCCAAAGACGATTTTGTTTACAACAAGGACTCCGCGCTCGGCATTTATCTTGCTACCGTCGCCCAGAAGGTTCCCAGCCGAATTTACAATATCGGCAGCGGTGAGGGACACACGCTCAACGATTTCGCTGTCGTGCTGCGCAAGAGGCTGCAGGGCGCCGACATCCAGATTGGCCCGGGCCTGAATTTCCTCGGCATGCCGTACCAGCCGCACGGCGTTTACGATATCACGCGCGCGCGCAATGAGCTTGGGTTCAAGCCG
>Ga0302324_100014044_pt1 | contig 16178 bp, 9 predicted proteins | sample Palsa_T0_1_FD_201949 | JGI IMG/M metagenome (GOLD analysis project Ga0302324, IMG submission 201949) | Peat permafrost microbial communities from Stordalen Mire near Abisko, Sweden - Palsa_T0_1 | ecosystem: Environmental > Terrestrial > Soil > Palsa > Peat permafrost | place: Sweden: Abisko...
CTGTCCGTAATGGTCACTAGTGCCTCGGCGGTGCAAATCGTTTCGCGCTGAGTGACTTTGGCCTTCAGCCGCACAAGTCCAGGCGTTGCGGGGGCCTGGAACTCGACCTCCTGGTCGGCTACCCCCCGCAGCGATCCCTCGCCCTCGAGGATCTCCCACTCGAACCGCAGGTCCTCCTCCACACGGCGTCGCGACCGGTCGCGCGGCAACGCCCTGAACCGGCGCAACTCGTTGAGCGGTGCGGTGCTCGCCGCCGGAGAGATCACGAGGCCGTAGAGCGGACCTGCAAAATCGAAGAATCGGCGTTGCGGGGAGTCGGTCGGCGCGGTCGCGTCTCCCGCGGGTGGTTGGGCAACGATTTCCCCAGCCGCCGGCGTATCCCCGCCATTTGCCTTTACCGCACCGCCCTCGCGCCGCGCGCGGCCCTGGACATCAAACCAGTCGTACTCCTCGCGCGGCAGCGCGAGCAACGCCTCGTGAAAGGCCCTCTGAATTGCGCGCAAGGATTGCAGGCTCGCCTGCTCCTCTTCGGCGCGCTGCTGCTCTTCGATCAAGCCCTTGACGAATGTCTCCACGGGCTCGAGCGCCGTAAGCAGAGCGGCATAGCGTTCATCCTGCACGATTCCACTGCGAGTCCCCGGAGTGAGGTTCAGGAACGGCGCGTCGATCAGGCCCTGCAGGTAACGCGATGACCATGGGGCATGATCAAGGCCCGCGAGGTTCGTCATGTCCTCGATGACGCGAGTGCCCGCACGCGTGAGGGCAACGCGCGAAGTCTCGGCGGGCTCGGCGAGATAGATCTCGGCATAAGCATCCCCGTATGTCGTGTGCACCGGTGGCACTTGATGCAGCAGGCGGCCCTCGAACTGGCGCGGCTCGACTTCGTACTGCTTACGAGCGAGCTTGTCGATGACCGTGACGCGCGCGTGCGCGTCCCGAATGCGATCCCTGAGCTCGGATGCGAGATACCACTGGATCTTCTCACCGCTCAAGGTACGTATGCCCTCAAGCAGCGGGCTGATTTTGAGCTCGGTTCCCTTCTCCGCAAACAGCACCCGCCGCGGACTCACTTCATAGCGCGGATCGCCCTTGCTCATCGTCATCTGGTAGGCGCGCTGGTCTGCGCCCGTGGAGATCATGGTCAAGGTTTCCCCGACGGTCCAGAAGCTCAACAGGCCGATGCCGAATTCTCCCTGCAGACCCGTCGCGTGGCCGTCGGCTTTCAGTCGCCGCTTGATTGAATCACAAATGTGCGTGGCGACGAACTTGAAGTCCGGCAGGCCCGCCGCGTCGCGTGGAACGCCATCGCCGTCGTCTTTGATGGCGAGGTAATGTGCGCCGCGCTCCCGGCCCCGCGTGATCGTAATGGTCCGCGCGCGCGCGTCGATGCTGTTCTCGACGAACTCGGCGATCGCTTTGAGCGGGTTGCTCTGCGAGAGGGCGATGATGCGGATCGCGTTCCAGTCATCACCTATCTTGAGCTTGCCGCGCTCGTTGCTCTGCGCTTTCATGCGGGTCCGTGGGCCGATCTTCGGGCACTGTTCGCGGAGAGCCAGCTTATCCGCCTCCGGATACGTCGGCCACCATATGCTCATCATACTGCGGCAGGCCGTCGGTGATCGTGAACCCCGGCGCCTTGGAGCCAACGAAGATATGTTTGCTCGGGCGGATCGCGGGATCATCGACAAGAGTTCCGAGGGTCACGTGGACAAAAATACCGCCGCGGACGAGCGAATAGAGGAGCGAGCCGCAAACTTTGCAATGAGTGTCGTTGCCATCCTCGCCGCCCACGATCATCAGTTTGTCGGCGCCCGCGGTGACTGCGATCTTGTTGCGCTCTATGGCAGCGAATAGCTTTGGCCGAGCCCGTCGCGCGCCGGCAATGCGAGCAGTGGCAGTTCGCGGCGTAGAGAAATTCATCCGCCACGACGTAGTGAACAGCGCCGCAATAACACCTTCCAGAAAGCTTATTGGCACTCTCTTTCCCCGAGTTTTTCACAGGCTCCTCCTCCTTGGGGGCGCTGGCGGCCGGGAAGACCCCCTCGTGTGTCGCCAGCGCATGCCAAAGAGGCTGGACCGGCAGAGGGTCCGCCTCGATGGGCCGATCAATGCGGTATGTAACGGTCGACCCACCCGGACATCCGTTCGGAAAGATCCTTCACGAAGCTCGGTCGCGTGAATACGTGATGCTGACCGGGATAGATGACGAGCTCGCTCGGCACTCCCAGAGTTCTTAGCGCCTGATACATCTGCTCGCCGCCGCAGATCGGGACATTGAAGTCCTTATCGCCACCCAGGAACAGCGTCGGTGTATGGATTCGATCGGCATGGAAGAACGGATAGGACAGCTTGAGCCACAGCGCCGTGTTGGCCCACGGAGCGCCGACCTCGTTGTTGTATAGCAGGATATATTCATCATTTCCGTACATCGAGAGCTGATTGCCGCTTCCCGCGCCGCTGATCGCAACCTTGAAGCGGCGATCTGAGGCAATCGTGTAATCCGTCAGGATGCCGCCGTAGCTCCAGCCGCCGATTCCGAGACGTTGCGGATCTGCAATGCCGAGCGCGACGAGGTGGTCAACGCCGGCGAGCAGATCCTCGACCTCCTTGTGGCCCCAGTCGGCGAATATGGCCTTGGCGAAGGCGATGCCGCGGCCGCTGCTGCCGCGGTAATTCACGCGCAGCACGACGAAGCCCCTGGCGGCAAACATCTGCTCGGACTGATAGCCATCCAGATGCAAGGCGTGATCATCCTGCCCATTGGGGCCCCCATGGATCCACAGTATCGTCGGGTTCTTCTGCGCCGGCACATAGGAGGGCGGTTTGACAATGAGCCCGTGGATCTCAGTTCCATCCCGGCTCTTGAAGCTTGTGTCCTCGACGGCGCCGAGCGCGAGCTCCGACAGCAGGACATCATTATGCGCGGTAAGCTTGCGCAGCTGGCCGCCCTCGAGGGCATACACTTCGGCGAGCGCAGCGTCGTTCGACAGCAAGAGCGCCGTATGCCCTGCCGCCGAAGTCAGCGCCGACGCGACGAACGCTCCGGCGACCCCCTCGCGGGTGATCGCACCACTTGCTAGATCAATGCGCGCCGGATACCCCGTGCGATCGTCCTCCACCGAGATCGTCACCGCCGCCGAGTCGGCGCTGAATGCAAAGGACGTGACGGCCCGGTCGAGCTTCTCCGTCAGGGGACGGGAGACGCCGCCGGCGGCAGGCACCACGAACAGATGATCCTGCATGTAGGCATTGTATTTGGGCTCAAGGCCCTGCAGATACGCAAGCAGCTTCCCGTCCGGACTCCAGGCGAGCCGCTGCGAAACGGGGGCGTAGGGATGCACGACATTGCGCGGCGTCGCCCCCGGCTGCGCTTCGATGATGTCGATATCCATCCGCCCATCCTGATCAGGCCCCTGCTCGTGCGTCCTCGTGAACGCAATCTGCCGGCCATCGGGTGACCAGGCCGGAAAATCTTCATTGAATGCAGGATCGGCGGTGAGGGCATCGGTGCGCTTGCCCTGGATATCGACCAGATACAAATGACGGCTGCGCCCGGCGTACAGATAGCCGTCCTCATCCTGCTTGAAGTGCACAGCGTCGATGACAATGGGCTTGGGTGATTTCTCATCACCCGGCTGCATCGTCATCACGAGGCGCTTGCCGTCCGGCGACCAGGCGTACTCGCCGATGTCGCCCGTGACACTCGTCAGTTGACGAGCATCCCCGCCGCGACGGTCGAGCAACATGATCTGACCCTTGTCAGATCCGGCGGGAGTTGCCACGAATGCCAGATAGCCGCCGTCCGGACTCCACTTGGGTTTGCCGGTCCCGTCCGCAGCACCGGTGAGCGCAAGCCTCTGGCGACCGTCCCAACTGACCATCCAGATTGCGCTTCTCGCCTCATCGGACTCGCGATCGTTTGAGCCCACGACGTAGGCGACCCACTGGCCATCCGGGGACACCTGCGGGTCGCTCACATCAAGGACGCGGTAGAAATCATCCGTGTTGAGCGCGCGGCGAGCCGGCGTATCCGCCGCAGCGCACTGGGTCCACCCCGCGACCAGCAGCAACCCCGCGAGCATCGGGTGCACGGCGCTCATGCGTTGCAGGCGCGGGTCTATCCCTTGCCCCAGCGGTAGTTCAGGCAAATACCAAACGCCCGCGGCTCGTTGGTGGTCGAACGGTGGTCGTAGTTGCCGGTGTTGGTGAAGATGATTGCATCCTTGTCGAAGAGATTCGTGATGTAGGCCTCCGCACCCCAGCGCTCGCTCGCTGAATCGATGCCAAATCGCAGATTGGAGATATCGTATGAAGGCTGCAGGGAGCGCGTAAAGCCGTGGGATTAATGGCGCGCAGATCGCTCCACATGTCGCCCTTGTGCGCGATATCGTATTGGAAATACCCCTTCAACGACGCGCTCAGCAATTTCTGGTAGCGCGCATTCGCGCTGTAGCTGAAGTACGGGACGTAGGGGAGCCGCTCACCCGGGGTGACGATGAATTCCGGGTTGAAAAAGGTGTTGGTGACCAAACGCGAATCGTTGTAGCTTGCCGCGAACTGCACGGTGAGCCCCTCGGTCACCTTAAAATCGAAGTTTGACTCGGCGCCGTAGATGCGGGCGTTGCCGAGGTTGGCATTGAAGCCGAGCGGGCAGATCGCCAGATCGAAGACCGGCGCCTGATAGTTCTTCCACGGCATGTAGTAGAACGCGCCGTTCCAGCTCATGCGCCCGTTCATCAGCGTCGACTTCCAGCCCACTTCGAAGTTGTTCAACGTATCGGGCGAGAAATTCTTCGCAGCGTCGTTGGCGTAGCACGATGCACCTAGGCCGGAGTTGGAGCCGCCATCACGAAAGCCTCGGCCGAAGGTGGCATATAGCAGGAGATCCTTGTTCACTTTGAAGTTGACGCCGGTCTTGGCGTTCACTTTATGAGATCCGCCGGCATGGGAAAAGGGAACTTTGGGACCGAAAAAATAACCTGCATACGGCCCATCATCCGTGAACCAAGATCTGAAGTGCTGCACTCCCGCCTCGATGGCCCAGCGCGGCGTAATTGGCAGCGTGACATCGGCGAACTCTCCAGTCTGCCAGTAATCGGAACGCTCGCGGTAGCTATACCACTCCTATGGCGGCGGTGAGGCGTGCAGGGGGGCGTAGTAGGCGTTGTAGCACGCGATCCGACTCTGGTAAGCCTCGCCCGTCGGCTGGATATTGGGCATGTGATAGGAGTCAGAATAAGTATCCTTGGTGTGCTCCCAGTAAAGGAGGTGCAGTCTGTTGACCTAGCCGGGCGCCACCGCCTGGATCGCTCGGAGCTCCGCTCCGCGGTTTCAGTGCGCCCGCCTGTGAACGCTCGTCCACTTAAATAAACCGCAGATAATGGCCATAATAGCGCTGCCTAAAAATAGAGTATGCACGAATTTCACGTAAAGTAAGCCCCGGGGGCGCTCAAGCGGCTGGGGCCGCCGCGGGCGCCGCGTACGAAACATGCAATGAAGCCGCCGTCCAATCGAGGCTGGCATGGAATACAAACTCACCTATTCGACCATGTTCAATCCGCCGGCCGCGCTGCACGAGCGTTTCGAGTCGGCACTCACCCGCGTGCGCAGCCAACTCGGCCGGGTGCATGCGAACTTCATCGATGGGGCAGACCGTGCGGCGCAAGTCACGCAGGAGCTGCGTTCGCCGATCAACCGTAGCTGCGTGCTCGGACGCTTTCCACAGGCGACGGCTGAGGAAGCAGATCTGGCGGTGGCGGCGGCGCACAGCGCCTTCCCTCGCTGGAGTCGCGCTCCCGTGGGCGAGCGCAACGGCATTCTGCGCCGTGCCGCCGAGCTCATCGAGGAGCGTGTGTACGATATTGCCGCCGCAGTGGCGCTCGAAGTGGGCAAGAACCGCATGGAAGCGCTCGGCGAGGTGCAGGAGACTGCGGACTTCTTCACGGTCTATTGTGCCGACTACGAGCGGCAGAATTTCGATCACGCGCTGCCGGATGATCCGCTGCCGGACTACAAGAGCCACAACCGCTCCGTGATGAAACCGTACGGCGCATGGGTGGTGATCACGCCTTTCAATTTCCCGTTCGCACTCGCGGGCGGCCCGGTCGCGGCGGCGCTCGTCACGGGCAATACGGTCGTATTGAAGGGCGCCACCGACACGCCCTGGGCGGGGCGCCTGCTCGCCGACTGTCTGCGAGACGCGGGCCTGCCGCCGGGCGTGTTCAACTACGTCTGCGGCCGCGGCGAGGCGGCCGGCGCGGCGCTGGTGAACCATGCGGATACGGCTGGCATCACCTTCACCGGCTCGCATGAAGTGGGCATGCAGATCTATCGGCGCATGAGCGCCGGCGCATGGCCCCGGCCCTGCATCGCAGAGATGGGCGGCAAGAATCCGGTGATCGTCAGTGCGCAGGCGGATCTGGAGCGCGCCGTGGTCGGCATCGTTCGTTCAGCCTTTGGCCTGAGTGGCCAGAAGTGCTCGGCCGCATCGCGCATCTACGTGCAGTCGAGCGTGGCCGAGCAACTCATCGAGCGCCTCGTTGCCGCCATCGCGCGCCTCTGCGTCGGCGACCCGACGCGCCGCGAGAACTGGATGGGACCCGTGGTCAATGAGCGCGCGTACCGGAACTACGAACGTTTCTGCGCGCAGTTGAGGTCAGGCGGCGCGAAGATCCTGAGCGGCGGCAGCGCGCTGACCGATGGCGATCTTTCCAAGGGCTTCTTCTGCGCGCCCACGCTCGCCGAGGCGCCGGCGGCGCATCCGCTTTGGCAAGAGGAGATGTTCCTGCCGATCGCCATGATCATGCGCGTGCCAGATCTGAGTATGGCGATGGCGCTTGCAAATGGAACCTCGCTCGGACTCACCGCCGGCTTTTACGGCAGCGCGGCGGAGGTCCCCTGGTTCTTCGAACATATCCAAGCCGGGGTGGCCTATGCGAACCGTCCGCAGGGCGCTACCACCGGCGCGTGGCCGGGCTATCAGGCCTTTGGCGGCTGGAAAGGTTCCGGCAGCACCGGCAAGGGAATTGGTTCATCCTATTACCTGCCCCTCTATCAGCGCGAGCAGTCGCAGACGCTCGTCGAGTGACACGGATACCTTGCCATGAATGACATCCACCACAAAACCCGACTCCCGGGCCCGAAGGCGCGCGCCCTCATCGAGCGCGATCGCGAGGTCGTCTCACCCAGTTACGGGCGGGATTATCCGTTCGTCATGAGCCACGGGCGCGGCGCCGAGGTGTGGGACGTGGATGGCAATCGCTTCGTGGATTTTGCCGCCGGGATTGCCGTGTGCTCGACGGGGCACTGCCATCCGGCGCTCGTCACGGCGATCCAGGAGGCGGCCACGCGCTTCCTGCACATCTCCTCCGACTACTGGCACGAGGGGCAGGTGAAGCTCGCCGAAACGATTCGTGAGCTCGATCCGGTGAGCGGGCCGGCCGTTTCCTTCTTCGCGAATTCCGGCGCGGAGGCGGTGGAAGCGGCGCTGAAGCTCGCACGCTATGCGACCGGGCGCTCGCGCTTCATCGGCTTTCTGGGCGGGTTTCATGGACGCACCATGGGCGCGCTTGCATTCACCGCAAGCAAATACACGCAGCAGGCGCGCTACTTCCCGTCGATGCCGGGCGTGACGCATGTGCCGTATCCAAACCCGTACCGGCCCCTGTTTGCCGGCGACGACCAGGGCGCTGCGGTGATCGGGTATATCGAGCAGCTCCTGGAGCGCAATGTCCCTGCCAATGAAGTCGCCGCGATCCTGATCGAGCCGATTCAGGGCGAAGGCGGCTATGTGGTGCCTCCCGACGGATTTCTCGCCGGCCTGCGGGCGCTGTGCGACCGCCACGGCATGCTGCTCATCTTCGATGAGGTGCAGGCGGGTATCGGGCGCACCGGGAAAATGTTCGCCTGGCAACACACCGGCGTGCGGCCGGACGTGCTCGTCCTGGCAAAGGGGCTCGCGTCCGGGCTGCCGATTGGCGTTGCCGTAGCTCCCACACACATCATGCAGAAATGGCCTGCCGGCTCGCACGCCAACACCTTCGGCGGCAACCCGCTGTGCTGCGCGGCTGCGCTCGCAACCCTCGAGCTGGTGAAGAACGGCTATGCCGACAACGCGCACCGCATGGGGAGAAGAATTCTAGAGCGGCTCGCTGGGCTTGCGAAGCAGTTCGAATTCATCGGCGACGTGCGCGGGCGCGGTCTCATGATCGGCGTCGAGTTTGTCGGCGATCGCGTGACGAAGGCTCCTGCGAAGGCGCTCGCCTCGAAGATCGTGCACCGTGCCTATCACAACGGGCTGCTGCTGCTTGAGTGCGGCGCGAGCGGCATACGCCTGATACCGCCGCTGATGATCGACGCTGCCCTTGTCGAGGAAGGCCTCGATGTGCTCGAGCGTTCGATGCGCGAAGCACAGGCGGAGACGCGCTAGTGCCGCACCTATGGCCGGCACGCACTGCGGCCGCGCCGTTGCTGGCTTTGGCAGGCGCCGTGGCGGGCACCTGGGCGGCGCTGCCCGCTCAGGCGCAACGGCAACCCGTGCTCAAGCAGATCGATCTTCCGCACAGCTACTATTTCCGCGAGATGTATCTGCCGCAGCTGACGAGCGGGCCGAGCGCGGTTGCGTTCGCACCGGATGGGCGCACGCTTGTGTTCTCGATGCAGGGGAGCCTGTGGAGACAGGACATCGCTTCCACCGAGGCCACGCAGCTCACCGCCGGGCCCGGCTACGACTTCCAGCCCGACTGGGCTCCCGACGGCAGGCACATCGCATTTGCACGCTATGTGGACGATGCCGTGGAGCTGGCAGCGCTTGATGTGGCATCCGGCGACATCAAAGCGCTCACTCGCAATAAAGCCGTCAATGTCGAGCCTCACTGGTCCCCCGACGGGCGCAGGATCGCCTGGGTGTCCACCTTCGAAACCGGTCACTTCCATATCTTCGTGGGCGACCTGACTGCCGATGGATTGGCCGGAGGCCAGGTCTGGCCGGAACGTCGGAGCAGCGTAGCGCGCTACTACTACAGCGCGTTTGATCATGAGCTCAGTCCCACGTGGTCTCCGGATGGCCGCGAGCTCATCTACGTCAGCAATCCGGAGGCCATCTACGGCACCGGTGGTCTGTGGCGGCGCGCGCTGTCCGCGACGGCAACGCCGCTTGCCATCAGGATGGAAGAGACGACGTGGAAGGCGCGGCCCGCATGGTCCCCCGACGGCAAAAGGGTTCTCTATTCCTCCTACGCGGGTCGCCAGTGGCACCAATTGTGGATCACCACGGCGGCCGGCGGGGGCGACCCGATCCCGCTTGGCTTCGGCGAGTTCGACGCCACTGGCGCCCGGTGGTCACCGGATGGCTCAAAGATTGCCTTCATCTCCAATGGCGCCGGCACCACGGAAATCTGGTTGCAGGAGTCGGTCGGGGGCGCCCGGCGCAAGCTCGATACCCAGACGCGGCACTACCTCATGTCAACGGGGGAGCTGCGGCTGAGTACTCTCGATGGCGCAGGCCGGCCGAAGGCGGCCCGCATCGCCATCATCGCCTCCGACGGACGCGCCTATGCGCCCGATGATGCCTGGATGCACGCCGACGACGGCTTCGACCGGCGTCATAGCGCCTTCGAGACGCATTACTTTCACAGCGACGGCAACGCGGTGCTCACACTTCCAGCCGGTGCCGCATCTTTGACGGTGTGGCGCGGCATGGGATACCAGGTCGAGCATCGCAGCGTGCAGGTGGCCGCCGGCGAGACACGCAAGGTCGACGTCACACTTAAACCCCTGGCGCTGCCGCCAAATTGGCGTGCACAGTGGCTCGGCGCAGACGTGCACGTGCACATGAATTACGGCGGCACCTATCGCAATACGCCGGCGCGCCTGGTGCGGCAGGCCGACGCCGAGGATCTGGATGTGGTATTCAATCTAGTGGTCAACAAGGAGCAGCGCATTCCGGCCATCGCCTATTTCTCCGCGGCGCCGGATCCGGCCTCCACCGACTCGGTGCTGCTGTCACATGGGCAGGAGTATCACACGAGTTTCTGGGGCCATCTGGGCCTGCTCGGTCTCAACGATCACTATTTGATTCCCGGCTTTTCCGCCTATGCGAACACGGCGGCTGCAAGTCTTTATCCAACCAACGCGGCGGTGGCCGATCTTGCGCACGCGCAGGGGGCGCTGGTTGGCTACGTGCATCCGTTCGATGAAATGCCGGACCCGCTGGCGCCGGGCGCGCTCACCGACGAACTGCCCGTGGATGTGGCGTTGGGGAAAGTGGACTACTACGAGGTGCTGGGCTTCAGTGAGCACCGCACGTCAGCTGCAATCTGGTATCGCCTTCTCAACTGCGGGTTCCGGCCGGCCGCCGCTGCCGGAACGGACGCCATGGCGAATTTCGCATCGTTGCGCGGCCCGGTGGGCATGAATCGCGTCTATGCGATGACCGAATCTGCGGGCACGGGCGTAGCACACGCGGACACGGTGGCACGTACACGAGAGTGGCTCGCCGGATTACACGCCGGACGCACGCTCGCCACCAACGGCCCGCTTCTCGGACTCACCGTTGCAGGTCATCCCCCCGGCGCGGAGCTTCCGGTGCCGGCGGGCGGTGCTGAGCTGAAATACCAGGGCTTCCTGCGTTCAATCGTACCCGTGGATCATCTCGAGGTCGTGATGAACGGCAAGGTGGTGCGCAGCATCCCTCTCACCGGCATGCGCATGTCCGCGGACTTCGCAGGCTCGGTGCGCGTCACCGGCAAGGGCTGGCTCCTGGTGCGCGCCTGGAACGAGGAGGCGCATCCGGAGATCTTCGACCTGTATCCTTATGCCACGACCAATGCCGTTTTCTTCGGCGCGAAGGAGGCCGCCAGTCACTGCGGCAGCGACGCGCAATTCTTTCTGAGCTGGATCGACCGGCTGCAAGCGGTGGCGGCGGCCAATGAGGACTACAACACGGCCCAGGAGCGCGAGGCGACGCTCGGTGAGATCCGTACGGCGCGCGCCATCATGAGCGAGCGTCGCTGAGGGCGGCCGCGCCCAGCGCCACCGTACCGAGCGCACCTCAGCGGACCCTGCAAAGGCCTCGCAGCGGTGGGCGCGTCGCTGCGACGGCGGGTACTTTATTCAAGACCCAGAGCGCTCATCAGGGGACGCAGCTGAGCCGCGTCGGGCCGGTAGCGCCCGATCGATGTCTGGTAGATCGGCTGACGCGCCTGCGCCATGCTGGCCGTCCGGATCGGACGCTCCGTCCTGTGGAAGTTCAGACAGGCCTCGTGCCAGTCAAGCCCGCAGTACGCGATGATCCGCCGCGCCTCACTTTCAAAATTACCGACCAGCTGTTCGTACTGCACGTCGAGAAAGGCACCTGCGGGAAGCACCTGCCGCCAGTGAGCCATGAGTGATGCGTAACCCCGATAATAGCGGCCGAGCTCGCCGAGCTCGTTGGTGTGTGGCTGATCGGTGAAAAGTGTCGAGAAGCACGACAGGCAGGTATCAACGGGATCGCGGGCAGTATGAATGATGCGCGCATTCGGCAAGACGAGATGGATGAGCCCAACGAGCACAAAGTTTGCAGGGAGTTTGTCGGTAATGTATTCGGCACGGCGCCGCTCACGGTCATTCTCCGCACGCGGCGCGCCACTCAGGCGTTCAGCGGCCTCGAGGCGGCCGAGGTACGCTGCGCCAATTTCCTGAAGCAACTCCTGAGTAAGCTCCGGGACGAACTCGGGAAATGCGGAGTTTCCCGGCCGGGAGCGCAACACTTCAGTCGCCGCTTCCGTCAGATCCTGCCGTTCTCCGGCAGCAAACACCTGCGGATGGCTCGCCAGGAGCTGCTCGACCAGTGTCGAGCCCGATCTCGCCATGCCGAGAATGAAAATGGGTTTGCGCGAAGGGTGCCCCAGCGTGCTCTTGCTGCGCATCAGCTCCGCGGTAAAGACCACGCGAACGCGCTCGAAAAGAGCAAGCACCGCGGCTTCGTCATATTCGATCTGACTGCGTCGCAGCGCGTTCGCCTGGACAATTTGAGCGAACGACTGTGGCTGATCCCCAGCATCCGCCAGCGCCTTGCCCAACGCGAAGTGCAGGAACATTCGCTCGGTGGAACTCAGCGACTGCAGTTCGAGCGCGAGATGTTTCATGGCCCCCAGATGCGGATCGGCGTGAGTGAGCTTCCCGGCACTGACAAGCCCGTAATAGGATTTGGTTCTCCTGGGTTCAAGTCTCAGCGCGGCCTCAAAAGCGCGACGGGCGCCTGCGCCGTCGCCGAACTCTGCCAGCGCGAATCCCAGAGCGTCGTACGCTTGAGCGTCATTGGGCATGATCGCGATGGCGCGCTGATACGCAGCGATCGCCCCCCGATGGCGGCCCAGCAACTGCTGTAGATTACCGAGCTTCATCTGCGCCTCGATGCAATCGGGCTCGAGAAGAAGCGCCTGTTCAAAATGAGCGATCGCCTCTTCAGGCCGATTGAGCACCTTAAGCACATCACCCAGGAGCAGGAGCGTCAGCACGGAGCGCGGCTGCAGCGTGAGAGCTTCCTTGTAGATGTCCAGCGCCTCGCTCGGACGCTGCAGCGCCAAAAGCGTGTTGCCAAGATTCAACTTCGCTTCGGCGAAATCCGGGCGAGCCGCGACGGCTTTGCTGAAGTAGGCGAACGCATCGGAGTGGCGGCCGAGGAAGACATACTGCAATCCAAGAGCGCGCAGGACTTCAGCGTTGCCCGGTTCGATGACAAGCGCCTGATCAAATCGCGATATCGCCGCGTCGTGACGACCGAGTGCTGCAAGTGTGGCACCGAGGTTGCTATGAGCCATGGCGTAGCGCGGCGTGATTGCCAGCGCCTGCTCGTAACAGCTTACGGCTTCTTCATATCGACCCAGCGCCTGCAGTGCGACGCCGAGATTGTTGTGCACTTCGGCAATCTGTGAATTCAGCGTCAGCGCCTGGCGCAGCAGGGGTATCGCCGCCTCGGCCCGGCCCTGTTGGACATAGAGGAGACCGAGGTAATACAGGGTCGCGAAGTGATCGGGCTGCAACTCAAGCGCGGCCCGATAGGAGCGCTCCGCGTCCTGCAATCTACCTTGCCGGTGCAGGAGCGCCGCCTCCTGAACCATTTGAGCGTGCGAGGCCAACGGCAGCGGTGTGTCTTGCGATGCCATGCTGGCTCATCCCTTGATTGGGGCCGTGGACTGAAACATGCTCGTGCCATTCCCGATGCGGACACAGAAGTGCACAGCATAGCCGAACTTGCCCGCAAGGCGGCCAGCCGCGGCGGCTCCCGGCGGCCGCCTCGCTATACGCGGGCACCGCGCCGGGTGAGCTGCGATAATGCGTGCAATGTGCGTCCGGATTGCGTGTGAACGCAGGGCTGCCCCATAAAAATGAATCCAGACGCTCGTACAGGCGCACCGGACGTTTATGTCGCACATAGTGTCTTTGCGGGAAGCCATCGCGGAAAACGTGCGGGACGGCGACACGCTCGCGCTCGAAGGGTTTACGCATCTCATCCCTTTCGCGGCGGGCCACGAGGTGATCCGGCAGCGGCGGCGTGATCTGTGCCTCGTGCGCATGACTCCCGATCTCATCTACGATCAGATGATCGGCATGGGGTGCGCGGCGCGGCTGACATTCTCCTGGGGCGGCAATCCCGGGGCTGGATCCCTCTATAGATTCCGCGACGCCATTGAGAGTGATTGGCCGCACCCTCTGCAGATCGAGGAGCGAAGTCACGCCGACATTGCGAGCGCGTACGTGGCCGGCGCCGCCAATCTTCCCTTCAGCGTGATGCGCGGCTACGCCGGGACCGATCTGCCCAAGTACAACGATCAAATCCGCTTCATCACCTGTCCGTTCACCGCCGAGCGCCTGGCGGCGACACGGTCTATTCGACCGGATGTGACCGTCATTCATGCGCAGAAGGCGGACCGTTCCGGCAACGTTCTGCTCTGGGGCATTCTCGGCGTACAGAAGGAAGCTGCGCTCGCGGCGAAGCGGGTGGTGGTCACGGTGGAGGAGCTCGTCGATGAGCTGCACGCGCCGCCCAACGCCTGTGTGCTGCCGCAGTGGGTCGTCAGTGCCGTGGCTCTCGTACCCGGAGGCGCGTTCCCTTCGTACGCGCTCGGCTACTACGAACGGGATAATCGCTTCTACAAAGCGTGGAACGGCATTGCCCGAGACCGCGCCACCTTTACTGCGTGGATGCAGCGTCACATCCTCGAAACGGCCGACTTCGCCGAATTCAGGCGCTCGCTTGTCAGCGACATCCACGAGGAAGAGCCCTCCTGATGCGTGACGCATATTCCACGAGTGAAATGATGACCGTTGCGGCGGCCCGGCGACTGCGCGACGCAGCCACGTGCTTCGTGGGCATCGGGCTGCCATCAACGGCCGCCAATCTCGCGCGCCTCACCCATGCGCCCGGCGTCAGCTTGATCTATGAATCGGGCACCATCGGTGCGAAGCCCTCGGTGCTGCCACTGTCGATCGGCGACGGCGAGCTTGCGACCAGCGCGGACAGCGTGGTCTCAACCCCGGAAATCTTCCGCTATTACCTGCAGGGCGGCCGCATAGACGTGGGATTTCTCGGCGCCGCGCAGATCGACCGATTCGCCAACATCAACACGACGGTCATCGGCCCGTATGCAAGACCGCGGACGCGGCTGCCTGGCGCCGGTGGTGCGCCGGAGATCGCGGCCCTCGCAGGAGAGGTGCTGATCATCGTCAAGCAAAGCGCGCGCTCCTTCGTCAAGCAACTGGACTTCGTGACCTCCGCCGGGTATCTGGAGGGCGGGGATGCCCGTGAGCGCGCGGGACTACCGGGCAAGGGCCCCGTGGCGGTCATCACGGACCTGTGCATCCTCGAGCCTGATCCGGCGACGCGCGAGTTGACGGTGGCGTCGATCCATCCGGGCGTAGAACGCGCAGCGATTGAAGCGGCAACCGGCTGGCCCGTTCGCTACCTTGCGCGCGTCGCGACCACCGAGCCGCCCGGCCCCTGCGAACTCAGCACGCTGCGGGAACTGCTGCGGCGCACCGAGGCGGCGCACGGAGCCGCAGAAGACAGCCACGCCGCGCTCGGTTGACGAGCCCACCTGGGGGGCGGTGATTGCGCTACACGGCTGCCTAACGCGGCGCGACGCGGTTAGACGTGCTCGCCCTTCGCCGATCGCCTGCGCAACAGCTGAGTCTGTAGCAGGTACACGGCGACGCTGACGCCAATCAGCACGGCGAGGCCAATGATTTCCTTGCGTTCTCCCAGGGTGATCATCGCCAGCATGCTGGTAATCCCGAGGATCGTTGCGACGCCCAGCCAGCGAAAGTTCAGAGGCTGGCCGGTCTGGGATACACCGCGCCTATCCAATTGCCAGGCCGCAGCGCACCCAGCGATGTAGAGCGGCGCAGTTGTCAGGGCCGACAGCACGGCGAGTTCGGCGAAAGTGCCGGTGAGCGCCAGTGCGATGGCGAGCAGGGCATAGCAGATTATTGCCACATGCGGCGCGTGGCTGCGCGCGTGAACTCTCCCCAGCGCCCTGGGTAGAAGTCCGTCACGCGCGAATGCGAACAGGACGCGCGGGGTCGAGAGGATGTCGCTGCTGAGAAAGCCGAACATCGAGATGGCGGCCCCTGCCAGCATCAGCCAGCGCAGCGCAGGACTGATCTCACCCATTGCATCGGCCAACGGCACCTTGGACAGTGCCAATGCCGGGCCCAATATCCCCTGCGCGACGATCTGAATGCCCATGTACAGCAGAGTCACCGAGACCATCGCCAAGGCCAGCGCGCGCGGAATGGTCTGTTCCGGACGCGCCACCTCCCCGCTTGCGCTCAGTGATGTTTCCATTCCCATGAATGCGAACATCGCGAGGATCACGGCCCGTCCAACACCCCCGCCGGGGGCATCGGCTTGCTGGAAGTTCCCGAGGTGGATGGCGCCCGCGCCCACGACGACGAAAATCAGGAGGGCTGCCAGTTTCAGCAGAGTCATTGCATTGATGAGCCGCATGCCGCGCGCCACTCCACCGATGTTGATGACGGCGATGCCACCGAGGATGCCGACGATGATGAGTGCATGCGCGGCAGCCTTGTACGGCTGCGGCACCAGGGTCACTGCGACATCCGCCAGTGCTGCCGCAATCCCTCCGCAGCCCAGCACATCGCCGAACCACAGTAACGTGCCGGCGACGTAGCCG
>Ga0302324_100014045_pt1 | contig 16177 bp, 14 predicted proteins | sample Palsa_T0_1_FD_201949 | JGI IMG/M metagenome (GOLD analysis project Ga0302324, IMG submission 201949) | Peat permafrost microbial communities from Stordalen Mire near Abisko, Sweden - Palsa_T0_1 | ecosystem: Environmental > Terrestrial > Soil > Palsa > Peat permafrost | place: Sweden: Abisko...
GAAGCCGATCGCAACGGTGCGGAAGCCCATCTTGTTGGCGTATTGTACGCCGAGATGCCCCAGACCGCCGATACCCTGGATTGCAACGGTCTCGCCAGCACGTCCGGTGTTGCGGAGCGCATTGAATGTGGTGATGCCGGCGCAGACCAACGGGGCCGCATCTTCTGATTTGAGCTCTTCAGGTATGAGAGCCAGTGCGCGTGCCTCTGCGATCATCATTTCCGCATATCCGCCATCACTCGTCACGCCGGTGATAATGGGGTTCTGGCAATATGCCGTGTCGCCGCGGCGACAGGTCTCGCAGGTTCCGTCTTCACCTCCAAAGAACCCGACTCCTACACGCTGGCCGACCTTCCAGGTCGTAACACGCCGGCCAACCTCCTCGATGCGGCCAATTGCTTCATGGCCCGGCACACGCGGATACACCACGCCGGGCAGTTGTCCCTCAACGGTGCCCGCGTCTGAGTGACATACACCGCAAGCCTCTACCCGGATACGTACTTGTTCCTCACCCGGCCCGACGACAGGCTTCTCGACGAGGCGGAAAGTCCCGGGTTTAGTTATCTCGACCGCCTTATATGTTTTTCCCATTTTCGTCTCCTATCGATCTGGAAGAACTCAGGTATCGTCGTTTACACGAATTGCGGTCAAGCGGCAGGTTGAAAATTCGCCGTTGCTCGCGATCCTGGCTCAACTACGCCTCTCCCATTGTTTCGGAAGTTTCAATCCTTGTCTTGATTGAAAATGCCGCAGTTTGGCGTTTCTGTTGGGCTTTAGTGGGGGGAACGCGAGTGATGACCTTTTGATAATTCTGCACTGCCTCGTAGAGGGATGATCCACGGCTCTGCGACGTTGAGAAGCGGACCGTACTCAACATCAACCTCAAAGCCGCGCTTGCACTCCACTTCGCTTCTTACAATCTGTGCCGCATTCACAGTTCGCTACGCGTGATGCCCGCTATGGCCGCAGCTATGGCTAGGGCCGCAGCATGGCGTCGCGGATTAACGGTATTTTAAACTACAGAACGTCAAAAACGGCACGCCGCCTTATGGGCATTCAACCCATTCAAAATATTGTTTTTACTGCGGATGTTCAGATGGTTCAAGCGGCTAAACTCAGAGCTGCCCTCACACAAGCGTCCAATGCCGGAAACGACATCTACCTGATTATGTCCTCAGGCGGCGGCAATGTTGCCGAAGGACTGAGCATCGGGGCCGTCATGAAGACGCTCCCGGTCCACATCACTACGCATAACATAGGCCAGATAGATTCTATCGCTGGCGTGATTTGTGCCGCTGGAACGGCGAGGCGCGCAAACGCGCAAGCTCCGTTCTTGTTTCACGGCGTCACGTTGCATTTTGAGAAGGTCGATTTTATCGAAAGCCAAGTCCAGGAGCAGTACCTCCAATTGAAACGATTACGGGAGAGTATCGCGGCCGCATTCGCCAACTATACCGGATTGAGCGTCAGTGACACTGAGGCTCTCATGCTCAGCGGAGCCACTATCCTGAGCGCACAGGAAGCTCTGAGTAAGGCCATTATCCACGAAATACGAAACGCGGCAATCCCGCGTGGTTCCCAGATCATAACGACAGGGAACGCTTGACGTAGAGCACGTGCCCAAAAGTTTTCGAATGTCCATAGAAACCTCCATTTCTTGGTCGCGCCAAATCTAGGCCGTTGACAGCCTCCGGCCAACACACCGTTGCCGAAGAAGTCTCCAGTTCCATTCATTACCATAATCCGAATGTCAAGCGGGTTCGCCCGCGCTTCGCCCCGTTCTCCATCGGCCAGCTTACCAATATTGGTAGTGATCTGAGTTGCCGGATCGTTTCATGTCAAGGCAGGCAGCCCCAAAATCTTCGAAAGTCAAATAGCGTTAGCTCCCGATTCCTCTCAGGCAAAATGTCCTAGCGACGCGATGGCTAGTGGCGTTTTAGCCAAACTGTTAGCAAATTGCAATAGCCGCGCTAGAGCACCACTACCCGGCGCCCCCCTGGCCGCACGCCAGGGTGTTATTCTGACGGATGAAAGTGTACGTCAATGCGTTTCCGTGCCGCGCTAGCGGCGGGATGTTTCGGATGCATGGGCTGCCTGGCTCTGCTGCGGGCGCAAAGACCCTTTAAAGAATACCCGGCCATCGAGTACGAGGATTTCCAGCTTCCCCCCGATTGGAAGGATACCCAGCACGACTGGGTCCGGGCGCGTCTTCGGTATCCCGATATCTTCGGCTATCCGGACCATCCGCGCTTTCGCATGAGGGACCGCCCCTGGCCAGGCCAGTGGACCATGGATTACCCGCGATCCGACCGGCACTTGCTCGCGGGTGTCCGCCGTCTGACGCGCATCGATACGCGCTCGGTCGAGCAGATTGTGGATCTGGACGGCACAGGCGACGTTTACAATTGGCCGCTCATGTACGCAGTGGAGGTCGGCCATTGGCTGCTTCCCCAGGAGCAGACCAGCCAATTAAGGGAATATCTGCTGCGCGGCGGTTTCCTGATGGTGGACGATTTTCACGGATCGGAGGCGTATCCCGACTACGCAACCCGGGAGCCCCTGAACGAGTGGGAAACCTTCGTGCAAAGCGTGCGGCGGGTCTTTCCCGACCGTCCCATCGAGGACATCCCCAGCGACGACCCGATTTTTCACACGATTTACGACTTGCAGGACCGCTTCCAGGTTCCCGGCGCACAAATCTTCGAGTCGGGCATCACCTACGAAAAAGGCCCCACCGGAAAGGTGCCGCATTGGCGCTGCATTCGCGACGACAAGGGCAGGATCATGGTCGCCATCTGCCACAACATGGATTTAGGGGACGCCTGGGAGTGGTCGGATGACGCGCGATATGCGGAGAAGTGGGCGTCGCTCGCATACCGCATCGCAATGGACTATTTCATTTACGATCTGACCCATTAGCGCTATTGGATCACGACACTCATCGAAACGTCGTGGCGCAGACTCTCAGTCTGCCGCGGCGGCACTCGTGCCGGCGCTTGGCGGGCACGCCAAGACAAGTGTCGAGAAGGGTCTCGACCCGGCAGGCAAGAGTGCCTGCGCCACGGGGCCAACAGATGTTGCGGTGATTATCACAAACGTGGGCTGCGTTCGGCGGAACTTCGGCGGAGGCGACCGTGTTCTTACTGCGTAGCCGATAATTAAACCACCGGAGGGATTTATCGCGATGGACGCCTGCTTCTCAACCCCGAAGAGGTCACGGTGGGGCTCGGCGCTCGCCGCCGGGCTCCGGCCGCTGTCGATAGTCATTCTATTTCAAAATCCCGGGCTTCCCGCCGAAGACATCCAACCCACCGCGGCTCCCTGCCAGGTGCAAGTCGTGGCGAACGAAGTGGTGGTCTCGGCGACGGAGTGGTATGAAGCAGGTCATCATGTCCTGCCGCCAGGCGTTGTTGAAAAACCTAACCAATGGCCATTTTTGGCCTGGAGCGACACGCCGTTAGGGGTAGCGCGCACGCGCGATGGAACCGGTTATCTTTTCTTTGGCAGCGATGGAGGAGACCATCCCTTTGACGGCCATTTGACCGAACGGGCCGGCTCCATAACGGTCTCGCGGGGGACATTGGATCACCCTTTGGGCCAACCCGCGGGAGATCCTAACCCGCCGCCGAGCGAGTTCCTATTACCCACAAGCGCCAATCTGCCGGCCAGCATGGACTATGTCGGAGGCGGACCCGTCTACCGCGTGCCGGACGGAGAACCTGGCGCGGGAAATCTGCTCATCGTCTACCATGCGGAGCGACCGGCCAACCCGTTTTGGTCTTGGCTGGGCCTTGCGAAGTCGACGGATGAGGGCACAACGTGGCAAGACCTCGGACTAATTATCAGCGGTCCGCGGCCCTACGATTCGCAGGGCGCCCTCGACATTGGAGACGGAAGGCTGGTAGTGGCCGCCGACACAACCACCTTGCGGAAATACTTTTACGTCTATTTCCCCCAACATGGTTGGATCGGCAGTACCACAGTCTGCAGCGACTTCACCTATCTATCCGTGGCCAGGGCGCCTTATGAAGAGCTACTGACCGCGGCATTTCTGGGACCCTCCACAGCGGTCCCGCGACTATTCCACAAATATTATGACGGACAGTGGGAGCAGCCCGGCATGGGGGGGTAAGGCTAGCGAACTCTTTCCGGCCGTTACGGGTGAAACCGATGGAGACCCCCAAGTGGCGTGGAGCGCGTATCGAAACCGGTTTGTGGCGATCATGGATAATAGCCAGTATATTGCCTACGGCGAATCGACAGACGGCCTGCATTGGCCGCCGATGCAAGTGATACTCGGAACATACCCTGAAACACCAGTGTATGGTTATGCTAACGCGGTTGGCTTAGGGGCCGATCCAGCCATTCTCGGCGACACTTTCTATAGCTATTACACCGACTGGCCCACGGGGCAATCCTGGAATCCAGCGACCATAAACCGGCTCACCATCGCGTACTTGCCATGCAATGCGCAATAGCGGCCTTCATGGCTGCCCGGACGCAAGAAATTCGATAGCGCGCGGAAGTTCGGCGTACTGATAAATGATGTAGTCGGGCTCGACTTCGGGAGATCCACCAGGGTTACCGTGCGGACAGAACAAGATCGTCTTCATCCCCACTTGCCGTGCTCCAAAGACGTCGCGAAAGCGATCGTTTCCAACGAAAATCGCTTCTTCCGGGCGGACCTGCAATGCGGCCAGTGCCGCTCGAAACAACCTGGGGTCGGGCTTGCGATAGCCGTAGTCGCCCGAGATCACGACGGACGCGAAGTAGCCGCCCAGGCCCGCGGCGCGAAGTTCCGGTAAACCGAAGGCGCTTTGCGCGTCGGAAACCACCGCCAGGCGATAGCGCGTTTGCATTTGCGCCAGCATCTCCCGCGTTTGCGGAAATGCCGCCAGGCGTTTGCGAGAGATCCCGCGTTGCAGTTCGGCCAGGAACAGTGGCATAGGCAGGAGCTTCTCCGGTCCGAGAGAGCGGGTATACTCCGTAGCGCACCGGTGTAACACTTCGCGCCAAACGGCGACCACGTCGAACTCGGGATAGATTTCCTTGCTCGCCGCGAACTGCTCTTTCATTATCCGGAAGTACAAGTCACGCACTTCGCCGCGGTGCAGCGCGATGCCCTGATAGTTGAGAAAGTGCGCGACGGCGCGGTAGGCCTCTTCCATCCACTCATCGGTTTCGATGTCGATCAGGGTACCGTTGACATCGAAGAGCAAGGCGCGAATCTCCATTCAAGGTGTCCGCAGAATGATTTTGGCTTCTTGCACCAAACGCCCGCGTTGGGGACCGCTTACCCAGGAATTGCGGGCGATGCGCAGGAGCGTGAGAGCCATCTGGAAGGGCAAGCGGCCGGTGATGGAGCGGAATGCGCGGTCGCGGTCGGGGAAGTGGCAGGCGTATTCCCACAAGAAGTGCCCGATGAAGGGCTCGGCGCCGTGCTTGTTCCCGCCGGCCTGCAGGAAATAGTGTTGCAACTCTCCGGCAATCCGTCCCAGGTCGAAGGTGCGGTCGGCGCGCTTCATACGTTCCAGGTCGATCGCGATCACGCTGAGACCGCGCCCGAACAGGAGATTGCTGGGGGTGGCATCGCCATGCACGAGCACCTGCTTATCCTCCCACATGCGCGGCTTCTCCCGCCAGCGGTCGCGCAGCCAATATAGTTCATCCGCGTCCCAGGCGCCGATCACCTGCTGCTTTTGCAGCTTGCGGACGAGCCGGTCCAGATAGGCGCAGTCTTGTTGGAAATCCACGCCCAGCCCGTTGGCGGTGCGGTTGTGGAGGGTCGCCAGGAAGTACGCCAGCGCGGTCAGCTTCTCGAAAAGCGGATGTGATCGCCCTTGGTGGATCGCGTCGTTGACGAACGCGCTTAACGGGACCCCCGGGGCATATTCCTCGACCAACATGCCGTTGAGCCAGGAATTAGTGCCCAGCGGGCGTACCACGTGATGCGGGTATCCAGCCAGGCCATAGCCGCGCAGAAGCTCCAGATTGTCGAACTCCTGCCGCATCCGCTCGATGCCCTCGGCCGAGTGGTGGCCGCCACTCTCGAAGAACTTGCCAACTACTTGAGCGCAACTGTGACGTTCCTCGTAGAGATAGACTTTGCCGTCTTTCATGCTAAAGACGCGGAAGTCGGCCGCTCGGTTGCGGACTCCGATCTGCGGCAAGACGTCCTGCACCAGATAGGGATGCAGCGGATCGTGCGAGGAGAGATGTCCGAGGTACTGTTTTGGCACAGGCCTGCTCCCAAACTCCGCTTACGGGGCGTCATCGAATTGTAACATTTCGAAAAGGGGGGCGGGGACGAGCTTCGCTCGCCTGCGCTGGCAGGAGTGCCAGCGCCGCAGGCGGAGCGCCTGCGCCACGTCATACGTCAGTTCTGTGGTACATCTGGGTAAGTAACGTGCCGGTATCCAGTAGCGCACCCATGATCGAGGCCGCGGGCCTTAGCAAATTCTATGGAGACTTCGCCGCCATCCGCGACGTCAGTTTCTCTATCCCGCAAGGCCAGGTGGCCGCATTTCTGGGCCCCAACGGCGCGGGCAAATCCACCACCATGAAGATCCTGACCGGCTATCTTGCGCCCAGCTCCGGCAGCGCGCGCATCGCCGGCCTGGATGTGGCCACCGACCGGATCGCGGCCGCCGAGCGCTTGGGATATCTGCCCGAAAACGGCCCGCTCTACCCCGATATGACGCCGCTCGGCCTGCTCAAATTCTTCGGATGCGCGCGCGGCCTTACCGGCGCACACTTGCAGCAGCGCATCGACGCCGTAATCGCCCGCTGCGCCCTGGAAGCCGTCATCGAGAAGCCCATTCAGAAGCTCTCCAAAGGGTACCGGCAGCGCGCCGGCATGGCGACAGTGCTGCTGCACGAGCCGGATGTCCTGATCATGGACGAACCCACCAGCGGCCTCGATCCCAACCAGACGCGCGAGGTGCGGCAAACCATCCGCGAGCTGGGCGAAAGCAAGACCATCCTGCTGTCGACGCACATCTTGCAGGAGGTGGAAGCCATGGCCGGCCGGGTCATCTTCATCAATCGCGGACGCGTGGTTTTCGACGGCACGCCCGCCGAGATGCAGGCCGGATACGCATCGCTCGACGACGCATTCCACGCACTCACCGAAGGAGGCGCATGCGCACCCGCAAGCGTGTGATCCGCGCCATCCTGCGGCGTGAGCTGGCGTCCTATTTCGCCACGCCCACCGGATACGTCTTCATCACGCTATTCGTCTTTCTGAGCGCCATGGCGGCCTTCTGGCAGGAGCGCTTTTTCGCCACCAACCTGGCCAATCTCGATCAGCTCAATCGTTTCTTCCCCTATCTGCTCGTCTTCCTAGTACCCGCCATCAGCATGAGCCTGTGGGCGGAAGAGAAGAAGCAGGGCACCGAGGAGTTACTGCTGACTCTGCCCGCTACGGACCTACAGATCGTGTTGGGAAAGTATCTCGCCGCGCTCGCCATTTACTCGGTGGCACTGCTGTTTTCCCTGAGTCACGTGGTGGTGCTCTGCTGGCTCGGCAGTCCCGATCCCGGCCTGATGTTCTCCACTTACTTGGGTTACTGGCTGATGGGCGCGGCGTTGCTCACCCTGGGCATGCTGGCGTCGGCGCTCACAGACAACCTGACGGTGGCGTTCATCCTCGGCGCGGTCTTCTGTTCCGTCCCGGTCTTTTTGAATTATGCAGGCTCGATCGTGACCGGCGCTCCGCAGAGGCTGGCCGAGAAGCTATCGGTGGTGGAGCAGTTTCGCGATCTCTCGACCGGCGTAATCACGCTGGCGCCGCTGGTCTATTTTGCTTCCTTCGCAGCCGCCACCCTTTATCTGAATGTCGTCATCCTGGGACATCGCCGTTGGCGCACGGGACCCAAATCCCCTTTGATGCGCGCGCACCTGGCCGTCCGCGCGCTGGCCTTGGCCGTGATGGTCGCCAGCCTCACCCTGCTCGCCTCCACCTCGCGCTTGCGCCTGGACGTTACGTCTGAGCGGATCCATTCGCTCTCCGCCGGAACCAAGACGCTGTTGCGCTCCATCGACCGGCGGCAGCCCGTCTTCATCCAGGCCTACTTCAGCGCCGATGTCCCGCGCAGCTACGTGGACGCACGCAGCGGTCTGGTAGCCATGCTGCGCGAATTTCAAGCGGTATCCGATGGCGGCGTCAACGCCAAGATCGTGGAAACCGAGAAATATTCGCCGCAAGCCCGTGAAGCGCAGGAACGCTTTGGCATCAAGCCGTTTCGCGTGCCCGCCAGCGAAGAAAGCGCGCGCACCATGAACGAGATCTTCCTGGGACTGGCTTTCACGCGCGGCTCCGAGGAGTTCGTGATTCCGTTTTTCGACCGCGGCCTGCCGGTGGAATACGAGCTAATGCGATCCATTCGCGTGGTTTCGCGCGCCAAACGCAAAAAGGTCGGCATTCTGAATACGCCCGCCAAGCTGTTCGGCGGACTCGATTTTCAGAGCCGCCAACAGACGCAGGAGTGGTCCATCGTTTCCGAACTGCGCAAACAGTACGAGGTCTCGCAGATTTCGCCGGACGCCGATTATCCCGACGATCTGGATACGCTGCTGGTGGCGCTGCCCTCCGCGCTGACGCAGCCGCAGGCCGATCGGCTCACGGCGTATGTCGGGCGCGGCAAGCCTGCGCTGCTGTTGGTGGATCCGATGCCGGCCTTCGATCTGGATCTGGCCCCGCAGGACGGCGCCGCCGGCGGCCCGCCGAAAGCCAATCTCCGTCCGCTCATGGACCTGTTGGGCATCGCATGGCAAACCAACCGCATCGTCTGGGACAGCTATAATCCGCACCCGCAGCTCAAGACGCTGCCCAAGGAACTCATTTTCGTCGGCAGCCAGGGATTCAATCAGAAAGACCCCATCACCGCCGGATTGCAGGAAGTCGTCCTGCTGTACGCCGGCGTGCTGAAGAGCCAGGGTGGCGCGCCCTTCGTGCCGCTGCTGAAGACCAGCGCGGATTCCGGACTGGTTCGCTGGGACGATCTGGTGCAGCGCAGCGTGTTCGGCGTGGCCATCAATCAGGAAGCGCCGCACAGCCCGGATGAAGGCAATCACGTGCTGGCCGCGCGCATTCAGGGGATGGCCGGCGGCGGATCTGTAAACGCCATCGTGATCGCGGACGCCGACCTGATGAGCGAGCAGTTTTTCGAATTGCGCCGCCGCGGCGTAGAGAATCTGAACTTCGATAACGTCACGTTCCTGCTGAATTGCGTGGATCAGCTTGCCGGAGATCCGTCGTTCATCGCGTTGCGCAAGCGCCGGCCGAAGCAGCGTACGCTCGAAGCCGTGGAGGCGCGTACGCGCACTTACGAGGCGCAGCGGCTGCACGAATCCGAACAGGCGGAAGCGCTCGCCGACCAACGCCTGAAGGAAGCGCAGGCGCGCCTGGATCGCGCCGTGGGCGAAGTAGAGCGGCGCGGCGACCTGGACGAGCAGACCAAAGAGGTGATGATCGCCAACCTGAAATCGGCCGAGAACCGCCGGCTGGAAGTGGCGCGCGCCAACATCGACGACGAGAAGCAGCGGCAGATCGAAGACAGCCGCGCCGAAATGGAGAACTCCATCCGGCGCATTCAGAACACCATCAAATTGCTGGCGGTGGCGCTGCCGCCGATTCCCGCGTTCATCGTTTTCCTGATCGTCTCGGTGCGGCGCCTGCGCCGCGAGCGCATCGGCGTGCCGGTGGATCGGCTGGTGGGCAAGGAGGCCGCATGACGGAGAGCGTGAAAACCGCTGTGCTGGCGGGCGCCGCGCTGGTGCTGGCGATCTCCGCCGCCGTGGTCGAGCCGGAGGCCCGCGTGCCCGCCATCATGAGCGATCAGGGCGAGGCTTTTTATCCGACCTTCACCGATGCGCAGGCGCCGCGCACCATCGAAGTGGTGGACTACGATGAATCGACCGCCACCGCCCTGCCGCTGAAGGTGCAGTTCCAGCAGGGTAAGTGGGTGATCGCATCGCACTATAACTATCGCGTGGATATCGGCGACCGTCTTACTAAGACTGCCGCGGCGCTTATGTTTCTGAAGAAGGATACGGTTGTCTCGGATTCGCCGCAGGATCAAGCCAAGTACGGCGTGGTGGATCCGCTCGATGAAAAAGCCGGCGGCCTGACGGGGCGCGGCAAGCGTGTGACACTGCGGGATGCGAACGGCGCGGTTCTGGCGGATTACATCTTCGGCAAGCCGGTGCCCGGCAAGGCTGGCTATCGGTATGTGCGCGCGCCCGGGCAGAAGCGCACTTACGCCGTGAAGACGGACGCCGATCCCTCGGCGCACTTTGCCGACTGGGTGAACGCGGGCCTGCTGCGCATCGCCGGCAGCGCCATCCGCAAAGTCACTATCAACCGGTATAACATCGACTCCTCGGGCGGCATGAGCCACGCGGAGACGACTGTCCTGACCCAGGATAAGGGCGAGTGGAAAGACGCTGGAGAAAAACTGAATTTGGCCGCCGTGCATGCCATGGCCGCGGCGCTCGATGGTCTGAAGATCGTGGATGTGCGGCCGAAGCCGCCGGGGCTGGCGGCGGGATTGCGCCATGAGGAGCTGCAGTTGACGCTCGAAACCGCCCTGTCGTTGCAGAAGGCGGGTTACTTCTTCACGCCGCAGGGCCGGGTGTATTCGAGTGAGGGCGATATGACGGTGGAGACTAACAACGGCCTGATGTACTCATTGCGATTCGGGGAATTGGCCGCGGGAGAGACTAAGTCGGGCGCGCCTTCGGACAATCGCAATTTGTTTGTGATGGTGCATTTCGATGCGGCCAAAGCGGCGGCATATGGGGGGGATGCGGGGGCGGGCGAGCGTACCGCGCGCGAGTTGAACGACCGGTTTGCGGATTGGTATTACGTGATTAGCGGGAAGGATTTCCAGAATTTGCGATTGGGACGGGGACCTACCGCGCCGCCCGCGAAGCAGTCTGAGCCACAGGGCATGCCGCCAGTGAATCCGCACGCGGCGCCGGCGCCTCCCCCTCAGTAAGGAAGACGCCAAGCGTGTCGGGCGAGCGAGTGACCGTCATTTCAGGTCGGCGATAGGCGTCCTTGCGATCCAAAACGCGGGAGATTTCCAGCTAGTCGCCCTTGTCGCGGAAGAAAACGCGATGGTCCTGGGCGCGAAGGCGGATCACGGGCGGCTCGATATCCCGAAGCTGCTTAGTGTTCCCCTCGCCAGTTTGCGCGTAGCGGGCCAACGTCTTAAGAATCTGCAACGCGATGGGCCGCTCAATGCCGCGAACATCGGCCCTGGCCTGTTCCGTCCAGGCGATGCGCTTAGCCATTGCGGCGAGGCGTCTCTTCGGGCAGCGGCTCCTGGCCCATCCTATCCCAATCGGCCATGGTCAGGCCGAATTCCGCCAGGACTTCTTCGTGCGGGATCGGCCGGTTGTTTGTGAGCCATTCGTCGGCCGCGGCGACGGCTTTACGCTCGGCGGGGCTCAGGGTGTCTCCGTCCTCGTCGGGCGAAACCATGGCTTCGAGTAAATGAACCACGGCGGCGAGCTGGCCGGGGCCGAGTTGCTCCAGCAAATCATGTGCGTGCCGTATATCGGCGGCCATCGTGTTCTCCCGGGAGCCATTCCTGCCAGATGTCCAGTCCCAGCTGGGGCGGCTCGACTTCTTCCTTTATAGCATGAACGCGTGAATGGCAGAACCTACAACAGGACCCGGCGACCGCGCCGGGGCGCGCCGTGCGGCTGCGTTAGCGTCCGCGCCGCCCCTTCGCGGTAACGAAGACGATGCCGGCTACCATCTCCGACGAGTTTCTCATGGCAGCTCACACCAGCGAAACCGAGCTGAGGCGGGAACTTGCGTTGACGTCATTCCAACAAGAGCGCTTGACGCTTGCGCAAGCGAGCCGTGTGGCGGAGATAGGCCAACTCGCCTTTCATCTGCTGCTGGCGGAACGCCAGATTCCCATCCATTACAGGGTGGAGGAGTTCCGTGAGGACCTTCGGACTCTGCGCCGGACGGAACATCTTTGATCGTTGTATCCGATACGTCTCCGATCAATGCCGTTTTTGAGGAATTGACCGCGTCGAAGCACGATTTGCCTCCCGACCATCACAAACAGCTTGCGATATCGCTATTAGCGGCAAGGATTTCCTGAATTGCGGTTGTGGGTCAGTCTGCTTGTGGGGCGGCGGTGGCGGCGCCGCGGTAGCCGCCTGACTCCGCCCTTTATCTACGGAGTCGTATTGGTCAATATGGCGACGGAGGTGACGGTTTCCCCTCCCAGCGTCGGGATGACCGCCAGGTCGAGCTTGCCATCCCCGTTGAAATCCCCAGACGCCAAGGACCACGACTGGCCCACGGCAGCCAGATAAGCCACGGCCTGCACAGTGAAGCTACCGTTGCCGTTGCCCAACAGGAATGCTACCCTGCCATCCGCGGCGGTTGCCAAGTCGGGCACTCCGTCGCCACTAAAGTCCCCAACGGCCAGGTATTGAGTGCCAAACGGGGCGACGTAACTAAAAGGCGGTCGAAACGTACCATCGCCTTTCCCCAGCAGAATCGAGATCTTGTTCAGGTTTCCAGGGTAGTCTGCCGCTACCGCCAGGTCCTGACGTCCGTCGCCGTTGAAGTCGGCGACGGCTACCGATCCCGCCGCTTGTCCCAGCGGGTAGATTACCGGCGCCGCAAAGCCGCCGCTGCCATTGCCCATCAAAATCGATATGCCGCAATGGCTGCCGTGATTGCCGCCACACTCGTCCACCGCTAAGTCGGCGTTTCCGTCCCCATTGAAATCGCCGACGGCCAAGAACGTAGGTGTGCCTCCCGCGGCATAGCTCACCTGCGGCAGGAACGTGCCGTCTCCCTTGCCCAGCAGAACCGAGACGGTTTCGACTCCACTGGTGGCCACCGCCAGGTCCAACTTGCCATCGCCATTGAAGTCCCCTATGGCTATCGAAACGGGCTGGCTCCCGACGGCATAGCTCGCCGGCGGTTGAAACGTACCGTCGCCTTTGCCCAGCAGGACTGAGATTTGGTTCGACTTAACGTTGGCAACTACCAGATCCGGCTTGCCATCGCCATTGAAGTCCCCCGCCGCAACGAAGATCGGTGCAGTTCCCGCGGCATAGCTCACCGGCGCCTGAAAGGTGCCGTTGCCATTGCCCAGCAGGATGGAAACGTCGCGTGAACTCTCGCCGGTCACGGCCAAATCCGGTTTTCCGTCGCCGTTAAAATCCCCCACGGCCACGAATGCCTTACCCTTACCCGCGGGAAAGGTAACGGGCTGCTGGAAACCGCCTTGCCCATTGCCCAACAGGACTGAGATGGAACCCAGGGACGTCACCGCTACGTCCAGCGCCCCATCGCCGTTGAAATCCCCGACTGCCATCAGCGGCTGGCCGCCACTTGCTTTCTCAGCGGCGGCGAAGGCCGTCGGCGCTTGAAAGCTCCCATCGCCGTTGCCCAACAGAATGGAGATGCTTCCGAGTCCGGCCACCGCAAGATCCGCCTTGCCGTCCCCATTGAAGTCCCCCACAGCCACCCCATCCACTTCCGCAAAAGCGTAGTGTACCGGAGGTTGGAAAGTACCATTGCCGTTGCCCAACAGAATGGAGATGTATCCGCCGGTGTTTGAGTCCTCGGCCACCGCAATATCGGGGCTGCCATCGCCGTTGAAGTCCCCCACAGCCACGGAAAAGCCGTCCGCTCCCGCCGGGTAGCTTACAGGGGGTTGGAGAGTACCGTCGCCGTTGCCCAGCAGAATGGCGACAATGCCGCTCAAGCACGCGTCGACGACATCCGGGTTGCCGTCGCCATTGAAGTCCCCGATGGCTATGCCACCGGAGTTCCCACAGGAAGAGTACGCGACTGAGTGGTGAAAGCGGCCATCGCCGGTACCCAGCAGGATATGGACGCTGCCGGAAAGGGTGGAAACCGCCAGATCCATTTTCCCGTCGCCATTGAAATCCGCAACGGCTACGGAGCGAGGGATGGATACAACGTCGTAGGTCACTTGCGGTTGAAACGTGCCATCGCCGTTCCCCAGCAGAATGGAGACCTTGGCGGAGTCGCCGCTGATCACCGCCAGGTCCGGTTTTCCGTCTCCGTTGAAATCGGCGATGGCTAACGCTACCGGGGCGCTCCCCGCCGCGTACTTTACTGCCGCCCCAAAGGTGCCGTCCCCATTGCCCAGGAGGATCGACACCTGCTCGCTTACCACCGCCATGTCCGGCTTTCCGTCCCGGTTGAAGTCCCCGACAGCCACGGCCTCGAAGACGGACCCGTCAGGCACCGCAAAGGACCGGGGAGCATTGAAGGATGCGTTGGGCACCGCCGCATGCGCGGCCAGGGCCAATACGGCCATCCCCAGGAGCAGGGAGGTCATTTGCTTCAAAAGCTTGGTTCGAACTTCTAAACTTACGGACATCGCTTGCGACCTCGTGACTTCATTTAGCTCACCGACTTAGATCAATGTCAAGGCAAACGATGGCGGGTAGTGCTCTCTAGCCGTCTAACGTAGCTGATTTGTATCTAAAAGTGTCAAGTTTTCAACTGGCTTTCGGAAGCGGAAAAGCGTCGTAAATTAGCAGGTCAAGGTGCGTGTCCACGCGATCCAAGGCTTGCCGCAGCGGGAACGGTAGGACAGCATCGTTGCCGGTGAACATGGCCATGGCGGGTCGGAACACGCGGGCCTCCAACCGCGAAAACAGCCGGGCTACCTTCCAACCGTAGGGCGTCACGAAGTAGCGATTGGTTTTGGGTGGACGGTAGATCAAGCCTTTCAGCCGCAGCCGGCGCAAGTCATAGGTCATCTGGTGGGTAGTGTACTCGGCCAGCGGTACACCCAACAGATCCGCCACCTGCTTCCGGATATCGCGATTGCGAAAGCCGTCGATGAGGTGATGAAACATCGTGAGCGCCAGCAGCAGCGCCATCACCCGTGGTTGGCCGAACTTCAACCCCGGCGCCTTTTGGCCGTCTTCAGTCACGGCAGGTTGCACTACTCGTTGGATGCTGTCGCCGCTCAGGCCACTGTTGTGGCTGACGCGTTCGACTTCCAGTAAGCGCCGGTTAATCTGTCGGCCGATCTTCTGCAAGTACGGCAGATTGCTCAACCCCTTATTGGCCCCAAAGTCACCCGCGTTCCGGAACGTCCCCTCAGTCCGGCAGCCGCGGCCTTCCTTGAAGTACTGCTTCAGGTCGAAGTTCTTGTATGCGATGTGCAGACTGGGATGTACGCCATCCTGTATCACCCGCGTGCGAAACTGGCCCGGCGTTTTCTTCGTCACTACCCGGTCGAAGATCAGTTGCACGCGATCCGGCCGTCCCAAGTCCAGATTGTCGCGGATCACTTCTTCGAAGAACTCCCGCCCGCGCAGAGGCCGGTCGAAGATCTGCGTCAGGCTGACCTCCATTTGCCAAATCGACAAGTTCCAGTCGTAGCCTGCCTCCCGGTCCTGTCGTCGCAGCGGCAGGGGAATCCGCTGCAGCCACTTGCGGAATACCCGGTCAATGTGCTCCGGCCCCAAGCTGTCGCAGATCTGCTGCAGTTTCTCCGGTTCGGCGCAGGACAGGAACCCGTTATCCAAAGCCTCGTAGCCGATCTGATGCCTCTCCAGTTGCCGCTTGGCCCATTCGTGCCCGTTCAGGCACAGCTTCATGCTCCACGGGGCGTAGCTGCAGATCTTGATGAACAGCGGACCGAAGTCTGCGTCATCGATGTAGAAGTAATAGTGGTTCACGTAGACCGACTTGTCGCGGTCGAACTGGAACCATCCGTTCACCTTTTTCCCGTTGAACGTCTGGGCCTTCTCTTGGGCCACCCCGATGAATACGATGCCATCTCGCACCGGCCGCTGCTGGCGGAAGCGGTTGGCGATATCGTCCTTGCGTTCCTTATGGTCGAATCGGTAGATCGGTATGCCTTCCTCTGCCGCCAACGCTGTGACGGCCTGGCGGAATTTCTCCGACACCTGTCCCAACACCACTGGCGACGGCACCGGTTTCCCCAACTGGTCCCGCATGAATATCGACAACCCGAGTCCGGTTGCCAGCTTGCCTATATAGCCGTTAAGGTAAAGACGGTCGAGGCACTCCACTTCCAATGTGATGTGCCCGTCAAGGAGTTCCGGAATGGTTGCCATCCCCGGATTTTACGACAAAGCTGGCCATACCGCTCGTCGGTTTGAGGTCGAAGACCTCGCTAGG
>Ga0302324_100014046_pt1 | contig 16177 bp, 12 predicted proteins | sample Palsa_T0_1_FD_201949 | JGI IMG/M metagenome (GOLD analysis project Ga0302324, IMG submission 201949) | Peat permafrost microbial communities from Stordalen Mire near Abisko, Sweden - Palsa_T0_1 | ecosystem: Environmental > Terrestrial > Soil > Palsa > Peat permafrost | place: Sweden: Abisko...
GCGGCGGCGCGGCGCAGGTTCTGCACCTTGCCGAACTGCATCGCGGTCTCGGCAAGGCTGGAATCGGACCACAGCGGCGTCACCGACCGGGCGACGAGGCGGTCGAAGCCGTCCGCGGCCCCGGCGCGCGCCAGCCGCGGCGGCGCGCGGCCGAGTTCGAGCGTGGTGCGCCGGGCGCGCAGCAGCGTCGCCTTCAGCTCGAAGATCGCTTGCGAGCGGCGGGTCGGCTGCGGGCGGCGGACCACCCGGCGCGGCGCGTCTCCGATAAGCGCGGTCATGCTGCGGTCCGGCGAGCCGGCGTGGCCCGGATCACGTGAAGCTACATCAGGCGGCGGCTGACTCCCAGAGTGGGTGAAGGTGCGTCCTCGCGACGCCGCGCCCGTCAACCCTTCGTGAGGGGCTTGGGTGACAGACTGTCGCGCAAATTCGTGGGAGTGGTCCCAGGCGCGTAAATGGACCAAGCGTCGCAATCGCCGGCCAGAGCCGCCCAGGCGCCCCGCGGTCTCGCGCGTTTCGCCAGCGCCGACGCGCGCCTGGCGCTGGAGCGGATCCAGGGCTCGGAGATGCTGGCCGAGGGCAGGGTCTGCCTGCTCGGCCTCGATGCGGTGCGCGAGCGGCTGGGTCCGCGCTGGCCCGGCCGACGCGAGATGGTCTACCAGCACATCCAGGCCACCTTGCGCCGCCAGCTCGGCCCGCACGGCTTCTTCGTGCGCATTTCCGAGACCGATTTCCTCGTGGCCCAGCCCGGCCTCGGGCGGCTGGAGGGCCAGGCCTATTGCCTCAACTGCCTGCGCGAGGTGCTGACCTATTTCCTCGGCGAGGCGCTGATCGCCGACCTCGTCGTCTGCGAAGTGACCGCCATCGCCGGGGACGATATCGGCTCGCGCAAACTGGACAGCGTCGTGGTCGAGGCCGAGGCGCGGAAGATCCAGGCCGAGGCGCGCAAGCAGCCCGGAGCCGAGCCGCCGCAGACCTCGCTGATCTCCCAGGATCGCTGGACCCCGTTCGTCGCCGGCGACGGCCGGCGCCTGCGCGCCTCGTGCCAGCTCGAGCCGGTGTTCCAGCTGAAGACCTACGGCCGCATCGGCTATCGGCTGACCCGGCGGGTGCTGGTGCTGCCGGGCGAGACGCCGCTGTCGCTGTCCGAGCAGCGCCAGCTCACCGGCGCCGACATCGAGCGGCTGGATTTCGCCACCCTGGCGCGCGGCATGAACCGGCTGGAGCAGGAAACCGGCGGCGAGCGGCAGCCGAGCCTGATCCTGCCGGTCTCGTTCGGCACGCTCAGCAGCCATCGCGGGCGCGCGATGCTGGTGGAGTTCTTCCGCGCCGCCCAGCTCAGCGTGCAGCGCGGGCTGATCTGCGAGGTCTGCGACATCGAAGGCGTGCCGCCGAGCACGCTGCTGGCCGCGACCTCGCTGATGCGGCCGTTCTGCCTGTTCATCGTCGGCCGCCTCGCCGCCGCGCCGCCGGCGCCGCTGACAGCGCTGAAGGACGCCGGCCTGCAGGGCCTCTCGATCGAGTGCCCCGGCGGCCTGGTCAGCGACGAGGCGTTCGGCGCCTTCGCCAGGGCGGTGACCACGGCGGCCAAGCCGGTCGGCAAATCGGTGCTGTTCTACGGCGTCGCCGGCCCGCGCCAGGCCGCCATGGCCAGCCTCTACGGCGCCACCCACGCCAGCTTCGCAGCCAGCGCCCCGAAGCCGCGCGCGCTCCAGGACGAGGCGCTCGAACCCGCCTGACCGGGGCTCGCCGCTTTCCCCCAAATTACGAAGGGTTAAATTCACAGCGCGCTCAGTCGGCTCTAAAAGCGAGCTTGGGCCGAAACGGGGGGTGGGATGCTGCTGGATCGACGTCGTCTGCTGGGCACGGCCGCGGCCATGAGCGCCGCTGCGCTGGCGCCGCGCCTTGCCTGGGCTCAAGGTCCGCTCGCCCCGCCCAAGGCCTCGGTGCGGCCGGTGACCGAGACCCTGCACGGCGTCACCGTCACCGATCCCTACCGCTGGATGGAAACGCCGTCCGATCCGGAGTGGAAGCCCTATCTGATGGGCCAGAACGCCTACGCCCGGTCGGTGCTGGCCAAGATCCCCAACCGCGAGGACCTGGCCGCCCGGATCGGCCACGTGTCCGGCGAGGTCGCGGCGGTCAACGCCGTGCAGCCGGCCGGCGGCATGATCTTCGTCGAGATGCGGCCCGCCGGCGCCAACACCTTCAAGCTCTATGTCCGCGACGGCGCCGGCGGCCAGAGCCGGCTGCTGTTCGACCCCGACACGCTGGCCAGCGCCGACACCCACTATTCGCTCGACTACTGGACCGCCTCGCCGGACGGCCGCTATGTCGCCCTGGGGTCATCGCCGGCCGGTTCGGAAAACTCGGTGCTCCGCTTCATGGAGACCGCCACCGGCAAGCTGCTGCCCGAGGCTCTGGACCGGGCGCAGTGGGGCGCGGTGTCGTGGACGCCGGACGGGCAGGCGGTGTTCGTCAACCGGCTGAAGGAAGGCACGAAGCACGGCGACCCGGACCACTATCTCGACAGCACCTGCTGGCTGCACCGGCTGAACACCGATCCGGCGACGGACGTGAAGGTGCTGGCCAAGGGCATGTATCCGAACGTGCCGATGCAGGACATCGACGCGCCGGTGGTGTTCGCCCAGGTCGGGTCGGACTTCGCCATCGGGGTGCTGCAGTCGGGCGTGGAGAACGAGATCACCGCCTATCTGACGCCGCTCGCCGCCGCGGTCGCCGGCAAGCCGGTGTGGACGCCGATCTGCAGCCAGGCCGACGCCGTCACCGGCGCTGCGGTGATGGGCGCCGACCTCTACCTGGTCACCCACAAGGACGCCTCGCGCTATCGCATCGTGAAGACCACCGAGGCCAGGCCGGCCTTCGCCGAGGGCGCCGACGCCGTGCCCGAAGGCGCGGCGGTGTTGAAGTCGGTCGCCGCGGCGCGTGACGGTCTCTATGTGCAGAGCCTCGATTCCGGGCTCGGCCAGGTGTTCCGGCTCAAACACGACGGCGCGCGCACGGAACTGAAGCTCCCCTACCCCGGCGCCATCACCGGGGTCTCGGCCGACCCGCTGGCCGACGGCTGCTGGTTCGTGCTGGACAGCTGGGTGAAGCCGGCGGCGCTCTGCTACGGCGCGCCCGACGGCGAGGTGACGGTCACCGACATCATCCCCAAGCCCGCCATCGACGTCTCGCCCTACGAGAGCCTCGAGGTGAAGGTGAAGGCGCGCGACGGAACCCTCGTGCCGCTGTCGATCGTCTACGCCAAGAAGACGCCGCGGAACGGCCAGGCGCCGCTCTACCTGCAGGCCTATGGCTCGTACGGCCTCGATCTCGACCCCGGGTTCGGACCGCGCGTGCTGCCATGGCTGGACCTGGGCGGCGTCTTCGCCGTGGCCCACGTGCGCGGCGGCGGCGAGCTGGGCGAGGACTGGCACAAGGCCGGCCAGAAGCTGACCAAGCCCAACACCTGGCGCGACTGCATCGACTGCGCCGAATATCTGATCGCCCAGGGCTGGACGAGCCGGCCCAAGCTGGCGGTGGAGGGCACTTCGGCCGGCGGCATCATGATCGGACGGTTCCTGACCGAGCGCCCGGACCTGCTGGCCGTGGCCATCGTGCGGGTCGGCGATTCGAACGCCCTGCGCTTCCAGTTCATGGAGGCCGGCCCGGCCAACATCCCCGAGTTCGGCTCGATCGACGACGCGGCCGGCTTCCAGGGCCTGCGCGAGATGGACGCGCTGAGCCACGTGGGGGACGGGGTCAAATACCCGGCCATCCTGCTCACCACCGGTGTCAACGATCCGCGCGTGGCGCCGTGGGAGCCGGGCAAGTTCACCGCGCGGCTGCAGGCGGCGAGCGCGTCGGGCAAGCCGGTGATCCTGCGCGTGGAGACCGACGCCGGCCACGGCATCGGCTCGACCCGCAAGCAGCGCGACGACGAGACCGCCGACACCTACGCCTTCATCCTTTGGCAAACCGGCGATCCGAGGTTCCAGCCGAAGGCGAGCTGACGCGCTTCGGCCCGGCGCGTTGCTGATCTATGCTGACCGGATGAGCGACAATCAGACCCTGACCCACGGCGGGACCGTGGCCGCCGGGTTCGAAGCCGTCCGCGACGCGTTTCTGGCGGCCCAGGCCGAGGATCCCGGCGGCGCGCAGCTCTGCGTCTATCGCCGCGGCGAGCGGGTGGTCGACCTCTGGGCCGGCCGCGATCCGCAGAACAACCGCCCCTATGGCGAGGACATCGTCGGCGTCCTGATGTCCTGCACCAAGGGCGTCGTCGCCACCGCCGTGCACATGCTGGCGGGCCGCGGCCTGGTCGATTTCGACGCCCCGATGGCGCGCTATTGGCCCGGGTTCGCGGGCGGCGGCAAGGCGGCGATCACCGTGCGCCAGGCGCTCAGCCACCAGGCCGGGCTGGTGGGCTACGACGAGGAACTCGGCTTCGGGCCGGCCGAGCTGTTCGACTACGAGCGCTCGGTGGCGGGGCTGGAGGGGATGGCGCCGCTGTGGGCGCCGGGCTCGGCGGCGATGTACCACTTCGTCACCTTCGGCACGCTGGCGGGCGAGCTGATCCGGCGCGTCGACGGGCGCACGGCCGGGCGCTTCGTCGCCGACGAGATCGCCGCGCCGCTCGGCATCGACCTCTGGATCGGCCTGCCCGTGGCCGAGGAGCCGCGCCGCGCGCCGCACTTCACCCACGGACCGCAGCTCACCGTGGACCAGTACCGCGCCTTCGCCGCCGCGGCCGGCTGCGACATGGACGACCGGCTGGTCCGCGCCTTCCTCTCGACCGCCGCCGCCGTGGACACCGGCATCCAGCAGATCAACACCTCGCGCGCCTTCCGCGCCGCCGAACTGCCGGCCGGCAACGGCGTCGGCGACGCCCGGGCGCTGGCCAAGATGTACGCGGCGGTGATCGGCGAGGCGCAGGGCGTGCGGCTGGTCGGCGCGGAGGCGATGGAGGCCGCGCGCGAGCTGCAGACCGGCCAGCTCGGCCCGCCCGGCGAGCTCGCCAAGCTTGGCGGCGGCGCCGGCTTCCTGCCCTACGGCCTCGGCTACGAGCTGGCCCAGCCGACCAAGCCGATGCTGGGCCCCGGCTCGTTCGGCCACGCCGGCGCGGGCGGCCGGCTCGGCTTCGCCCACCCGGAAAGCGGCGTCGCGCTCGGCTACGCTTGCAACACCATGCTCAGCAGCATGACCGGCCCGGACCCGCGCTGGGTCGGCTGGACGGCGGCGCTGGAGGCGGCGGTGGGCGGCTAGGCGCGCACGCCGCTCGCAAGCGCGCATTACCTCAAATGCAAGTTTAGGTGTAAGAGGGGTCGAACATAGCGGGGAGTGAGACGGATGACTGGCTACTCGATCCCGGAGACGCTGGAGCGCTTCTGGAGCGCGAGACTCGCGGGCGACAAACGCGCCGTACAGGGCTTCATGTCGGAAGGCGCGCTTTACGAGATGGTCGGGGCCGCGGCTTTGGCCGATCAGATCGTCGTCGGTCCCACAGGCGCCGAAGCGGCCGTCGATGCGCTCCTGGACGACTTCGCCTTCAGGAACTTGGATATCCGTTCCATCATCGTCGACGGGTCCAAAGCCGCGGTGGACAGCACGATCGATGTATCTTTCCGCGGCGGCCCGTTCGCCGCCACCGAGTTCTGCGATCTTTGGGAGTTCGACGACACGGGCAAGGTGACGTCGCTCCGCCAGTTCGTGGACAGCGATCTCCTTCGCAGGATGGTCGCCGCCCAATCGAAGGACGGTTAGGCCAGGTCGAGCAAGGGGCTCACCCCCAGACTTTCTCGCTTGAGCGCCCGCTCGCCCGGCCTAGGGTCGCGGCGACATTGCGGAGACAGCCATGCTCGACCTCTATTACTGGCCCACGCCGAACGGCAAGAAGGTGACGATCCTGCTCGAGGAGTTGGGCGTTCCCTACAACATCGTGCCCGTCAACATCGGCCGCGGCGATCAGTTCAAGGACGAGTTCCTCAAGCTCAATCCGAACCACCGCATGCCGGCGCTGGTGGATCATGAACCGGCCGGCGGCGGCGCGCCGATCGGGGTCTTCGAGTCCGGCGCGATCATGCTCTACATCGCCGAGAAGACCGGCAGGTTCATCCCCACCGACCTCGCCGGCCGCTACGAGGTGATCCAGTGGGTGATGTGGCAGATGGCCAACCAGGGGCCGAAGACCGGCGAGAACGGCCACTTCCGCCGGCTGGGCGACGCTCAGGGCGACCAGTCCTATGCGCTGCGGCGCTTCGGCGACGAGGTGAACCGGCTCTACGGCGTGCTCAACAACCGGCTCTACGACCGGCCCTGGATCGCCGGCGACGAATACACGATCGCCGACATGATCTGCTACCCCTGGACCGTCGGCTGGAAGCAGCAAGGCGAAAACATTGACGATTTCAAGTACTTCAAGCGCTGGTTCGAGGCGATGGGCGAGCGTCCGGGGGTGGTGCGCGGCATGGACGTCACGGCCGGGCCGATGGAGGACTTCTCACAGCTCAGCCCCGAAGAGCGCGAGCGGCGCACGAAGTTGCTCTATAATCAGCGCGCCCGGCCGGCGCCCGCCACGTAAGGCCGGCCGGAACACTCAAAAAGGGGGGCGACGTCATGGGACGGCTGTTCGGGAACATTCTTGAGACGATCGGGCACACGCCGGTGGTGCGGATCAACCGCCTCGCCCCGGCGCACGTGAACCTCTACGCCAAGATCGAGGCGTTCAACCCGCTGGGCTCGGTGAAGGACCGGCTGGCGCTGGGCGTCATCGAGGCGGCCGAGGCGTCGGGCGCGCTGAAGCCCGGCCAGACCGTGGTCGAGGCCACCAGCGGCAACACCGGCATCGGCCTGGCCATGGTCTGCGCGGCCAAGGGCTATCCGCTGGTGGTCACCATGGCCGAGAGCTTCTCGGTCGAGCGGCGGCGGCTGATGCGGTTCCTGGGCGCCAAGGTGGTGCTGACGCCGGCCGCCCTGCGCGCCACCGGCATGGTCGCCAAGACCGTCGAGCTGGCGAAGGCGCACGGCTGGTTCTACACGCGCCAGTTCGAGAACGAGGCCAATCCGGACGTGCACTCGCGCACCACCGCGCGGGAGATCATCGACGATTTCGACGGCCAGCGGCTCGACTACTGGGTCACCGGCTATGGCACCGGCGGCACGCTGAAGGGCGTCGCGCGGGTGCTGCGGGCCGAGCGGCCGGAAACCCGGATCGTGGTCTGCGAGCCGGCCGACGCGCCGATGCTGACCAGCCACGAGCCGCAGGCGCGCGAGCCCGACGGATCCCCCGCCGCCGGTCACCCGGCCTGGAAACCGCACCCGATGCAGGGCTGGGCGCCGGACTTCGTGCCCAAGCTCACCGGCGACGCGGTTGACGCGCACCTGATCGACGAGATCCTGACCATCGCCGGCCCCGACGCCCTCGCCCGCAGCCGCGACCTCGCGGCCAAGGAAGGGATCTTCGTCGGCATCACCGCGGGCGCGACCTTCGCCGGGGCGCTGAAGGTGGCGGAAACGGCGCCGGCGGGCGCCAACATCCTCTGCATGATGCCCGACACCGCCGAGCGCTATCTCTCGACCCCGCTCTTCGCCGAGGTGCCGATCGAGATGACCGAGGAAGAACAGGCGATCCTCAAATCGACGCCGATGTTCGCATGAAAACGGCCCGGTCCAGGGGTCTGGACCGGGCCGCGATCATCGAGCCGGGTCGACGAGGCTAGTAGCAGCGCTCCACGCGGACGTAGCGGCCCCAGCCAGGCGACCAGCGCCAGTAGGCGCGGCAGCCGCCCGCGTAGCCGTAGTAGCCGGGGCCGGCGTACACGGCCGGCGGCGGGCCGTCGTAGGGGTGCGCCAGGCTGGCGCCGACGGCCAGGCCCAGCAGGCCGGCGCCGATCGCCGCGCCGGGGCCCCAGCCGCCATGCCAGCCACCGTGCCAGCCGCCGCCGTGCCACGGATAAGCCTCGGCCGACGTGGTCGAGAGGGTTGCGCCGCCGAGGGCGAGCAGAGCCGCGGCGCCGACCGCGACCTTCTTCAAAGTCTTGCTGAACACCGTATGTCTCCTTCAGTCACCGAGAGGCGATGGTGGGAGCTTAGGCGGCCGTTCCTGAACCGGGCCGTTAGGGGCAATTCAGCCAGCGTTCATCCGGATGAACGGGGCCACCGCGCCGGGCGCGCTTGCATCGGCCGGCCGCCAAGTCGATGAAGGCCTCCTGCTCCCTGCGAGTCGCCCGCCGCATGCGCGAGATCGTCGTCTTCTCGGGGTCGTCCCACCCGGCGCTGGCCGAGGAGATCTGCGCGCGGCTAGGCGTGTCGCTCGCGCCCTCGACGACCAAGCGCTTCACCAACGACTGCCTCGAGACGCAGCTGATGGCCAATTGCCGCGAGCGCGACGTCTTCCTGATCCAGACCCTGTCAGCGCCGGTGCAGGAGCACCTGATGGAGCTGCTGCTGATGATCGACGCGGCGCGCGGCGCCTCGGCGGCCAGGATCACGGTGGTGCTGCCGTTCTACGCCTACGCCCGCTCCGACAAGAAGGACGCGCCGCGCATCTCGATCGGCGGGCGGCTGGTCGCCGACCTCTTGACCACCGCCGGCGCCGGGCGGGTGCTGACCATGGCGCTGCATTCGCCGCAGGTGCACGGCTTCTTCAGCGTGCCGGTCGACCACCTGCACGCGCTGAACGAGCTGACCCAGCATTTCCGCCGCCTCGACCTCTCCAACACCGTCGTCGTCTCGCCCGACATGGGCGGCGCCAAGAGCGCCGCGGCGTTCGCGCGACGGCTCGGCGTGCCGGTGGCGCTGGGGGCCAAGCAGCGCATCTCCGACAGCGAGGTGCGGATCAGCGCCATCATCGGCGAGGTGGCCGGGCGCGACGTGATCGTGCTCGACGACGAGATCGCCGCCGGCACGACGGTGATCGAGGTGCTGGACCGGCTGCGCGAGATCGGCATCGGCGAGGTGCGCATCTGCTGCACCCACGGTCTCTTCGGCCGCGATGCGCTGCAGCGTCTGGCGGGCCAGCCGGACGTGGTCGAGATCGTCACCACCAACACGGTGCCGGTGGCGGCGGAAAAGCGGGTGGGCAAACTCACCGTGCTCTCGGTCGCCCCGGCCCTGGCCGAGGCGATGCGGCGCATCCACGAGGGCGAGTCGGTGAGCGAGCTATTCGAGGAGCGGTGAAGCTACTCCGGCGCGCGAGGCGCCATGCTGCGCCGCATCAGCCAGACCAGCGTCCCGATAATCACCGCCGTCGCCCAGAACATGTTGCCCAGCGCCTGCAGGATGTGCGGCGGCCCGAGCGAAACGCCGATGGTGAAGATCGCCAGCGAGCCCGCCAGCAGCCAGGCGGTCAGGCGGCGCACCCGCGGCTCGGGGTCGAGCGCCGCGCGGTAGACCAGCACCGTGAACGGGAACAGCAGCCAGACGAAGTAGTAGGCGCGCGCCAGCGGCGAGGCGATGGTCATCAGCGCGATCAGGAGCGCGTATTCGGCCGCGTCCGACGCCGGCGTTCGCCGTCGCCGCGGCGGCAGCACGGCGACGAAGCCGAGGCCGATGAGACCGGCCACCGCCGCCAGCACGATGTTGGCCTGGTCGTAGCTGAGATCGAGGAAATTGACGTAGACCGGCTTGTATTCGGGGTGCTCGGCCTCGGCGTTGATCGGCCGCACGTAGCGGTGGACGACGGCGATCAGCGCGTTGTTCTTCCAGCCCCAGTTCTGCTCCGGCCTTTGGCCGAAACCCTTCTCGCTGGCCGAGAACACCATGCCGTTGGCCCAGGTCTTCACCTCGGCGAGATTGCGCTCCAGCCCGCGGAACGGCGCCGGGACCAGCAGCAGGAAGACGGCGCTGAGGATGACCATCGAGGCCGCGGCGCGCCAGCGCCGGCGCCAGAGCAGATAGGGCAGCACCGCCAGCGGGAACGCCTTGATCGCCACGGCGAGGGCGAACATTGCGCCCGACGCCCACTCGCGGCCCGACGCCAGCAGCGCCAGCCCGGCCAGCATCATCGCCAGCAGCATCAGGTTCGGCTGGCCCAGGTCGTACATGTCCCAGATGAACGGCAGCGCGATCACCGACGGCAGGGCGACGATCCACCAGGCCTTCGGGCCCGGCGCAGCCGCGAGCCGGTCGGAGAGCCTGGCCGCCATCCACCAGCTCGCCACGTTGACGAGGCCGATGCAGAAGATCGAGACGGCGCGGCCGAAGAGGCTGAACGGCGCCAGCAGCAGGGCGGCGAACGGCGGATAGAGGAAGGCGAAGGTCTGCCCCGTCTTCGGATAGAGGTCGCGCCCGGTGACCACCGCCTGGCCGACGGCGTACCAGAGCGGATAGTCCTTGCCCTTGCCGTGGAAGAACAGCTGCGGGACCAGCGGATCGGCGCAAAGGATCAGATTGGCGATCACGAACAGGATCGTCAGCGTGTGCGGCCCGAGCGGCGGGCGGGCCCAGCGCCCGGCCGGCGCGGCTCGGGTTTCAGTGTCTGCGGCCATCCCGACCCCGTCTTGGCGATGCGGATCGTCTGTAGCCGGACATGCGCTGCGGCGCACCCGTCATTCAGCTATGGTTCAGGCTGCGATAGACAGGCTTCGCCGACGTGCGTCCGGCGATGGACGACGAATGAGTGGGATCCTGGATGAGAAAGCTTCTGATCGCGGCCTGCGCCCTTGCCATGCTGCCGTGGACCATGGCGCCCGGCGCCGCGCTGGCCGAACCCGCCGGCGCGGGGCCGCATTTCGCCGCCGGACCGGTCGGCCATTTCGCCGGCCGCGACCTGGCGGCCTGGCGCGGCGGCCACTGGTGGCATGGATGGCGGGGCGGCAGGGCGGGCTGGTGGTGGTTCGTGGACGGCTACGGCTACTGGTACGGCGCGCAGGTCTGGCCCTACCCACCCTACGTCGCCGACGTATCGGCCGCGGGCGCCTATGCGGCGCCGCACGGACGCGTCTGGTGGTTCTGCGACGGCCCGGCCGGCTACTACCCCTACGTCCACGCCTGCCCGACCCCGTGGCGCCCGGTGAAGCCGACGACCGACCCGGTCTTCCCGCCGCCTTAGGCGGCGCTGAGGCTCGCCGCGTTCTCCGCCGCGAGACGCCAGACGCCGTCCTCGCCGCGGGTGAAGCCGTTGTCGCGATAGAGGTTGCGCACCGGGGCGTTGCGCGCGGTCTCGAGGATGCGGCCTGACAGCGCCGGGCCGAGCGCCGCCACGATCTGGTCCATGAAGGCGTGCTCGACGCCCAGCCCCAGCACCCGGCAGCTCATCGCCAGGCCGACGATCTCGCCCCGCACGACCACGGCGGCGCCGACGAGGCCGTGGTCGCCGAAGCGGTCGGAGACGTGCAGGCTGAACACCGCGGCGGCGGGATCGGCGAGCAGCGTCTGCAGCTCGGCGACGCTGAACTTGCGGCCGGTGGTGTTGAACTGGGTGGTGCGCTGGAAGAGCTCGACCACGCGGTCCAGCCCGTCGCCCGGCCCCAGCCGCGTGAAGCGGTGCTGCACATTCAGCGAGGCGCGGTAGTCGGCCTCGTCCAGGGTCTCCGACCGCAAGCGCTGGCGCACTAGCTGCGCCTTGACCAGGTCGGTGCGGGCGCCCGCCTCCTCGGTCAGCCGCGGCAGCTGCAGGCGCGGGTCGCTCAGCAGCATCCGGCGCAGGGCGTATGGATTCTCGCCCCAGACCTCGACCTCGGGCAGCCGCTGGCCCACCCGGTCGCGTTCGACCGGATGGTCGTCGATGAACAGGAACGCCTCCAGCGGAAAGCCCAGCTCCTCGGCGATGGAACGGATGTTCTCCACCTTGTCGGTCCAGTTGACGCGCCAGGTGACAAAGTCGTCCGGGGTCAGCAGCCGGTCGCGCGGATAGGAGTCCGGATAGGTCCAGAGTTCGCGCACCGTGGCCTCGTCGTTCTTGGAGACGCAGGCCAAGAGGATGCCGCGCCGCTTCAGCGCCAGCAGCGCCTCGTGCAGGCCGAACCAGAGGCCGATGTGCGAATAGGGCCCGCTGATCTCCGGCGTCCAGGCGAACGGCGCGCCGGTCTCGGCCAGCACGCCCGGCCAGAGGGTGCCGTCGAGATCGACGATCACGCACTTCTTGCGCCCGATCCCCAGCGCCGCGATCAGCGCGTCGACGTGGGCCCGGGCCATCACCGCCTCGCGGCCATAGGGATCACCGCCGACCGCCGCGGCGAGCGGCGCCGGATCGGGGACGATGCCGTGCACCGCCGCCTTCTCGCTCTCGGGCCGCTGCAGCATCCAGCCGGGCGAGCCGAAGTGGGTGAAGCCGACCTGGCCGTCGTCGAGCATCCGCTCCGCGCCCACGGCCGCCAGCGCCGCGGCGGCGTCGACCACGTGGACGTCGGCGAAGCTCTCGACCAGCTCGGCCAGGTGCAGGTTGGCGAGGCGGAATCGGTTGCGATGGCCGCCGAGGCCGCGCTCGGCCAGGCCCAGCGGCTGCACGGTGGGCTCGGGGAGATTGTCGATCAGGATCGGCGCGGCGGTGTGGGCGCGCAGCGACTTCAGCAGGTGGGTCGCCTCGGCGAGGTAGGCGTCGTGCGGTGAGAGGTCCCCGGGCGGCGCGGCGATGGCGTGGCGCGAGCGCAGCGCGCCGATCAGGATCACGTCGTGCCTGTGCTCGGCGGCGAAGGCGGCGTCGTCCGGGAAGGTGGCGGCGACGCGCAGGTCGATCCCTCGGCGCGCGCCCTCGCGGCGGAGGAAATCGGCTTCCATGTGGATGTCGCAGTCGCCGAACAGCACCGCGTCGATCCGCGGCTTGGCGCCGGCGAAATCGGCCAGGCCGTGGGCGGCGCCGGTGGCCCAGTAGTCGAGCCCGCCTTCCTTGGTCTCGCGCCGATAGTGCTCCAAGAGCTCGCGCGGATCGCGGCCATAGCTGGCGGCGAGCAGCGCGCCGAATTCGGCCGCCTCGGCCTCGGGGTCCTTCTCGGTCAGCGCGCCGCGTTCCAAGAGCGCGCCGACGACGTTGGCCAGGGTGTCGCGGTCGCAGCCGAGCGTCGTCATCAGCGGCAGCGCCTCGTTCGGCAGGGTGCGCGGCGTCTCGAAGAAGTCGAACACCGCGGCGATCTCGGCGTTGGCGAGGAAGCGCAGGTGGCTGACGGCGTGAACCAGCAGCACGCGGTCCGGCCCCACCGGGATCTTGTGCACGAAGCTGGAGCGGCGCAGGCGCATCGCGGGACTCGGGGGCAGCGAATCGACGCCGCCAGCCTGGGAGCAAGACGTTACGACAATGTGGCCGGGTTCAGGTGGCGTCCCACGCCAGCTGGTAGGCTTCGGGGACCGCCCCGCCCTTGTAGTCCGGCGGCGAGACCTGGCGCAGCCCGGGAAGCATCAGGCACTGGCGCACGATCTCAGGGATCATCGCCGCGCCGATCGCGCGGCCGAGGCATTCGTGCAGGCCGAGGCCGAAGGTGAAGGTATCGCCGGTCGGCCGCGTGGGATCGAAGCGGTCCGGATCCGCGAACATGGTCTCGTCGAACATCGCGCTGTGGGTCACCGCCAGCACCGTCGCACCGGCCGGAACGGCGGTGGCGAACTCGGTGTCCTGCGCCAGCGTGGTCGGCGCGTGGCAGGTGCGGAAGAAATAGGGGAAGGCCGGCTTCCACCGCAGGCATTCGAAGACGAAGCCGTCGAATGCGGCCGGGTCGGCTGCGATCGCCGCCTGCCGCGCCGCCGCCAGCACATCCGGCCGGCCCAGCAGCCCCTGCAGGGCGTTGACCGCGCAGTGCGAGGTGGTCTCCACCGCGCCGATCAGGAGCCCGCCGACATTGGAGAGCACCTGCTCGACACTGAACTTCAGCGCGCCGCTGAACGACAGCCGCAGCAGGCGCGAGACCGGGTCCTGGCGGTCTCCGCCGGTCTTGATCTCCACCGTGCGCGCGGCGATCAGCGCGGCCAGATAGGCGGCGAGCGCCAGGTCCGACAGCTCGCGATGGCGCACGATCGCCCCCGGATCGGCCACCGCGACGGCGTCGAACGGCTGGTTGTGGAACGCGTCCTGCTGGTTCCAGTAGGACCACTGCTCGAGATCGTGCGGATTGGCGTCGGAATAGCCGAACCAGTCCTGGGTGAGCGCCACCGGCACGGCGCGGGTCAGGCCGCCGACGACGTCCATCGTCCCATGCGCGGCCGCCAGCAGCGCCGCCGCCTTCTGGCCGACGTAGGCGCGCATCGGCGCGACCTCCTCGTAGTCGAGGATCGAGCGCATGATCGACTTCTCGCGCCAGTGCTGGGCGGTGTCGTCCTGCGCCATCCAGTAGCCGCCCTGCTTGGGCTTGTAGAGGTCGACGCCGAAGGTCGCGTGGTTGCGCAGCACGCGGTCGCAGTCGGCGAACCGCGTCACCAAGGTCAGCTCCGGCAGCACCAGCACCGGCCGCTTGGCCCTGAGCTCGGCAAAGAACGGCAACGGCTCGCCAAAGAGCCAGCCGCGCGCCATCGCCCAGCGCTTGGCCGCCGGCGCGGCGTCCAGTTGCTCCAGATAGCTCGGCATGCGGCGCGGATCTCCGGTCAGAGCGATTTCAGATATTCCAGCAGCTCGCGGCGCTGGGTGTCGGTCAGGTTGCCCACGCCATAGTCGTGGCCGGTGTTGGCGTTGCCCTCGAGGCTGGTGTCGAAGGTGAAGCTGTTGCCGGGCGCGTTCGGATCGGTCGAATAGCCGGCCTTCACCGGGTCGTAGACGCGCGTGCCCACCTTGAACGTGGACGGCCGCTGGGCGGGCGGCAGCAGCAGGTCGTAGAGCGTCGGCGCCGAGCCGTTGTGGAGGTAGGGCGCCGTCGCCCAGATGCCCTCCAGCGGGCGGGCCTTGTAGGCCATGAGCGCATTGCCCGTCGCGGCGCTCCGCATGCAATCGTCGCGCCGCTGGTCCTTGCGCGAGAGCAGCGCGTGCGCGTGCGCCGCGAAGACCGTGGGCGGCGGATTGTAGCCGAAGATCGATTCCAGCGCGGTGCGGGCGATATCGTATTTCTTGCTGACCATCACGCCCTTGACCGCGGTGGTCAGCAGCGCGCTCACCGGCGCGGAGGCGGGCGTCGGAACGCCGGCGATGTAGCTGTCCGGTATGCCGGTGAGGAGACCGCTCGCGCCCCTGTCCGCCCAGGCGTTGCAGGCCATCCAGATGTCGGTGAGGTTGTCGCCCTGCTGCAGCTCGGTGAACGAGACCATGGTCTCGTAGGTCGCATGCGGCGTGTGGCAGCTGTCGCAATGATAGGTTTTGAAGAGCGTGGCGCCCGCGTTCACCACCTGGTCCGGCGTCAGCTTCTTGCCGTCGTCGCCGGTGATGTCGACCGCGCCGGGCTGGCCGAAAAGCGCGGCGGGCCACACCGGCGGCGCCAGCCTGGTAAGCTCGACCTCGATCCGGTTCAGGTTCACCGCATCGACGCTCGACGTGAACCCGGAGAGGTCGGACTTGGACGCCGGCGGCTTGATCATCATGTCGCCGAACACGCCGAGCACTTCGCCGGCGTTGCGCCCCATGGCGCCGTAGTCGAAGGGCGTGCTCTGCAAGAGGCCGCTCAGCGGCGTGTTGCGCAGCAGGCGGCCCCAGAAGGAATCGGCCGCCGGCGGCGGGATGCCGATCTTGTTGTTGGTGGCGATGCCGTCCCACTGCAGGTGGTATTGCTTGGTGATGTTCCAGAGCTGCGGGTAGCTCACCGGCGCGTCGGCGGCGTTCGGGGGGGTGGGCTGCGGCGCGCCGCCGAACAGCAGGATGCGGTTGAAGATGTGGCCGACGGCGTCGACCCGGCCGAAGCCGTAGCGCAGGTCGGTCTTGTTGAGCGCTTCGGTCTGCTGCTCCCAGGCGATCAGCTGGTTCAGCGCGCTCAGCAGCATGGCGCGGTTTTGCGGCGTGTCGCTGTGGCCGAGCACGCCCGCGACGAAGCGGTTCCACCGGCCAGGATTCGCGCCGGCCGCCGCCGAATCGCGCGTCTGCATCAGGGCGCTGTCCAGCTTCTCGATGAAGCCCTGGAAGTCGAACAGGCTCGGCCCGCCGTCGACCCGGATCGTGTGGCCCTGGTAGTCCATCTGCGCGGTGTGGCAGGCGGCGCAATTGAGTCCGACCCAGTCGCCGCCGTCGGTCTGTTCGCCGTACCAGCGCAGATGGGTCTTCTGCAGCGCGGAGTCGTCGCCGCGGTCGATGGCGAAGCCCACCGGCAGGTCGCGCTCGCGGTAGGGCGGCAGG
>Ga0302324_100014047_pt1 | contig 16176 bp, 12 predicted proteins | sample Palsa_T0_1_FD_201949 | JGI IMG/M metagenome (GOLD analysis project Ga0302324, IMG submission 201949) | Peat permafrost microbial communities from Stordalen Mire near Abisko, Sweden - Palsa_T0_1 | ecosystem: Environmental > Terrestrial > Soil > Palsa > Peat permafrost | place: Sweden: Abisko...
GGCCAGCGCCGCGGAAACCTTCTTGCCGCGAATAAGCTGCGCCAACAGGTTGAGCTTTTGCGGGCTCACCCGCAGCATGCGGCTGACGGCCTTCGCTTCGTTATCGGAGAGCACGCGATCGCGCTTGTTCGTGCTCATGAAAGCCCTCCCCGCCTCACGAGCCGCCGCCGGCAGGCGCCGCCGGCGCCGCGGCCGGTCCACCGCCCGCCGCCGGCCCGCTGCTGGCACGCTTGGCCTTACGATCCGACGAATGGCCGTAGAACGAGCGCGTCGGCGCGAACTCGCCGAATTTGTGCCCCACCATTTCCTCGGTAACGATCACCGGGATATGCTTCTGACCGTTGTAGACGCCGAAGGTGAGCCCGACGAATTGCGGCAGAATGGTCGAACGGCGCGACCAGATGCGGATCATTTCGTGGCGTCCGGATGAACGCGCGGCGTCCGCCTTTTTCAGCAGATAGCCGTCGACAAACGGACCCTTCCAGACCGAACGCGTCATGATTGCTCCTACCGATCCTACTTTTTCTTCTTCCGCACGTGACGGCTGACCATGATGAACTTGGTGGTGGCCTTGTTTTTGCGGGTCTTCGCGCCCCTGGTCGGCTTGCCCCACGGCGTCACCGGATGCCGCCCACCACGGGTGCGGCCGCCCAGCGGATGGTCGACCGGGTTCATGGTTTCGCCGCGGACGTGACCGCGCCAGCCCATCCAGCGATTGCGGCCAGCCTTGCCGATTGAAACGTTCATGTTGTCCGGGTTCGATACCGCGCCGACGGTGGCGATGCAGAGGCCGTGAACCAGCCGCTGCTCGCCGGAATTGAGCCTTAAGATCACGTAGGCGCCGTCGCGGCCGACAAGCTGCGCATAGGTACCCGCGGAACGCGCGATCTGGCCGCCTTTGCCGATCTTGAGCTCGATATTGTGCACGATCGTGCCGACCGGAATGTTGCCGAGCGGCATGGCATTGCCGGGTTTGACGTCGACATACTCGCCGGAGACGACGGTATCGCCGACGCCAAGGCGTTGCGGCGCCAGGATATAGGCGAGCTCGCCATCTTCGTATTTGATGAGCGCGATGAAGGCGGTGCGGTTCGGATCGTATTCAAGCCGCTCGACCTTGGCCGGCGCGTCGAACTTGCGGCGCTTGAAGTCGATCTGGCGATAGGCCTTCTTGTGGCCGCCGCCACGATAGCGGCTGGTGATAGAACCGGAGTTGTTGCGGCCGCCGCTCGAATTCTTGCCTTCGGTCAACGCCTTCAGAGGCGCGCCGGTATGCAAGCCGGCACGGTCGATCAGGACCAGCTGGCGCTGGCCGGGCGTGACCGGATTGTAGCTCTTGAGTGCCATCGCCCGCTCCTTACAGCCCCGTGGTCACGTCGATCTTCTGACCCTCTTCGAGGGTCACGACCGCGCGCTTGGTGGTCGACTGCAAACCGAAACGGCCTTTGAAAATCTTCCACTTGCCGCGCCGCCGCAGCGTGTTCACGCTTTTGACTTTGACGTCGAACAGTTTCTCGACCGCGTCCTTGATCTGCGGCTTGGTCGCATTGAGAGCGACCTTGAAAATGACCTTGCTGTGCTCCGACGCATTGGTCGCCTTCTCGGTGATCACCGGGGCGAGAATGATGTCGTAGTGGCGCGGATCGGTGGTGCTCATTTGAATCGCGCCTCCAACGCATCGACGGCGGCCCGGGTCAATACCAGTTTCCGCCGCCGCAGGATGTCGTAGACGTTGATGCCGGCGATCGGCAGCACGTCGATGTTCGGGATGTTACGGGCGGCATTGCGAAGGTTCGCGGCGACCTCAACGCCATCCACGATCAGCGCATTCGACAGGCCGAGCTTCTCGAACTGGCCGCGCAGCGCCTTGGTCTTGGCTTCCTTCAGGTCCAGCGCGTCGATGATGATGATGCCGTCGTCCTTCGCCTTGGCCGAGAGCGCGTGCTTGAGCGCCAATGCGCGGACTTTCTTCGGCAGCCCGATCTCGTGGCTGCGCGGATGCGGGCCGAACGAGCGGCCGCCGCCCCGGAACAGATTGACACGCGCCGAGCCGTGGCGCGCCGAGCCGGTGCCCTTCTGCCGGTACATTTTCTTGCCGGTGCGGGCGATGTCGGCGCGATTTTTGACCGCGTGCGTGCCGCTCTGCCGCTTGGCCAGCTGCCACACGACACAGCGGTGAATGAGGTCGGTGCGCGGATCGAGTCCGAAAATCGCGTCGGAGACCGTGACCGAGCCGGACTTCTTGCCGTCGAGCGAGGTGACTTTCAGTTCCATGTCACACGCTCTCTTTCGCTTCGGAGGCGGCCGGCTCGTCCGCCTTCGCCGCGGCCACGCCTTCGGCGAGCTTGAACTTGCCGGGCTTCGGCACCCCGTCCGGCAGCCTTTTCTTCACAGCGTCGCGCACCGTGATCCAGCCGCCCTTGACGCCGGGCACCGCGCCCTCGACCAGAATGAGGCCACGCGCCACGTCCGTCTGCATCACCTTGAGATTGAGCGTGGTGACCCGCTCGACACCCAGATGGCCGGGCATCTTCTTGTTCTTGAAGGTCTTGCCGGGATCCTGCCGGCCGCCGGTCGAACCGATCGAGCGGTGCGAGATGGAGACACCGTGACTCGCGCGCAGGCCGGCGAAATTCCACCGCTTCATACCGCCGGCGAAGCCCTTGCCGGTCGAGGTGCCGGCAACATCGACAAATTGTCCGACCACGAAGTGATCCGCCGTAATTTCGGCGCCGACCGGAATGAGCCCGTCGTCATCGACGCGGAACTCGGCCAGCTTGCGTTTGGGCTCGACCTTGGCGATTGCGAAGTTGCCACGATCGGCCTTGGTCGTGCGCTGCACCTTGCGAATACCGGCGCCGAGCTGAAGCGCCACGTAGCCGTTCTTCTCTTTGGTGCGGTGACCCACGACCTGGCAATTGCCCAGCCGCAGCACCGTCACCGGCACATGCTCGCCGGCCTCGGTGAAGAGGCGGGTCATGCCGATTTTCTGTGCGAGCACTCCGGAACGCATGTCGAAATCCCCTTCGCGCCTTAGAGCTTGATCTCGACGTCGACGCCGGCGGCGAGGTCGAGCTTCATCAGCGCATCTACCGTCTGCGGCGTCGGATCGACAATATCGAGCAGGCGCTTATGCGTGCGCATCTCGAACTGCTCGCGACTCTTCTTGTCGATGTGCGGCGAACGGTTGACCGTGAATTTCTCGATCCGCGTCGGCAGCGGAATCGGCCCGCGGACCTGCGCGCCGGTGCGCTTGGCCGTGTTGACGATCTCGCGCGTCGACGCATCGAGGATGCGGTGATCGAACGCCTTGAGCCGGATGCGTATGTTCTGGCCGTTCATGAGTTCGTCTCTCCGCCTCGTCGCGGCCGGGCTAGCCCCGGCCATTCACGTCTTGCATTCGCCTTAAATCGTCATGCCCGGCACAGGCCGTGCACGACGACAGAAAACCCTCACTCGATGATGCTGGCCACGACGCCGGCGCCGACGGTGCGGCCACCCTCACGGATGGCGAAGCGCAGCTTCTCCTCCATGGCGATCGGCACGATCAACGTCACTTCCATGGCGATATTGTCGCCCGGCATCACCATCTCGGTACCCTCCGGCAGCGTCACAACGCCGGTCACGTCGGTGGTGCGGAAATAGAATTGCGGCCGGTAGTTGGTGAAGAACGGGGTGTGACGTCCGCCCTCCTCCTTGGTGAGGATGTAAGCCTCGGCCTTGAACTTGGTGTGCGGCTTGACCGAGCCCGGCTTGCAGAGAACCTGGCCGCGCTCGACCTCCTCGCGCTTCGTACCGCGCAATAGGCAGCCGACGTTGTCGCCCGCTTCACCCTGGTCGAGCAGCTTGCGGAACATCTCGACGCCGGTGACGACAGTCTTGGTTGTCGGCTTGATGCCGACGATTTCCACTTCCTCGCCGACCTTGATGATGCCGCGCTCAATGCGACCGGTGCAGACCGTGCCGCGTCCGGAGATCGAGAACACGTCTTCGACCGGCATCAGGAACGGCTGATCCTTTGGCCGCTCCGGCTGCGGGATGTACTCGTCGACCGCCTTCATCAGCTCATAGATCGCTTCCTTGCCGAGCTTAGCATCCTTGTCCTCGAGCGCCATCAGCGCCGAGCCTTTGATGACCGGGATCTTGTCGCCGGGGAAATTATACTTGGACAGAAGTTCGCGAACTTCGAGCTCGACCAGCTCGAGCAGCTCCGGATCGTCGACCATGTCGACCTTGTTGAGGAACACGACCAGCGCCGGCACGCCGACCTGGCGCGCGAGCAGGATGTGCTCGCGGGTCTGCGGCATCGGGCCGTCGGCAGCGCTCACCACCAGGATCGCGCCGTCCATCTGCGCCGCGCCGGTGATCATGTTCTTCACATAGTCGGCATGCCCGGGGCAGTCGACGTGTGCATAGTGCCGCTTGTCGGTCTCGTACTCGACGTGGGCGGTCGCGATTGTGATGCCGCGCGCTTTTTCTTCCGGCGCCTTGTCGATCTGGTCATAGGCCGTGTAGGTCGCTTGACCTTTTTCCGCCAAGACCTTGGTGATCGCCGCCGTCAACGACGTCTTGCCGTGATCGACGTGCCCGATCGTGCCGATATTGCAATGCGGCTTGTTGCGGTTAAATTTTTCCTTGGCCATGGGGCTCTCCGTTCCGGCTCTCTCTGTAGTCGCGTGAAAGTTTTATCAGCCAAACTTCGCCTGAACCTCGTCGGCGATGCCTTTCGGCACCTCGGCGTAGTGATCGAACTGCATCGTGAAAGTGGCGCGCCCCTGACTCATAGAGCGCAAATTGTTGACATAAGAGAACATGTTGGCGAGCGGCACCATCGCCGAGATCACGTTGGCGTTGCCGCGCATGTCCTGTCCCTGAATCTGGCCACGGCGCGAATTGAGGTCGCCGATGACCGATCCCGTATAGTCCTCCGGCGTCACCACCTCGACCTTCATGATCGGCTCGAGCAGCACCGGGCCGCCCTTCTGCAAGGCCTCTCGCAGCGCCGTGCGCGCGGCGATTTCGAAGGCCATCGCCGATGAATCCACGTCGTGCGAGGCGCCGTCGATGAGACTGACCTTGAGATCGACCACCGGGAAGCCGGCGAGTACGCCGGCACCCAGCACCCCTTCGAGGCCCTTCTCGACCGCGGGGATGAACTCCTTCGGCACCGAGCCGCCGACGATCTCGTTCTCGAACTCAAAGCCGGCGCCGGGCGCACTTGGTTCGGCCGTGATTTTGACGCGCGCATACTGGCCGTGGCCGCCGGTCTGCTTTTTGTGCGTGTAGTCGACGGTGGCCGACCGCGTGATCTTTTCACGATAGGCGACCTGTGGCGCACCGATATTGGCATCGACCTTGTAGGTGCGCTTGAGGATGTCGACCTTGATGTCGAGATGAAGCTCGCCCATCCCTTTGATGATGGTCTGGCCGGATTCCTGATCAGTGTGGACGCGGAACGAGGGATCTTCGGCGACGAGTTTGGCCAGCGCCACGCCGAGTTTTTCCTGATCCGCTTTCGACTTCGGCTCGATCGCGATCTCGATGACCGGATCGGGGAATTCCATCTTTTCCAGGATCACCGGCTTCTGCGGATCGCACAGCGTGTCGCCGGTGCGCACGTCCTTTAATCCCGCCAGCGCGACAATGTCGCCGGCATAGGCTTCTTTGATGTCCTCGCGATTGTTCGCATGCATCAAAAGCATGCGACCGACGCGTTCCTTGCGCTCCTTGGTCGAATTCATCACGCCGGTGCCGCTTTCAAGCGTGCCCGAGTAGATACGGCAGAAGGTGATGGTTCCGACGAACGGATCGTCCATGATTTTGAAGGCGAGTAGCGACATCGGCTCGGAATCGGACGCCTTGCGCTCAACCTCGTTGCCTTTGAGATCGACGGCTTTCATCGGCGGCACATCGACCGGGGACGGCAGATAGTCGACCACGGCGTCAAGCAGTGGCTGGACGCCCTTGTTCTTGAACGCGGAACCGCAGAACACCGGGAAGAATTTGCCCTCGATGGTGGCCCTGCGGATGAGCCGCTTCAGCGTTGCGACATCGGGCTCCTTGCCTTCGAGGTAGGCCGTCATCGCGTCGTCGTCGAGCTCGACCGCCGCCTCGACCAGCTTCTCGCGATATTCCTTGGCCTGGTCCGCAAGCTCGGCGGGAATCTCGATGTCGTGATACTTGGCGCCGAGCGTCTCTTCGTCCCACACCACGCCGACCATGCGGACGAGATCGACAATGCCCTTGAACTGGCTTTCGGCTCCGATCGGCAGCTGAATGGCAACCGGCTTGGCGCCGAGGCGATCGACGATATCCTTCAGGCACTGGTAGAAGTCAGCGCCGGTCTTATCCATCTTGTTGCAGAAGACGATGCGCGGGACGTTATACCGGTCGCCTTGCCGCCATACCGTCTCGGTCTGCGGCTCCACGCCCTGGTTGGAATCAAGCACGCATACCGCGCCGTCGAGGACGCGGAGCGAGCGCTCCACCTCAATCGTGAAATCGACGTGGCCGGGCGTATCGATGATGTTGAGGCGCTTTCCGTTCCAGATCGCGGTGGTCGCGGCCGACGTGATGGTGATGCCGCGCTCCTGCTCCTGCTCCATGAAATCCATGGTCGCGGCGCCGTCGTGCACCTCGCCCATTTTGTGGCTCTTGCCGGTGTAATAGAGGACGCGCTCGGTCGTCGTCGTCTTGCCGGCATCGATGTGAGCCATGATGCCGAAGTTCCGATAGTCCTCGATCGGGTGGGTGCGGGGCATGGGGAATCCTTCGCTGTCGCCGGTTACCAGCGATAGTGCGAGAACGCGCGGTTGGCTTCTGCCATCCGGTGCGTGTCTTCGCGCTTCTTGACTGCGTTCCCCCTGTTGTTCGACGCATCGAGCAGCTCCGCGGAAAGCCGCTCGGTCATCGTTTTCTCGTTACGCTCGCGCGCCGCGGAAATGATCCAACGGATGCCGAGCGCCTGGCGCCGCGAGGTACGCACCTCGACCGGCACCTGATAGGTGGCACCACCGACGCGGCGCGAGCGTACTTCGATCGACGGCATGACGTTGTCGAGCGCCTGCTCGAAGACGCCGATAGGATTTTGCCGCGTCTTGCCTTCGATCATGTCAAGCGCGCCGTAGACGATATTCTCCGCCACCGACTTCTTGCCGGCGTGCATCACCGAGTTCATGAATTTGGTGACAACAGCGTTCCCGAATTTCGGGTCCGGCAGGATCTCACGTTTCTCTGCGCTGTGGCGGCGGGACATCGTCTGGCTCCAGTTACTTCGGTCGCTTGGCGCCGTACTTGGATCGGCGCTGTTTGCGGTTCTTCACGCCTTGCGTATCGAGCACGCCGCGCAGGATGTGGTAGCGCACGCCCGGCAAATCCTTGACGCGACCGCCGCGGATCATCACCACCGAATGTTCCTGCAGGTTGTGGCCCTCGCCGGGGATGTAGCCGATGACTTCAAATCCGTTGGTCAAGCGAACCTTGGCGACCTTACGGAGCGCCGAGTTGGGCTTCTTCGGCGTCGTCGTATAGACGCGGGTACAGACGCCACGCTTCTGCGGGCTCTGCTGCAGAGCCGGCACTTTCTTCTTGGCGCGCTGCGTCACTCGCGGCTTGCGAATGAGCTGATTAATGGTCGGCATCCGCTTTTGCTCCAACACGGGGCTTGCGCCCCTTTGGCCCGAACTGTCTGTTTCGGAGCTTTCGCCCCGGTTGTGCCTCTGGGCTTGCGCCCGTTTCCACGCGAAACCGTTCGCGCAAACGAAATCGCGCCATCCGCCTTTTGCGCGGAAGGGCGCTCGAAATTCGCAGAGGACCGCGATGCAATCACCGCGATCATGCGTCCTAGCAGTCTGACTTTCCGAAGTCAGAAGCAGCGTTTGAGCTTCCTACATCGAGGCGTCGCGCCGAATCCCGCTTGCCCAAGAATGGGAGCCAAGAAAGCAATGACTCTCAATAGCTTAGCTGGGACCCGGACAGGCCGTTCCGACGGGCGAAGCTCACCGCCTGCCGTAAAGTGCGCGGTATGTATCGGCGCTACCGATCGAAGTCAAGCCGATATGGGCATAAAAGCGCGATGCCGCAAGCACATCTGCAATAATACGAACGCCAAAACCAGCAGGAAGACGGATCGTTCTCTCACCCCGGCTCCATGCCCTTGGCGCGAATGATGCGCACCGCCTCCGGAGAGGCCAGAAACGCCACGAATGCGCGCGTTGCCGTGCTATCGGCGGCGGCGGGGGCGAAACCGGTTGTATAGAGCACGAAGTTTTCCAGTTCGCGCGGCAGCGCGCCGACGAGACGAGCCCCCTCCACCGGCTGGATCTCGATGATCTGCTGCATACCGACCTCGGCCTCGCCGCTGGCGATGACTTCGCCCACCGGGCGGCCAATCGCAAATACCGTCTTGTCCTTCATTTCCGGGCCGAGCCCGAGCCTCTCCAGCAGGTCCGCCACATACAGGCCACTCGGACCTTTGCTGTAGGAGATCGATTTCGCCATTCGCAATACATTCTTGAATGCGTCGACCGTCGCGATGTCGGGTTGCGGCGCGCCTGCGCGCACCATCAGACCTACAAGAGAACGCACGACGTCGATCGGCGTGCCGGGCGCAATCTTGCCCGCCGCCACGAGCTGATCGATCGCCCACCGTGGCAGCAACGCGAGATCGAAAGCGGCGCCGGAGTCGATTTCGGCCTTCAATTCGCGGGTCGGGCCAAACCGGATAGCGATTTTGCGGCCGGTCTCGCGTTCGAACAGCGGCACAGCCTCCACCATGAACCGGCGCATCGCGCCGCCGCTCAAGACCGAGATTTCTGCTGACATGAAAGTCCCCGACCCGCCGTAACCCGGACGGAGCATAGCGAAATCCGAGATGGCATTCCCGCATTGCGCGCCGCCCTACGCGGGCTACGGAAAAGGGCCGCCAAAACGCGGCGGCCCCTTTGTATGTGCTGTCCGCGAAAGCGGTCCTGCTGCTACTCCGCAGCGGGCAGCGCCGCCGGCTCAGCGGCAGCCGCCGCGGCGGCCTTCGCCGCCGCCTCCTTCTCGCGCTCGGCGAGGATGAGCTGGTCGCGCTTGACCGCAACTTCGCGCAGCCGGTTCATCATGGCGCCCGTCCCGGCCGGAATCAGACGGCCGACGATCACGTTCTCCTTGAGGCCGTCGAGCGTGTCGGCCTTGCCGCTAACCGCGGCTTCGGTGAGCACGCGTGTCGTCTCCTGGAACGAAGCCGCGGAGATGAACGAGCGCGTCTGCAGCGAAGCCTTGGTGATGCCGAGCAGCACGGGATGTGCGGACGCGGGTTTCTTGCCTTCGGCAGCCGCACGGGCGTTGACCTCGTCGAACTCGGTCTTGTCGACCTGCTCCGCCTGGATCAAGTCGGTTTCGCCGGAGTCCTCGATCTCCACCTTCTGCAGCATCTGACGCACGATCACTTCGATGTGCTTGTCGTTGATCGCCACGCCCTGCAGCCGATAGACCTCCTGAATCTCGTTGACGAGGTAACCGGCAAGCTCCTCGACGCCCTTGATCGCCAGGATATCGTGCGGGGCGGGGTTGCCCTCGACAATGTAATCGCCCTTCTCGATGAGATCGCCATCCTGCAGATGGATGTGCTTGCCCTTCGGAACGAGGTACTCCCTCACTTCGTCGTCCTTGCTCGCAGGCTCGATGGCGATGCGCCGCTTGTTCTTGTAGTCCCGGCCAAAGCGAACCGTTCCGGAAATCTCCGCGATAACGGCAGACTCCTTCGGCCGCCGGGCCTCGAACAACTCGGCGACACGCGGCAGACCGCCGGTAATATCGCGCGTCTTGGCGCTCTCGGTCGGGATACGAGCGATAACGTCGCCAGCACCGACCTTAGCACCCGGATCGACCGAAATGACGGCGTCGACCGCCAGCAGGGAGCGGGCATCACCGCCACGGCTGAGCTTGAGAATCTTGCCGTCCTTGCCTTTGACCACGAGCGCCGGCCGTAGATCCTGCTGGCCGCGGGCAGAGCCGCTGCGCCAATCGATGACCACGCGCTTGGCGATACCGGTCGACTCGTCGAGTGTCTCGGTCAACGACTGACCTTCGACGAGATCTTCGTAGCCGACGGTGCCGTCGACTTCCGTCAGGATCGGCCGCGTGTATGGATCCCACTCGGCGATGCGCTGGCCGCGCTTGATGTGCTCGCCGTCGTCGATCTTAAGCCGCGCGCCGTATTGAATACGATGAACGGCACGCTCGGTGCCGTCCGGATCGGTGACGGCGACGATGAGATTGCGGGCCATTGCGATCAGATCGCCGTCCGAATTGCGAGCGACGTTCTTGTTCTTGATCTTGATGGTGCCTTCGAAGTTCGACTCGATGAAGGACTGCTCCGAGATTTGCGCCGCGCCGCCGATGTGGAACGTGCGCATGGTGAGCTGCGTGCCCGGCTCGCCGATCGACTGCGCGGCGATGACGCCTACCGCCTCGCCCATGTTGACCGAAGTGCCACGGGCAAGATCGCGCCCGTAGCAGTTGCCGCAAACACCGGGTTGGGTATCGCAGGTAAGCACCGAGCGGATCTTCACTTCCTGCACGCCGGACGTGACGAGACGCTCGACGTGCGGCTCGTCAAGCAGCGTACCGTTGGCGACAACGATCTCGTTGCTCGACGGATCGCGCACGTCCTCAGCCGTGGTGCGGCCCAGGATACGGGTTGCGAGTGAGGCGACGACCGTGCCGGAATCGATGATGGCACGCACCTTGATGCCGCGGGTCGTACCGCAATCGACTTCGGTGATGATGCAGTCCTGCGCCACGTCGACCAGACGCCGCGTCAGGTAACCGGAGTTCGCGGTCTTAAGCGCGGTATCGGCAAGACCTTTACGCGCGCCGTGCGTCGAGTTGAAGTACTCGAGCACCGAGAGGCCTTCCTTGAAGTTGGAGATGATCGGGCTCTCGATGATCTCGCCCGACGGCTTGGCCATGAGACCGCGCATGCCGGCGAGCTGACGCATCTGCGCCGGCGAACCGCGCGCGCCTGAATGCGCCATCATGTAGATCGAGTTGACCTGCGCCTCCGCCCCCTTTTCCGCGGGCTTGGAGGTGGAAATCTCCTTCATCATCGCCTCGGCGATTTCCTCAGTGCACTTCGACCAGGCGTCGACCACCTTGTTGTACTTCTCGCCCTGGGTGATCAGGCCATCGTTGTATTGCTGCTCGAATTCCTTCACCAGCTCACGCGTCTTGTTGACGCTAGCCGGCTTGGAACGCGGCACGACCATGTCGTCCTTGCCGAACGAGATTCCGGCCTTGAATGCATGATGGAAGCCGAGTGCCATCACGCGATCGCAGAAGATCACGGTCTCCTTCTGGCCGCAGTGGCGATAGACGGTGTCAATCATGCTGGAAATTTCGCGCTTCGTCATAAGTTTGTTGACGAGGTCGAACGAAATCTTCGGCAGCTTGGGCAACACCTCGCCGAGAATGGCGCGGCCCGGCGTCGTCTCGTACCATTTACGGAACGGCTTGCCCTCTTCGTCGACGCCTTCATAGCGATACTTGATCTTGGTGTGCAACCCGACGGCCTTCTCGTGCAGCGCGTGCTCCACTTCGCTCAAATTGCGATAGAAGCCCTGCACGATGTTTTTCTTCTTGCGGTCGCGCTCAAGCTCCTTTTGCGGGTGAAGTTCGAGCTTCCACTGCCCGGGCCCGCCGTCGTTCATGATCGACAGGTAATAGAGACCGAGCACGATATCCTGCGACGGCACGATGATCGGCGAACCGTTCGCCGGGTGCAGAATGTTGTTGGTCGACATCATCAAGACGCGCGCTTCAAGCTGCGCCTCAAGCGACAGCGGCACGTGAACTGCCATCTGGTCGCCGTCGAAGTCGGCGTTGAACGCCGCGCAGACCAGCGGATGAAGCTGGATCGCCTTGCCTTCGATCAGGACCGGCTCGAACGCCTGGATGCCGAGGCGATGCAGCGTCGGCGCGCGGTTGAGCAGCACCGGATGTTCGCGGATCACCTCATCGAGGATGTCCCAAACTTCCGGCTTCTCCTTCTCGACCAGCTTTTTGGCCTGTTTTACCGTCGTCGACAGGCCCTTGGCGTCGAGCCGCGAATAGATGAAAGGCTTGAACAATTCGAGCGCCATCTTCTTCGGCAACCCGCACTGGTGCAGCTTGAGCTCGGGACCGACCACGATCACCGAACGGCCCGAATAGTCGACGCGCTTGCCGAGCAGGTTCTGCCGGAAGCGGCCCTGCTTGCCCTTGAGCATGTCGGCCAGCGACTTCAGCGGCCGCTTGTTAGCGCCGGTGATGACCCGGCCGCGGCGGCCGTTGTCGAACAATGCGTCGACGGCCTCCTGCAACATCCGCTTCTCGTTGCGGATGATGATGTCGGGAGCGCGCAGCTCGATCAGCCGCTTCAGGCGGTTGTTGCGGTTGATGACGCGCCGATAGAGGTCGTTAAGGTCCGAAGTGGCGAAGCGGCCGCCATCGAGCGGCACCAGCGGCCGCAGATCGGGCGGGATCACCGGCACGTGCGTCAGGATCATCCATTCCGGCTTGTTGCCGGACTGGATGAATGCCTCGATCAGCTTGAGCCGCTTGGCGAGCTTCTTCGGCTTAAGCTCGGACGTCGTTTCGATGATCTCCTGGCGCAGATCGGCCGCCATCTTCTCAAGATCGAGCGCCTTGAGCATTTCCCGGATCGCTTCTGCGCCGATCATGGCGGTGAAGCTGTCTGGGCCCAGTTCGTCCTGCGCCTTGGTGTAATCCTCTTCGCTCAGGAGCTGACGATCTTTGAGCGGCGTCAGGCCCGGCTCGAGCACAACGTAGTATTCGAAATAGAGAATGCGCTCGAGATCCTTGAGCGTCATATCGAGCAGGAGCCCGATGCGCGACGGCAGCGATTTGAGGAACCAGATGTGCGCGACCGGCGCCGCGAGCTCGATATGGCCCATGCGCTCGCGCCGCACGCGCGACAGCGTCACCTCGACCGAGCACTTCTCGCAGATAATGCCCTTGTACTTCATGCGCTTGTACTTGCCGCACAAGCACTCGTAATCCTTGATCGGCCCGAAGATCCGCGCGCAGAACAATCCGTCGCGCTCGGGCTTGAAGGTCCGGTAATTGATGGTCTCCGGCTTCTTGATCTCACCGTACGACCACGACAGAATCTTTTCCGGGCTCGCGATCGAAATCCGGATCTGGTCGAAGACCTGAGCCGGCGCCTGCGGGCTGAAAAGATTCATGATTTCTTGGTTCATCGTCTTCTCCTCGACACCGTTGGAGGTGGTGCTCCGCGGGTCGGTTAAATCCGGGTCTTAAGCCCTCTCCCGTTCCCGGGAGAGGGGACATTCTATTCGGCCGCCTCGGCCGCGCCGTCGCCGCGCTGTTGCTTGGAGTTGTGCAGGTCGACGTTGAGGCCGAGCGAGCGCATCTCCTTCACCAGCACGTTGAACGATTCCGGAATGCCGGCCTCGAACGTGTCGTCGCCGCGCACAATTGCCTCGTACACCTTCGTGCGGCCGGCGACGTCGTCCGACTTCACCGTCAGCATCTCCTGCAGCGTGTAGGCGGCGCCGTAAGCTTCGAGCGCCCACACCTCCATTTCGCCGAAGCGCTGGCCGCCGAACTGCGCCTTGCCGCCCAACGGCTGCTGGGTGACGAGGCTGTAGGGACCGATCGACCGGGCGTGGATCTTGTCGTCCACCAAGTGATGCAGCTTCAGCATGTAGATGTGGCCGACCGTTACTCTGCGGTCGAAGGTGTCGCCGGTGCGTCCATCGAACAGCGTCACCTGTCCGGAACGGTCGAGGCCGGCGAGGTCGAGCATGTGCTCGATGTCCGCCTCCTTCGCCCCGTCGAACACCGGAGTGGCGATCGGCACGCCGTGCCGGAGATTGCCGCCAAGCTCGATGAGGCCCTTTTCGTCGAGCGACTTGATGGTCTCATCCTCGCCGTAGATTTTCCGCAGCAATTCCTTCAGCGGCTTGGGGTCCCGCTTGCCGTGATAAAGATCGACGGCATTACCAATCTTGATACCGAGGCCGGCGCAGGCCCAGCCAAGATGGGTCTCGAGAATCTGCCCGACATTCATACGGCTCGGAACGCCCAGCGGATTGAGCACGATGTCGACCGACGTGCCGTCGGCGAGGAAAGGCATGTCCTCAAGCGGCACGATCTTCGACACCACACCTTTGTTGCCGTGACGGCCGGCCATTTTATCGCCGGGCTGGATCTTCCGCTTCACGGCGACGAAGACCTTGACCATCTTCATGACGCCAGGCGGTAACTCGTCACCGCGCTGCAATTTCTCGACCTTGTCGAGGAAGCGCTGCTCGAGCCGCTTCTTCGATTCGTCGTACTGCTTACGAATGGCTTCGATCTCCGCCATCACCTTGTCGTTGGGCGAGGCGAACATCCACCACTGCGAGCGCGGATACTCGTCCAGCACCGTGCGGGTGATCTTGGTGTCCTTCTTGAAGCCTTTCGGCCCGGCGATACCCTGCCGGCCCTCCAGCAGCTCCGCCAACCGGCCATAGACGTTGCGGTCCAGAATCGCCTGCTCGTCGTCGCGGTCCTTGGCGAGCCTCTCGATCTCTTCACGTTCGATGGCGAGCGCTCGCTCGTCCTTCTCAACGCCGTGCCGGTTGAACACGCGCACTTCGACGACCGTGCCCTGCACGCCGGGCGGAACGCGGAGCGAGGTGTCACGCACGTCGGAAGCTTTTTCGCCGAAGATGGCACGCAGGAGTTTTTCCTCCGGCGTCATCGGGCTCTCGCCCTTCGGCGTGATCTTGCCGACCAGGATGTCGCCGGCACGCACTTCCGCACCGATATAGACGATGCCGGCCTCATCGAGATTCTTCAGCGTCTCTTCCGAGACGTTGGGAATGTCGCGGGTAATTTCCTCCGGACCGAGCTTGGTGTCGCGCGCCATCACCTCGAATTCCTCGATGTGGATCGAAGTGAAAACGTCGTCCTTGACGATGCGCTCGGACAGAAGGATGGAGTCCTCGAAGTTGTAGCCGTTCCACGGCATGAAGGCGACGAGGACGTTGCGGCCGAGCGCGAGTTCGCCGAGATCGGTCGAGGGACCGTCGGCGATGATGTCGCCCTTCTTGACCTGATCGCCGACTTTCACCAGCGGCCGTTGATTGATGCAGGTGTTTTGGTTCGAGCGCTGGAACTTCATCAGCCGATAAATATCGACGCCCGGCTTGGTCGGGTCCGGCTCATCGGTGGCGCGGATGACGATGCGCGTGGCGTCGACCTGATCGACCATGCCGGTGCGCCGCGCGGCGATCGCCGCGCCCGAGTCCCGCGCGACCACGCCTTCCATGCCGGTGCCGACGAACGGCGCTTCGGCATGTACCAGCGGCACCGCTTGACGCTGCATGTTGGAACCCATGAGCGCGCGGTTGGCGTCGTCGTTCTCCAGGAATGGGATGAGCGCCGCCGCCACCGAAACAAGCTGCTTCGGCGACACGTCCATGAAGTCCACTTTGTCAGGCGGAATGAGCTGCACATCGCCGGAATGGCGAACGACGACGAGATCGTCGGTGAAGCGGCCCTTGGCGTCGATCGCGGAATTGGCCTGAGCGACGGTGTAACGCCCCTCCTCCATCGCCGAGAGATAGTTGACCTCGTCGGTGACGCGGCCGTCTTTCACTTTGCGATAAGGGGTCTCGACGAAGCCATATTTGTTCACGCGCGCGAAGGTCGCAAGCGAATTGATCAAGCCGATATTCGGCCCTTCCGGCGTTTCGATCGGACAGATGCGGCCGTAATGCGTCGGATGCACGTCGCGCACCTCAAAGCCGGCGCGCTCGCGCGTCAGACCGCCTGGGCCGAGCGCGGAGAGCCGCCGCTTGTGCGTGATCTCCGATAGCGGGTTGGTCTGGTCCATGAACTGCGAGAGCTGCGAGGAGCCGAAGAACTCGCGCACCGCGGCCGCCGCCGGCTTGGCGTTGATCAGATCCTGCGGCATTACCGTGTCGATATCGACCGACGACATGCGCTCCTTGATCGCGCGCTCCATGCGCAGCAGCCCGATGCGGTACTGGTTCTCCATCAGCTCGCCGACCGAGCGCACCCGGCGATTGCCAAGGTGGTCGATGTCGTCGATCTCGCCCTTGCCGTCGCGCAGATCAACCAGCGTGCGGATCACTGCGAGAATGTCCTCCTTGCGGA
>Ga0302324_100014048_pt1 | contig 16176 bp, 4 predicted proteins | sample Palsa_T0_1_FD_201949 | JGI IMG/M metagenome (GOLD analysis project Ga0302324, IMG submission 201949) | Peat permafrost microbial communities from Stordalen Mire near Abisko, Sweden - Palsa_T0_1 | ecosystem: Environmental > Terrestrial > Soil > Palsa > Peat permafrost | place: Sweden: Abisko...
GGTGCACACGAACGCGCCGTACGCGCCGCCGTCCCGTTGACCGAAGAGATTGTACCGCATCACCCGATTGCAACAGGTTGGGACCCAAACTTTAGAATCTTGCTCGGCGCTCATACGGCTCCTTGGGAAGCGGGAGTGCCGGGATTATATACTGAAAATTCTGTCCTTGACGCTACGTTCTTGTTCGAGCCACGCCGCACGAAACGCAACGGGGATGCCGTGGGTTTCTTCCTCTCGTCCCGGCGCGATCAGCCTCGACAACCGCTTCGGTGCACCCGGTGCTCGCCTCTCGCTCATCTACCAAACCTACCGCGGCGATCCGCAAATTAGGCAGGTTTTGAGGCAGCAGCGGCGTGGGCGCGGTGGACGATGAACAGGAAGCCCTTGGCGGCCGCGTCCTTTTGCAGCGCACTCAGGGTATCCTGGCCAGCGGCCGCAGTTTTTGGGGATTTGATTTGGATTTCGCCCAGGGCCAGGCGCGCTTCGAATTGGACCGAGACCAGGCCCAAGCGAGTCATGTCGGCGATTACCGCTTGCAGGCTTCTCACTGCGGCTTCGGGTTTTCCGGTGGCCGCGGCCACTTGCGCCTCAGCGATCTGAACGCCTGCGATGGCGTGGCGTTCCTGGCTCGTTTTTGCAAGCGCGCCGGCCTTGGCGGCGGCGCTCTGAGCGTCGGAAACCTTATTCAGGCCGATCGACGCCTGCGCGAGAATCGCCAGCGCTCCCGCTTCCAGGTCGGAAGCCTTTTCGCGATGTGCCTCGGCGACGGCTTTGCTTGCCAGCGTGCGGCCTGCGTCGAAATTACCTTCGGCGTCGTCTAAGTCCGCCATAAAGGCTTCGGTTTCGGCAGCGGCGGATTTGTCTCCGATCTCGGTACGTATCGCCAGGGACTGATCGTAGAATTTGTGCGCGCCAGCAAGGTCGCCCTGTTCGCGCAGGATTTGGCCCATGCCCAGAGCGGCTTCCGCGATGTCCTGTTTGTTGCCGGACTCGGTGGAGAGGGTGAGCGATTCCTGCACGTGGGTCTTGCCGCCTTCGAGATCGCCCTGCTCGGCGTGGACCTCGCCGAGGTTATTGGCGGCCAGAGCGATGCCATCTTTTTGTCCCGTTTGCCTGTAAATCGCTTCCGCATTCTCGTACATTGCTTGCGCGCCGGCATCATTGCCGTACCCGTACAAGATCCCGGCGAGGTTATTGGAGATCAATGCCTCTTCGGAGCGATCGCCGGTATCTTTCGCCATGGCCAGGCCTTCGCGGAACACTTTTTCCGCGCCGGGCATATCGCCGAGGGCGGAGGCCAGGTTGCCAAGACTGTTTAGATTCTGGGTAATGCCCACCCTGTCGCCGGTTTCGCGGTCGATGGCCAGCGAGGCTTCAATCATTTTCTTCGCCTGGAGCACCTCGCCCTGGTCGCGCAGAACGACGGCGATGTTGTGGAGGTTGACGGCCTGACCGCTCAGGTCCCCGATTTTTTCACACACAGCCAGGGCGTGCTCGTACATGCGGCGCGCCGATGCGTTGTCGCCCTCATCGGCGAGCATATTCGCGGCGCAAGTCTCGGCCCGGGAAGCGTGGCCGAGATCGCCCATCGCGGTGTAGATGTCCCGTGCCTGCTCGCAGGCCTTCTGTCCGCCCTGCAGGTCGCCGAGCATTTCGAGTGGACGCGATTGGGTGGCGAGCATATCCGCTTCCAGGGTGCGAGCGTCGAGAGCCCGCGCTCGTTCGAGGTTGCGACGAGTGATCTCGATTTCCCGCTTGAAATTGCCTTCTCCTTGCGCGACGCGGGCTTCGTCGATGTCAATCTGGATGTCCTCCATGCCGGAGGCGGGAAGTTTGCGCAAAGCATCGATGGTGGCCTGGGCGTTTTTGAATTGCGCGGCGCCGATTTGCGCTTCGACCAGAGCGACGCCGGGACCAATTTCGTCGGGATAGAAATTCCACAGCGATTTGTAAACCTCAATGGCTTTGTCGCGCTCGCCGATGGATTCGTCGTAAGCGCCCTCGATCGAAAGCCGCTCCGGGCGCGGCAGCGCAGAAGAAAGGTCGAAGGCCAGCTTCGATTCCGCTTTGGAGCGCCCTTGGTATCCCAAATCCTTCCATACCCGCGCCATCGTCAGGTGAGCTAATGCGAAGTGCGGCTGCGATTTGATCACTTGTTCGAGCAGGCGCTTGGCGTCCACGGTGTCGTAATTGCGCATGCGGTTGAGCGCGTCGGCGTAGGCCCGCGCGGCTTGTGGATCGGAGGGTATGGAAACCTCAACGATTTCGGAATCCTCGGGAGTAATTTGGCCGGCGCCGAGTTTTCTGCGAACCTCCACGCCCACGCGGGCCACGAGATTCGCAATTTGCAGTTCGGTGCCCTGGGCGGACATCGAGCTGAGCAACTCGCCGGTGGCCGTATTTTCCAGACGGAGATCGAGGCGGACCTGGCCGTTGCCGAGCGCAAGGTAGGAACCCAACAGAAGGTAGTCGCTCCCGATGCTGGCGCGAATCTTGCGCAGGGTGTCGGCGCCATAGCTTTCGGCGTCGAGGAGCGACAGATTCATTTTCATGCGCGCCACGTTTTCCCCGGGAATGGTGCGGAGTTTTTCGCCGGCGCCCACCTCGGTGGTGAGCATCTCGGCGAGCGCAGTCGAAAGCCAGGCCTCGTCGGGGCGCCCGGACAAATTCTTGAATCCAAGGACGGCCACTGCGGGGCGAATTTGCGCTGGGCGGACAGGAATTCCGGTGGCTGCTACCTTCACGGCAACGAGAGCGCCACCGGAGCTGCCCAGACGGCTGCGCAAGCCTCCGAGGTTGAGCCCGATCATGGCGCCGAAGGCGAGTAGGACCACCACTCCCAAGGCGACTGCCCACTTCGCGGCGGCGGACAGCGGAGCGGTATGGGTGCCGGGGTTGGCGGAGGTCGATCCCGAGCTGGCGGCCGAGCCTGCGCCGGTTCCAGCGCTGAGGCTCTCGAGCGCGGCGCGCAACTCGCCAGCGGTCTGGTAGCGTTGCGAGGGTGTTTTGTCCAGCGCTTTGCGGATAACCGCGTCGAGCCCGGGCGAAATTCGAGGGTTGAGCCCAACCGCGGGCTCCGGATCTTGATGCAAGATCGCGCCCATAAGCTGGGGGCCGTGGCTCTGCGGAAAAGCGCGCTGGCCGGTGGCCATTTCATAGAGCACCGCTCCAGCGGAGAAAATGTCGCTGCGCGCGTCGGTGTTTAAGCCGGTCAATTGTTCCGGCGACATATACGGCACGGTGCCGGAAACCGGCCCGGTCTCCACGGTGACGCTGTGAGTGAGGTCGCCGCTGATTTCGGGCCGGACGCGCCGGGCCAGGCCGAAATCCAGAATCTTGAGGCGCCCATCCGGAGTGAGGATAAGGTTGTGCGGTTTCAGATCGCAGTGAATGATGCCACGGCCATGGGCAGCGGCCAGACCGTCAGCGAGCTGAATACCCAGCCGCGCGACTTCCGGAAGCGCGAGCGGGCCCGCTTTGATTTTGTCGTTCAGGGCGTGCCCGGGAATTAGCTCCATCACCAGAAAATCGACGCCATCCTGATCGGCGAACTCATAGATGGTTTCGATATTGGGATGATTCAACTGGGCGAGGGCCAGAGCTTCCTTGCGAAATTTCCTGCGGACGGATTCATCGGCCAGTGTGCCGGGGGGAAGAACCTTCAGAGCGACGTCGCGATCGAGCTTTTCGTCGTGAGCGCGGTATACCACGCCCATTCCGCCGGAACCGATGTGCTCGATGATGTGATAGTGGCCGAGGGTATTCCCAAGCATTGCGGCGGGGTCGCGACCCCGTTCGCGCATCTTAGGATGCGACCTGCGGGATGTCAATTTTTCGCCGGTGCAACGCATCGCGGTTCGACCTCGCCGTGGCGCTGCACGCTGCGTGACACGGTCGCGCGAAAGTGGTAAGTAGTGGCGGGAAAACCTGGAGGGGGACCGATGGCGAAATCGCGCAGGGAGTTCTTGACCGATACATCGTTGGGGGTGCTGGGAGCGATGGCAGCGGTTCCGGCGCTGGCGCAGAATCCAACCGAACTTCCGCCGGGGGCACCGCCCGCGTTTGGCACTTCGCCGCCAGTAGGACCGGAAGTGTCGGTGGCTACATTCACCGAAGCGGAAAAGCTGGTGCAGATCGAAATGTCCGCCCCCGATCTGGCCCAAGCGGCGTCAAGCTGGCGAACCAATCTGGCTTCGGTGTACGAACGCCGCACCGGCCCGCATAAGGTGACCATCGAGACGGCAGTGGCCCCGTGGTCACGGTGGGATCCGGTCTTGCCCGGCCAGAAAGCCGGGCCGGAGCGCGATCGCTTCGTCCGCAGCGAGGCCGATCCGGGACCATTGCCGCCCAAGGATGAGGACATTGCGTTTGCGTCGGTGACGCAGCTTTCGCGCTGGATCGAGCAGAAGAAGCTAAGTTCCGAGCGGCTGACGAACATTTACTTGGAAAGATTGGTCCGCTTCGATCCCAAACTACGGTGCACGATCACGCTGACCCGCGAGCTGGCCCTCACCCAGGCCAAAAAGGCCGACCAGGAACTCGCGGCGGGGAAGTATCGCGGGCCGCTGCACGGGATCCCGTGGGGCGGCAAGGATTTGCTGGACACCGCGGGGATTCCGACGACGTATGGAGCGGAACCTTTCCGCAACCGCGTGCCGGAGGCGGATGCCGCGGTAGTAAAGCGGCTGCATGAGGCAGGAGCGGTGCTGGTTGCCAAATTGAGCTTGGGCGCGCTGGCGCTCAACGACGTTTGGTTCGGCGGACAGACCATGAATCCCTGGCTGCTGGAGGAAGGATCTTCAGGGTCCAGTGCGGGCCCAGGTGCGGCGACGGCGGCTGGGCTGGTGGGGTTTGCTATTGGCAGCGAGACCGGAGGGAGCATCGTGAGCCCGAGCATGCGCTGCGGGATCACCGGGCTGCGACCTACGTACGGGCGCGTGCCGCGGACCGGCGCGATGACCCTGTGCTGGTCCCTCGATAAGCTGGGTCCGATGGCGCGCAGCGTGGAGGACACCATGCTGGTGCTTCACGCGATTTCAGGGCCCGATCCCGGGGATCTATCGAGCGTGCCGAGCAGGTTCGATTTCGATGCGGGCGCGAGCGTGAAAGGGCTCCGTGTGGGATATTTTCCCGCCTGGATGGCCGAGAGTCCCGCGACGGACGTGGACCGAGCGGCTCTCGAGGCGGTTCGAAAGGTGGGCATGGCGCCGGTGGAGGTGAAAATCCCGGGCTGGCCCTATGATTCGCTCAACGCCATATTGTTCGCGGAAAGTGCCGCGGCATTCGAGGAGCTGACCATCAGCCACGGGGTCGATCAGCTCAAAATGCAGACCTACGACTCCTGGCCCAACCTCTTTCGCCAGTCGCGGTTCCTTTCGGCGGTGGATTTCGTTCAAACCGACCGCTTCCGGCGGAAAGTGGCGATGGAGATGGGGCGGGTATTGTCGGAGGTTGATTTGCTCCTGGTGCCTTCGCTGCGCGACGAAATGCTCACCATCACCAATTTTACCGGGCAGCCGTCTCTGACGATGCGTGCAGGATTCGTCGAGGTAGCGGAGGCGCGCAGCGATTGGGCGCCTGATCCGAACCATCCACTGCCGAAATTTTCGCCGCCCCGGCGGGTGCCGCACGGCATAACTCTGATCGGGCGGCTGTTCGAGGAGGGCACGCTGGGGCGGGCGGGCCTGGCGCTGCAAAAGGAGTTCGGGGTGGTAGACGAACGCCCGCCGGGATTTTAGAAATGGTCGCGACGCCGGTTCTCGGTCTGGTGGGTGGGGCCGTGTGGGCGGGTAAAGGACCCATCAATTGTAAAATCTTGGTCGCCGATGCTGAAATCCTACCACTTAGGGAGCAATAAGTGTTACAAAGTGGACAGTGTTTACCAACGATTACCTCGGAGAATTTCCACAGAGCGATTTTCCGAGGCGTCGTCGTCTCATTTTGAGAGACTTACATCCGCTATCATCCTTCCTTAGATTTTTTTGGTGGCACCACAATTGCACGGTTCGCGACGTCGGCCCCCGTTCATATAAATGTACACACACTGCGGTGTCCGCGCGGCGTACTCGCGCACGAACACGATTGCAGACCTGATCGCAGCTCAGTCTGCGCTCTCTCCGAACGACGCCGCTGTCGTTTCGAATACCCATCGGCTGACGTATCACCAACTTGACTCCTGCACCAATCAACTCGCACGTTACCTGCAAAAACTTGGCGTCGGTCCGGAAACTTTGGTTGGTGTTTCGATTCCTCGTTCCGCGAATATGCTGGTGGCGATTCTCGGAATCCTGAAAGCCGGAGGCGCGTACGTGCCCTTCGATCCAGCGCATCAGCTTTCGCGGGTCGAGACGGTGGCCCAGGACGCCCGGCTGCATCTCTTGCTCACTTCGGATAGCGTGGCGGCACTTCTCCCTCGGCTGGAGATCCCGGTGATCTCGTTGGACGCGGAATCGGTGGCGATTGCGGCCGAGGACAGCTCTGCGGTCCACTCTGCGGCCAGCGGTGAGAATCTTGCCTACGTCATTTACACCTCCGGATCAACCGGCCAGCCTAAGGGCGTGATGGTCGAGCACCGTAATGTGCTGAACTTTTTCGCGGGAATCGATGGCGTGCTTTGTGGCAGCGAGGGCCCTGGGGGCGAAGGCTATTCCTCGAGCGGGTACCCGGATCGGGGAGTGTGGCTGGCCACTACCAGCATGTCGTTCGATATTTCGGTCTTGGAACTGTTGTGGACGCTGGCTCGCGGGTTCCAAGTGGTGATCCATGGTGACGACGGGCCAGAAACGATTCCGAGCGAGATTCTGCTTCACGGCGTTACCCACCTACAGTCCGTCCCTTCGCTGATCCGCGCCCTGGTGGGAGATCCCTCTTCGCATTCCGCGCTGTCAGGTCTGAAGAAATTGTTGCTCGGCGGCGAAGCGCTGTCGGCGTCGCTCGTGGAAAAGCTGCAGTTCGTGGTGCGCGGGGAAATGTACAACATGTACGGGCCCACCGAGACGACCGTCTGGTCGACGGCGCACCGCATCGATGGGCAGCAGGGGAGCGTCCGCGCCAGTGATGCGCCGACTGTTCCCATCGGGCGGCCGATGGCAAACACGCAGGTCTACGTGCTGGATTCCCACCTGAGTCCCGCGGCGGGAGGCGAGGCCGGGGAATTATTCATCGGCGGTGATGGAGTGGTGCGCGGGTATTGGAATCGTCCGGAACTTACCGCGGAAAGATTTATCCTCGACCGTTTCGATGAGGACGCCGCTGGCGCCGGAACCGGGCCCAGGCGCCTGTACAACACTGGCGACATCGTGCGGATGTTGCCCAGCGGCGATTTGGAGTTCTTGGGCCGCGCGGACTTTCAAGTTAAGATTCGCGGGTTTCGAATCGAGCTGGCGGAGATTGAATCGCGGCTCGAGCAACAACCGGGGGTACGGCAGGCCGTAGTCGTGGCGCGAGAGGTCCAGCCGGGCGATCAGCGTCTAATCGCGTACATCGCGGCGGGGCCGGACCCGCTCCCGACCGCCGGAATTCTGCACACCGCTCTCGCGGCGCAGCTTCCCGACTACATGCTGCCGTCACACTTTGTGTTTCTTGCGGAGTTGCCGCTAACCGCCAACGGGAAAATCGACCGCAACGCCTTACCGGAGGCTTCGGTCCCGGTGGTTGCGGATGGAGCGGATGACGATCCGCGGGGCGAGCTGGAACATATCATCGCGGAGGCGTGGCTGGAGGCTTTTGGACTGAGCCGGATCGGACGTTCCCAGAATTTCTTCGAGCTTGGCGGCCATTCGCTGACGGCGTTGCAAATTGCTTTTCGCGTGAGGCAGCGGTTTCAAATTGATTTCCCGATGCAGGCGTTCGTGGAGTACCCCTCGATAGGCGAGCAGGCCAGGCAAGTAGAGGACCGCCTGATCGCCCAGGCGAATCCGGAGCTGTTGCAGCAGATGGTGGCGGAAATGGAGCAAGGTGGGTCGTTTAGGGTTGTTCCGCCGGAAATAGTGGTGAGCAAATCGGCGGCAGCGGGTTCGGGTGGGAGTTAAAATGGAAATGAGCGAAAGACTGGGCGAGCTGTCGCCGCAGGAACGGTCGCGGTTGGCGCTGCTGCTGTCGCGTGCCAAACGTCCGGAAGCCGCCCAAACACCCATGACCCTGCCCACAGTCCATCCCGATCCCAATCGGCGGTACGAACCGTTTCCGCTGAACGATATTCAGCATGCCTACCTGGTGGGCAGTGCGCCGGGTATGGAGTTGGGAAATATTTCCTGCCAGAGCTACGCGGAAGTGGAAGTGGTGGATTGGAACCAGGCGAAGTTTGAGGCCGCGGTACAGCAACTGGTGCAGCGCCACGATATGCTGCGATGCCAGGTGCACGGTGATGGGCGTCAGCAAGTGCTGGCACAGGTGCCCGCATATCGACTGCAGGTGTTCGACTTGCGCGCTATGGATCCCGCGGCAGCCGCCAAGGAATTGCGAAGCATTCGCCGGCTGATGGCGCATTCCACCCGATCGGCGGATCGCTGGCCGCTTTTTGATTTTCGGGTATCGCTGATCGACGCGCATCGCAGCCGGCTGCACATGGCCATCGACTTATTGATTGCCGATAATCGCAGCTTTCACATTTTTATCGGCGAGCTGGCGCGCCTGTACCGGGACCCGCAGGCGGTTCTAGCTCCGCTCGCTCTCACGTTCCGCGACTATCTGACCGCGGCGAACAGCGTCGAGTCCACCACCTTGTTTCGCGATGCCAAGGAATATTGGCTGAAGCGCGCCGCCAGTCTGCCGCCCTCACCGGAATTGCCACTGGCCAAGAATCCTGCGGCGGTGACCCGTTCATTGGTGCAGCGTCACGTGGCGCGAATACCGGCTGCCCAATGGCAGGCGCTCAAGGAAAAATCGGCGCGCATCAGCGTTACGCCCGCGGGAATTCTGGCCGCTGGATTTGCGGAAGTGTTGGCGATCTGGAGCAAGAGCCCGCGGTTCACGATCAACCTCACGTTGTTCAATCGCCTCCCGTTACATCCCCAGATTAACGACATCATCGGCGACTTCACTTCCGTCTCGCTGCTGGAAATCGACAACACCCCGGCGGACACCTTTGAAGCGCGCGCGCGGCGCCATCAACAGCAGCTCTGGCGGGATTTGAACCACCGCGAATTCAGCGGGATCCGGGTAATGCGCGAAATGGTGCGGATGCAAGGCGGCGGACCTCGCGCGCTGATGCCGGTGGTGTTCACCAGTTTGCTCAATTTGGACGGCGGAGACGGCGTGGCGTGGTCCGAAAAACTCGGGCCAACCATTTACGCGGTAACCCAAACCCCGCAGGTTTATCTGGATTGCATCGTTCACGAGGACCAAGGCGACCTGGTGCTCAACTGGGACGCCGTAGATGAGGTTTTTCCCGCAGGCATGTTGGACGACATGCTGCACGCCTACGAAGCCCTGCTAATCGATCTGGCTATGGGCGACGGCGCATGGAGCGCCAGTCTGGCGCGAACCGCCGAACAGCGTATTCCGGCGGCGCAGCTCGAAATGCGCGAGCGCATCAATCAGACCAGCGCTCCGGAATCGGACGAACTGCTGCACACGCTGTTCCTCGAGCAGGTGAGGCAGCGTCCGGATCGAATTGCAGTCAGCACACCCACGCGGCAACTGACCTACCGCGAGCTTTACGAATACTCCAGCGCGGTGGAAATTGAGTTGCTCGCGCGCGGCGCGCGGCCCGGCCAACTCGTGGCCGTACTGATGGAAAAAGGCTGGGAGCAAGTTGCCGGGGTGTTGGGAATTCTTTTGGCCGGCGCGGCGTATCTGCCGGTGGATTCGGATTTGCCCAGCGAGCGGCAGCGGTATTTGATCGAGAACGGGGAAGTGAAGATCGTTCTTACCCAGTCCGGCTTGCACCGTACCGGCGGTTTGCCGCCGGAAGTGCAGCAGATCGATGTGGATCGCATGTCGCCCTCCGGGGTGGGCGAGCCTGTTGCCAGGCGGCGGCAGACTCGCGACGATCTGGCTTACGTGATTTACACCTCGGGGTCCACGGGCGTGCCCAAAGGCGTGATGGTCGATCATCGCGGTGCGGTGAACACCGTGCTGGATATTAACCAGCGCTTTGGCGTTGCCCCGGGCGACCGCGTGCTGGCGCTGTCGCGGCTGAACTTCGATCTTTCGGTCTACGATATTTTCGGTGTGCTGGCGGCCGGAGGAACCATCGTGATGCCTGCCGCGACTCACGCGATGGACCCAGCGCACTGGGTACAGCGAATCGCGTCGGAGAAAGTAACGCTGTGGAATACGGTTCCGGCGCTAGTGGATTTGCTGGCGGAACAGGGAGCGCGCGCAGGAGGCCTTTCGCCGTCGTTGCGATTAGTGATGATGAGCGGCGATTGGATTCCAACGAATCTGCCGGGGCGCATCCGCGAAGTGTTGCCCAAAGCGAAAATCATGAGTTTGGGCGGAGCGACGGAGGCGTCGATCTGGTCGATTTTGTATCCGATCGAAGAGGTCGATCCGAATTGGAAGAGCATCCCGTATGGCACGCCGATGGTAAATCAGAGTTTTCAGATCATGAGTTCCGCCGGGGCACCGTCGCCGATGTGGGTGCCCGGAAATCTGTACATCGGCGGGATCGGGTTGGCCAAGGGCTACTGGCGCGATGAAGAGAAGACCAACGCCAGCTTCGTAGCGCATCCCGTGACCGGCGAGCGTCTGTATCGCACCGGGGACCTGGGCCGCTACCTGCCGGATGGAAACATCGAGTTTCTCGGCCGCGAGGATTTTCAAGTTAAAGTGCAGGGACATCGCATCGAGTTAGGAGAGATCGAAATCCAATTGCAAGCCCATGAATGCGTGGAAGCGGCGGCGGTCGCTGTGCGGGAAGACGTTCCCGGGGAAAAACGGCTGGTGGGCTACATTGTCGCTAAGCCGGGAATGAACGTGGAAATCGCCAGCCTGCGGGCGTACCTGCGAGCGAAATTGCCGGAGTACATGGTGCCGGCGATCTTCGTGCGTTTGGAAGCGTTACCGCTCACCGCCAACGGGAAATGGAACCGCGCGGATTTGCCAGCTCCGACCAGCATCAATCGTCTGAGGCGCGAAGCGGCCGAGCGCCCGAAGAGCCCCGTGGAGCAGCGGTTAGCGGCGATGGTTGGCAAGCTTCTGGGTCTGGATGAAATCGGCGTCGACGACAATTTCTTTATGCTCGGAGGATATTCGCTGCTGGGTACGCGTCTGATCGGCCGGGTTCGCGACGCATTTGGCGTGGAGCTCACCCTGCAGGCCTTTTTCGAGGCCCCGACCATCGCGGAACTCGCCGCGCAGATCGAGCAGTTGCTCATGGCCAAGGTGGAAGCGATGAGCGATGAAGAAGCCGAGCAAACTCTGGCTCTGTTGTCACAACCGAATGCGTAGGGTCTACTAGTCCGCAGTGTTCCGGCAACGCCCAACGAGTATCTTTGTTTTCGCGCCGAGGGTGCGGTTTTCCACAGGCAAACATGCTGTAATGCCTGTGTGGTCCCGGGGTATCTCTCTTGCCGCGATACGCAACCGTGGTGTCGGGAGAATTTGACGTTGAAGCTAAAATGGGACGTGCCAATCTATTTCCATAATACTTGGTTCTCGCGCTAACCCGCGTACTTGAGGCCTGAACGGATGCAGACCCCAGTACTCTCGGACGCGAAGCGTAAGCTATTAGAAAAGCTTCTCCGCGGTGGCGGCAGCCCAACTTCGGCGGCCCAGTTGCAGATCCCGCGCCGCGCTCCGGGTTCCCTTACCCCTCTTTCCCTCTTCCAGGAACAATTCTGGACCCACGCGCAAATCGTTCAAGGCCAGCCCCTCTTCAATGAAACCATGACCATCGTGCGGCACGGTCCGCTGGATCCGCGGATCCTGGAACGATGCTTCGTGCAAATCGTGAGCCGCCACGAGGCCTGGCGAACGACGTTTGACACCGTGAATGGGGAGCCGGTGCAGGTAGTGCATCCCGCGCCCACGGATTTTCCCATCCCGGTCGTCGATCTGAGGCATCTGCCGGAGCGCGAACGCGACTTGGAAGCTTTGCGGCTGGGTGAAGCGGATGCGCGCCGCCTGTTTGATCTAAAGAAATGGCCGCTGCTGCGCGTTTTGCTGGTCCGCACGGAAGACCAGGAGTATCGGCTGTTCATGGCCACCCATCACCTGATTTCCGACGGCGTAACGGCCTACAACGTTTTGATGCCGGAACTCACCATGCTTTACGATGCGTTTTCGCGAGAGCCGAGCGAGGATCGCGGCAGGGATTCTGAAAAGGCCGCGCTGCTTCCCGCGATTACCGTCCAGTATTCGGATTTTGCGATCTGGCAGCGACAAAAGCCGCAACGGGATATCGCCTCGCATCATGCCGAATTCTGGAAGCAGCAGCTGGCCGGCGATCTGCCGGTGTTGGCGTGGCCAAACGATAAGCCACGCCCGCCGATTCAAAGCTATCGCGGAGCACCCTACCGCTTCACCGTGCCCCAGAATGTGATCGAAGGCGTGAAGACGTTGAGCACGCGCGAAGGTGTGTCGCTCTACGTGACCCTGTTTGCGGCCTACGCCGCGCTGCTGCATCGCTACAGCGGGCAAGAAGACATTATTATCGGCAGCCTCTCTGGTACCCGCAAACTTCCCGAGGTCGAACGGCTGGCGGGCTGCTTCCTGAATATGCTTCCGTTACGGTTCGATTTTTCCGGCGATCTCACTTTCCGCCAGTTGATCCTGCGTGTGCGCACGGTATTGCTCGAGGCGCTAGCGCACGACGAAATCACCTTCGCGGAAATCGTACAGGCGGTGCGGCCGCGGCCGGACCCCAGCCGCAACCCCTTATTCCAAACTATTTTTTCGATTCGTCCGGAGATGCCTCCGATACCCGCGGGATGGGACATTCGGGTGGAGGAAATCCTGAACGGTGGATCCAAGCTCGATCTCTTGGTCATGCTCGCCGATCAGCCCGGCGATATGGCCGGACTGCTTACCTACAATCCCGACGTTTTCGACGAAAGCACGCTGCAGCGCATGGTGGACCATTGGCAGACGCTGCTGGTACAGGTGGTGGCTCGGCCGGACGATCGTATCGCCGAGCTGGAAATCCTTACCGATGACGAGCGCCGACAGCTCCTGTTCGAGTTCAATGACACTCAAGTGGATTTCCCGCAGAAAGACCGGCTCTTGCACGCGCTTTTCGAGGAGCAGGCCGAGCGGCTCCCGTCCAGAACTGCGGTGGTTTTCGAAGACGAATCGCTTACCTATCGTGATTTGAACGATCGCGCCAACCAGCTCGCGCACTACTTGCAGAGCAAAGGCGTGGGCCCGGATACGCTGGTGGGAGTATGCCTGGAGCGTTCGCTGAACGTGGTGGTGGCGCTGCTCGGGGTGCTCAAGGCGGGCGGCGCGTACGTTCCACTCGATCCGAGTTATCCGGCCGACCGCCTGGAATTCATCGCGGAAGATTCCGGAATCTCGATTCTGCTCACCCAGGAATCGCTGCGCGAGACGTGGTCGCGCTCGGATGCGGAGCTGGTTTGCCTGGATCGCGATTGGAACCAGATCGCTTTGGGCAGCGCCGCGAATGCCTCGAGCTCCGCGCAGCCGGAAAACTTGGCTTACGTGATCTATACCTCGGGTTCAACCGGCAGGCCGAAAGGCGTTCGGATCACCCACCATAACGTGGTGAACCTGGTGCTCGCGATGCAAGCGACCCCAGGGATTTCCGCCAGTGACACCCTGTTGGCGGTAACCACCATTTCTTTCGACATCGCCGGCCTGGAAATCTACGTGCCGCTGAGCGTGGGCGCGAAGATCGTCCTGATCAGCCGCCACGCGGCGCTGAATGCCCGCGAGATGGCCCGCCTGCTGGACCAGCACCAGGTGACGGTGATGCAAGCCGCGCCGGTCACCTGGCGGTTGCTCATGGAGTCCGGTTGGCAGCCGCGGGCGAGCCTGAAAGTTTTGTGCGGCGGCGAAGCGCTTCCGCGGGATTTGGCCGAGAGCCTTTGCGGGCGCGCCGGCTCGGTGTGGAATATGTATGGACCGACGGAGACAACAATATGGTCGACGTGCCATCGAGTGGCCGCGGGTGAGCCCATTCTGATTGGGCGGCCCATTGCCAATACCCAGGTCTATGTGGTCGATCGCGCGCTGCAACTTTTGCCGGTGGGAGCGATCGGGGAACTGTGCATCGGCGGCGACGGATTGGCGCGCGGATACTTGAATCGCGCCGAACTGACCGCTGAGAAATTTGTCGCCCATCCCTTCCTGCTGGGCGAGCGTTTGTACCGCACCGGAGATCTGGCGAGATTTCTGCCTACCGGCGAACTGGAATGCCTGGGGAGGCTCGATCACCAGGTAAAAATTCGGGGATTCCGAATCGAATTGGGCGAGATTGAAACCGCCATTGCCTCGTGGCCGGGAATTCGCCAAACGGTGGTTGCCGCGCACGACAACTCCGCCGGCGACAAGCGCCTGATCGCTTACGTGGTTCTTGCGGAAGGCGCGAACTTCGAGCCGGCGGCATTGCGCGAAGCACTCCGCGAAAAATTGCCGGAGTACATGGTTCCGGCGTCGTTTGTGCCGCTCGCGGCTCTGCCGCTTACATCCAACGGAAAAATAAATCGCCAGGCGCTTCCGGCGCCCGGCGACGCGGACGTCGCGGCAGAGTCCCGGTACGTCGCGCCAGGAAATTCTGACGAACAGACGTTGGCGGAAATCTGGTCGCAGGTGCTCGGCGTGGAGAGAGTAGGGATCACCGATGCTTTCTTCGACCTCGGTGGTCACTCGCTGCTGGCCGTGCGCATCACTGCGCGCGCCCAGGCCGCGTGGAACATCGATCTGCCCCCGAGCATTATCTTTGAAAATCCCACCGTCCAGTTGATGGCCCAGGCCATCGCTTTGGCCAAGCACGATGCGGCGCGCTCGCAGCGCCCCGAAATCCTTCCAGTCCCGCGCGAAGAATACGCGCTCAGGTCCGCGACGCCGGAAGTTCCGCCCGGCGCATTCGTTTTTCCAATGTCGTTTTCGCAGCAGCAGCTTTGGGTCCTCGATCAGCTCCAGCCGGGTTCGGCGGCCTACAATATTCCGCTGGCCATTCGCCTGGAAGGCTCGCTCAACGAGGAGGCTCTGCAGTCCGCGCTGGATTTCCTGATTCGCCGCCACGAATCGCTGCGCACGGTATTTCGAGTGGTGAATGGAAAACCGTCCCAGGTCGTTCTTCCCGAACTAACGGTAGCGATGGGTGTTGACGATTTGCGCCAGCTTTCCGACCACCCATCCGAAACGGAGTGCCGCAGGATCGCCCTGCAAGAAGCGCAACGTCCCTTCGAGCTGAGCCGTGGCCCGCTGCTCAGCGCGCGATTGATCCGGGTGGCCGACAACGCTCACGTGTTGGTGTTCAACGTCCACCACATCGTCTTCGATTACTCTTCCATCGCCGTCCTGGTTCGCGACCTCGCTGCGTTGTATGGCGCCGCGTGCCGGGGTGCCGAACCCTCGCTTCCGGTGCTAGCCGTTCAGTACCCGGATTATGCGGTGCGCCAGCGCGACTGGATGCAAGCGGCGGCGCTCGAGTCGCAGCTTGCGTATTGGAAGAATCAACTGAAAGGCGTCGCCCGCAGTTTCGAGCTGCCCACCGACCATCCACGAGGCAGCGAACTGTCGTTTGCCGGAGAGTTCCTCACCGAGTTATTCCCGGCACGAGTACTGGAGGGGTTCGAGTCTTTGCAGCGCCGCGAAGGCGTCTCGCTTTTTATGGCCTTACTCGCGGCTTTCGAAGTTCTGCTTTATCGCCACACCAATCAGGAAGACGTGGTGGTCGGCGCGTCCACCGCGGGCAGAAATCGCCAGAGCACCGACGATTTGATCGGCTTCTTCGTGAACCCGGTAGTGATTCGGAGCGACCTTTCCGGCAATCCCACTTTCCGGCAACTGCTCCAACGCGTCCGCAAAACGGCCACCGAAGCGTACGACCACCAGGATCTGCCGTTTGAAAAGCTGGTCGAGCAGTTGCGACTCCCTCCCGATCCCAGCCGCAATCCTCTTTTCCAAACGATGTTTCTCTTCCAGGAACTGGCCGCCGGCTCGGTGCAAACGCCCGGCCTGAAATGGCGCTGGGAGGGCATCGACAATAACACTTCGAAATTCGATTTGAGTGCGTACGTCGAAAAACGCCAAGAAGGCCTGCTG
>Ga0302324_100014050_pt1 | contig 16175 bp, 19 predicted proteins | sample Palsa_T0_1_FD_201949 | JGI IMG/M metagenome (GOLD analysis project Ga0302324, IMG submission 201949) | Peat permafrost microbial communities from Stordalen Mire near Abisko, Sweden - Palsa_T0_1 | ecosystem: Environmental > Terrestrial > Soil > Palsa > Peat permafrost | place: Sweden: Abisko...
ATCCCTCGATCTCATTACCCGCGCGCTTGCGCAGTTGCGCGACGGCAAACCGGCACGGTCCACCGAACGCAAGCCGGAAGAAGAAAAAGCCTTCCATATGCTCGGCCTGCTGACGTCGCTGCCGGTGCTCTATGTCTGCAACGTCGAGGAGGCTTCCGCCGCGAGCGGTAATGCTTTCTCGCAAAAGGTCGAGGCGAAAGCGAAAGAAGAAGGCGCCGGTTCGATCGTCATTTCGGCAAAGATCGAGTCGGAAATAGCCGTGCTCGCTCGTGACGAGCGCAACGACTATCTCACCGCGGTCGGCCTCGACGAAGCCGGGCTCGACCGCCTGATCGGTGCCGGATACGCGCTTCTCAATCTCGTGACCTATTTTACCGCAGGCCCCAAAGAATCGCGCGCGTGGACGATCACGCGGGGCACCAAGGCGCCGCAAGCCGCAGGCGTGATCCACTCCGATTTCGAACAGGGCTTCATTCGCGCTGAGACGATTGCTTACGACGATTACGTCGCGTGCGGCGGGGAAGTTGGCGCGCGCGAAGCCGGCAAGATGAGGCTCGAAGGCAAGGACTATGTTGTGCAGGACGCCGATGTCATGCACTTCCGGTTCGCGAACTGACTACTGGCCCCGGTTGTTCGCTTCCGAATTGCGATTGGCCGCTCCCTGATTGCGAATCGCGCCCAGGTGCTCGTTGATGCGAAAAACGATAAGCACCGTCTCGGCGATGATGCGCGCGACAATGATGCCCATGAATGCGCCAAGCAGGCTCGCGATCAAGTAGACGAGGCCGACGAAAGGGTTGAATGCCATATCCCGGAGCGCGGACATTGCGCCGGCCATGCCGATCAGCACGAACAGGACAATGGCAAGCCAGTAAAAGACCTTGATCACGGTGGGCGTCACGAACCGCTCCCACTGGAACAGGTCGTTGATGCCGAACATGTCTCCTCCCTCTCGCAAGACTAAGCCATAATTCCCTGAGCGGACGGCAGACTGCACTTGCCGGTAGCGACGGTCAATCGAGCCGATATCGGGTCAGCGCGGTTCAATCCATCGAAGCACCCTTTGCGGCGGCCATTATCCAGGTGCGAAAAGCCCCTGCTGCCGCGCTTTCGCTGCGATCCTCGCTGACCAGCAGATAATCTCCGGCGCAATATTCCGGCTTGGCGATCGGGCAGACGAGGCGGCCGGCCGCGACATCGCGCGCGATCAGCGGTAGCGATGCGATAGCGACATCGAGGCCGTCGACGGCGGCTTGCAGTTGCAGGTGAACATGGTCGAGTTCGAGATGGCGCGCTGGCGTCAGATGCGGGCTACCAGCTAGGGCAAGCCACTGCGGCCAGGCCGACCGTGTGGTGGCTGAATGAAGAAGGGTGTGTTGGCGTAAATCGTCCGCGGTCCTGATGGGTTTTGCTCGTAAAATTCCCGGATCGCAGGCAGGGAGCTGCAAGTCCTTCATCAGTGTTCTGAATTTCAGGTGCGTGCCCGGTTGCCGGTTCAGGCGAACGCCGAAATCAAATCCGCTTCCGACATATCTGAGCTTGCGGGATGTGGTGGATATGCGGAGGTCGATATGCGGGAATTTAGTCTGGAATTCCAGAATCCGCGGTATGAGCCAGTGCAGCGCAAAGCTTGTCGGCACATTGACGCGCACGGTTCCCGAAACGCGCCGCGGCAAACCCGGTCGGCTGAATTTGGCCGCAGCACTTGCGAGCCGCGACAAAGCAGAACTGACGTCTGCAAGAAGCTCGACGCCCTCATCGGTGAGCGTGACCTTGCGGTGCTGGCGCTCGAACAACGGCAGACCAAACCAGTCTTCCAGCAACCTGATTTGCTTGCCGACCGCCCAGTGCGTGACATTCAGCTCCGCTGCCGCCAGAGCAAAGCTGCCCCGCCGCGCCGCCGCTTCAAAGACGCGGATCGCGTTCAGCGGCGGCAGGTTCGGCCTCTCCAAGGGTGACTTATTCTCCCTCATGGAGGGAGAATAACTCAGTTGCGCATATGATGACAGACTTCTAGCTTCGCTTGATGCGGATACTGTCCTGGAATCTTGCAGCGTGGTCGGAGCGGTTCAGCCCCGACCAGCGCCGTGTGGCGGCAATCGCGTCGGTGACGCATGCCCTGCACGACGGCTACACCGACCTGATCTATATCTTGCTGCCGCTGTGGCAGTCGGAATTCGGCCTCGATTATGCGGCGCTCGGCGTGCTGCGCAGCGTCTTTGTCGGGGCCATGGCCAGCCTGCAAATTCCAGCAGGCCTGGTTTCAGAAAGACTAGGCGTCGCGGTGGTGCTCGCGCTTGGTACGGCGCTCGCGGGTTTTGGCTACTGTCTGGCCGGTGCGAGCGCCGGCTTTACGATGTTGCTTGTCGCGCTGTTCATTGGCGGCCTTGGCGCCAGCACGCAGCATCCGGTTGCTGCTGCGCTAGTGGCGCGCGCGTTTGCCGGTCCGCGTTCACTGACAGCGCTCGGCACCTACAACTTCGCCGGCGATCTCGGCAAAATGATACTGCCGGCGACGCTGTCGGTGATGCTGCTCGGGATGGCGTGGCGGTCGGCGCTATCGATATTGGGATGCCTTGGTTTCGTGCTGGCAGCGATAATTTTTGTTGTCACGCCGCGCTTCGCTAGCGAAAGCACCGCCAAGCGAAGCACAGAGACCGGGGCTGTTTCCGACAAGCCGCCGCAACCGCTGGCGTTCCCACTTCTGGTTGCGATTGGCATCATCGACAGCGCGACTCGTATGGGCTTCCTGCTGTTTCTGCCGTTCGTCCTCAAAGACAAAGGCGCGAGCGTTCAGACCGTCGGCTTCGCGCTGACGCTGATCTTCGCCGGCGGCGCGGCCGGCAAGCTGGCCTGCACGTTCATCGGTGCGCGGATTGGCGCGATCGGCACGGTGTGGCTGACCGAAGGTCTCACCGCTGTGGGAATTCTGGCGCTCATGCCGCTGCCGCTTGAAGGGGCGCTGTTATTGCTGCCGCTCATTGGCATTGCGTTGAACGGGACTTCATCGGTGCTTTACGGTTCCGTGCCTGCTCTCGTGGCCCCCGAATGGCGCACGCGGGCATTGAGTGTTTTCTACACAGCAACAATCGGCTCGGGCGCCATTGCTCCTACTCTTTATGGATTGGTCGGCGACAGGTTCGGCGTCTGGAGAGCGTTGACCGTGGTTGCGTTCCTGGTGCTGCTGACATTGCCGCTATCCGCACTGCTGCGCTCGGCGCTGCCGCGCGGATATGGTTCCCAAGTGGCGTGAACGCGTCAATTTTGCGTCACGGGAACACTGATTGCCTTCTTGCGTAATCATCAGGAACGCAACGCACAAACCTGCGTTTGAAGTTCAGCGCCCGGCTCGTGCGGCCGGGATTCCTATGAATTGTGGAGTAGGCCATGAAAAGCAGCATTTCGTATATCGCAGTTGCCGTCGCACTTGCCACCGGAACGACCGCGGCGAATGCGCAGACTTTCATCACACGCGATCAGCCGATCGAAACAGTGATCACTCAACCGCCGGTGCAGACCGTGCAAACGACCGAGACGGTGCAAACCGTGCGGCCCGCGCCCCGTTCAGTGCGGCGACAACTTGTAACGACGAAGCGAACAGTAACGACAACCACCCCGGCGCCGGTTGCAACGGTCGCCGCCAATCCGCAGCCGCTTTACGATGGGGCGCCGCTGTATGACACGGTGGCTCCGCCACCAGCGCCGACCATAGACGACGCAGTGATCAACGCATCGGTCGGCACAACGATTCCAGCCTACCGCTATGTCTACGAGCCGGATCGGATCCTGGTGATCGATCCTAATACCGGCATCGCGGTTCAGGCGCTGCCGCGCTGACGTATCGGACGTTGAGTCTTATGGCGTAACAAGCGCGCGCCGCCGCGAACGGCGCGCGCCTCCATTTCGGGAGCACAACAAGATGAAGCATAAGGCTTTTGTCATTCTGCCTGTCGTGCTGGTGCTTTTTACCAGCCACGCGCAGCAGGCGGCTGCACAGACCGACGACGTCGCCGCTTCGCAAAAGCTGGAACTGACGCCGGCTGAGCGTAGCGCGATCTATGCGACTGTCAGCAAAGACAAGAGCAAGGTCGCACCGCAGCCGTTCTCCACCAAGATAGGCGCTGATGTGCCGCCGATGATCGAGCTCTATTCGCTGCCCGATCAGACGGTTGCGGAAAATCCAGCAGCCAAACTCTACGAATACACAATAGTCGAGAACGAGGTTGTGGTGGTCGATCCGACTAGGATGCGCATTGTCGACCGGATTGGTCCGGCGTCAGACCGGTAAGTCGAGGGGGGGAGCGCCTATTTCGACTCTTTACTTGCGCTGTCCATAACTGCTTTCGGCAATACATCGAGATAAGGACCCATGAAAAAGGCTTCGCCCGAGCCTTCACCGTAATAGCGGTCGTACGCGTCTATCATGGCGCGCACCGGCGTGACGCAAACCGGCATCGATGCAACGATCAGATCACCCAATGCGGCCGGCTTCTCGCCATAGCGTGGGTCGGCCGCTACAGCGTGCACGATGCATTCGGTTGCCGAACGAATGAGCGGTTCCGTTGCCGCCATCTTTTCCTGCACGGAAAGACGAGTTTCGTGGTCGGAAGGATCGAACGGTCCGGTGGCGACGGCGACGACCAATGCGGTGCCAAAGAGCGGCGCAAAAATCATGGTGTATCCCCGGCTTTCCAGTCTGCCATAGCGGTGCGAATCGCTACCGGTCAACGTGCAATTTGTGGGCCACAGGATTACGGCTGAAAGCAAAACTGGAACCGGAACCCGCTACTGCGGCGTTACTAATCTGCTATAATGGAACCGCGGGTCCACGGAGCGATGCCATGATTCTTCCAGCGGTTCTGATGCTCAGCGCTCACCTTGCCGTGCCGGCTGCCGATAGTGTTCCCACACTCAATGTCGACCAGGTCTGCCAAGGCATCGCCCAGCAAGGCGGCGTCACATTCCACGATCCGCAGATTGGGCAAGAAAAAAAGGACTGCCTCGACAGCGAGCAGGCCATTCGGGACGAGCTCGTGCAGAAATGGGCGACCTTCAATGCGACAGACAAGATTGCCTGCACCAATGAATCGCGGATGGGCGGCGATTCAAGTTATACCGAGCTCCTAACCTGCCTCGAAATGGCGCGCGACGTCAGAAACCTGCGCACCGAAGCCGACACGCCGGAGCAGAATATCCCGCCAGCGCCGCCGGGGCATGCTCAGCCGCACCGCTAGTAGCCGATCAGAATCTCGCTGACCTTTGGCTTTACTTCCCGCATCTGCGGGTCGTCGGAGCTGTATTCTTTGTCCGCGGACAACGCACTTACCGCATCGGGGCTCGCCTTTGAATCCGGTTGCAGGGTGACGCCGGATTTGCAGCCGCCTTGCAGAGTCGCAAGCGTGCCGCCGTCCCAATCGCTCACCGTTGCATTGTGGTCCTTGTCGAAGCCCTTCAGCTTGAACGGCTTGTGGTTTAGTTTTTCGAGGTCCGCAAGCGTCAGCCCCAGTTTCATGCCGCCCGGAGCGACCCAGGTCGACTGGCCATTGATCAGGATCAGGTAAATGCCGCTGCGGTTCGCCTGATTTTGCCACCAGATTTCCAGACGGCGCTTCGGGTCCTTCGGATAAACGACCGAGGAGCCGACCGGGCTGCCGCTGACGTTGATGTCCGAGTACGTGATGTTTTTCGCATCGAAAGTGATCGCGAGTCTCAGATTGCTGGAATCTTTTGAGAACGTACCAGCACCGCATACCACGGCTTTCATCGAAGCCCCGGCGCCGGGCTTTTCCGAAGGCCCGGCGGCAGCCGGTGGCTTTGCGGCCTGAGCGGAATGCTTTGGCGCACTCGCGGGCTCTGCGGCCCGCCCGGGCATCGGCTGAGTCATTTGTGATGGCGCAAGCTGATCTTCCGGGCTGACATCATGGTTCTGCTGAGCCGATGCCGCGCCCGCAATCGTCAGGACAAAACACGCGGTCAGTGCCACGCATATCCGTAGTCCGTGCATTCCCCAGACTCCCTTCAAACCCCCAAGGCCCATATAGCACGCGCCGCACGATTTTTTGCCCGACATCTTCCAGCCTCCGGCCGCCGGATTTTGCCGATTGAAAAAAGAAAAGCCCGCCTGCGCTTATTGAGCTCGGGCGGGCGAAAGGTGGTGGAGCCAGGCGGGATCGAACCGCCGACCTCCTGCATGCCATGCAGGCGCTCTCCCAGCTGAGCTATGGCCCCAATCGGTGGAAACTCAGTAATCGGTATTCGGAATTCTGGGAACTCTATTCTGACCGCCGAATACTGCGCTGACGTCCGTCAGCTTTCCTCCTCGTTCTCGATATCGCCGCCGATGATGTCGGTGACATCGGCGTCTTCTTCTTCCTGTTCTTCGATGAACGTGGCATCGTCCATGCCTTCGTCATCTATCTCGACTTCTTCGTCCTCGGCTGCAGCCTCCGCTCCTTCGGCGGGTTTCTTCGCGCCGGAGGCCTCGGCATCGGCCTCTTCGAGCGAGACAAACTCCGCCTCCGGCGGCTCTGGTGCAGCTTCCTCGGCTGCAGGACGGGCGGCAGCGGCAGCAGCGGCGGCCGCAGCCGCCGCATCGGGACGTCCACGCGTCACGACCGGCGCCACCACGTAAACTGTGTCGCACTTCGGACAGACGATTGGATCTTTGTTCAGATCATAAAACTTGGCGCTGCAACTGGCGCAGAGCCGCTTAGTCCCAAGCTCAGGTTTGGTCACAGTCCGGATCCTTGCACGATTTGGCTGCCTCACTTGGCTAGTCGTGGCGCGCCTGTCAATAGCGGATCGCGGACGACTTCGAGCGCTTTTGCCGCAAAAAACGGCTGAATGACGTGCCACTGCCGCCCATGCTAGAGGACAGCCACCGGATATTGACCCCGTGAGTACCAAGTTGACCGCCAAGCTCACGCCATTGACCGCCCGTCGCAACGGCCCGCTGGCCGGACGAGCCCGCGTGCCCGGCGACAAGTCGACGTCCATTCGCGCGCTGATTTTCGGCGCGATGGCGGTCGGTGAGACGCGGATCAATGGCCTGCTGGAAGGCGAGGACGTCCTCAATACGGCGCAGACACTGCGGGATCTCGGCGCGAGCGTCGAGCGCACAGGTGCCGGCGAATGGCGGGTGTGCGGCGTCGGCGTCGGCGGCTTTGCCGAACCGGCGCGAAAGCTGGATTTTGGCAATTCCGGAACCGGATGCCGGCTGATGCTGGGTGCGGTCGCCGGGTGTCCGATCACGGCTACGTTTGACGGCGACGCTTCGCTGCGCAGCCGGCCGATGAAGCGCATACTCGATCCGCTGGAGAGAATTGGCGCGCGTACGGTCTCGTCGACCGATGGCCGCCTGCCGCTCACGCTTGCAGGCGCCCGCGATCCGATACCGATTGAATTCCGGCCTCCCGTCCCCTCGGCGCAGTTGAAATCGGCGGCGCTGCTCGCCGGTCTTTCCGCTCCCGGCGAAACCGTCATCATCGAGGCCGAGGCAACGCGCGATCACACGGAGAAAATGCTCACCCATTTCGGCGCTCAGGTGCGAGTTGAGCGGGAAGGGCAAAATGGCCGCCGCATCACTTTGACAGGACAGCCGGAGCTGGTGCCGCAGCCCATCGAGGTGCCGGCCGATCCCTCCTCGGCGGCGTTTCCGATGGTCGCAGCGCTAATCGCGCCTGGCTCGGACCTGATCGTGCAAGGCGTGATGATGAACCCGCTGCGCACCGGTCTGCTCACGACGCTTACTGAAATGGGGGCGTCAATCGAACAATTGGCGGTGCGCAAGGAAGGTGGCGAGGACGTTGCCGACTTGCGCATACGTTCGGGTGCACTTCGCGGCGTCGAAGTGCCGGCCGATCGGGCGCCATCAATGATTGATGAATATCCGGTGCTTGCCGTCGCTGCTGCGTTTGCCGAAGGCACGACGATCATGCGCGGCCTCAAGGAGCTGCGGGTCAAGGAGTCGGATCGGCTTGCTGCCACTGCAGCTCTGCTTCGGTGCAACGGCATCGAGGCCGAGATCGACGGCGATGACCTGATCGTGTACGGCAAGGGTCGCCCGGCGGGGGGCGGCATCGTCACAACGCATATGGATCATCGCATCGCGATGTCGGCGATCGTTCTTGGTGTCGGCAGCGAGCGGCCGGTGCAGATCGACGACGGCACGTTCATCGCAACAAGCTTTCCGGGTTTTGTGGACCTAATGCTGTCGTTGGGCGCGGAACTGTCATGATCATTGCCATCGACGGGCCGGCAGCGTCAGGCAAAGGGACGATCGCGCGTCATCTAGCGCAGGTTTACGGGCTGCATCATCTCGATACTGGGCTGTTGTATCGTGCGGTGGCGAAGGGCGTGCTCGATGCGGGCTATCCGCCGGACGATATCAATAAGGCTATCGACGTTGCGGTCCGGCTCGACCCGGCGAAATTCAACGATAACGCGCTGAAATTGCAGCTCATTACCGAAGCAGCTTCGGTAGTCGCCGCGATCCCGCAGGTCCGTCAGGCGCTCATGAGCTATCAGCGGCAGTTCGCGACGAAACCGCCGGGAGCGGTGCTCGACGGCCGCGATATCGGCACCGTCATCGCGCCCGGCGCTGACGTGAAGCTGTTCGTGGTCGCGACGCCGGAAGTCCGCGCCAAGCGGCGGACACTGGAACTTCGGGCGAGGGGCGAGCAGGCCGAGGAGAGCGATATCCTTGCCGACCTGTTAAAGCGCGATGAACGCGACTCCCGTCGCACCGCAGCCCCCCTCAAAGCCGCTCCCGATGCGCACTTGCTCGACACCACCCATTTGGGTATAGACGCGGCGTTCCGGGCCGCCGTTAATATCGTCGAGGCTGCCAGAACGGGCCGAAGGCGTAGTTGACCTCGCTTTCGTCATTGGAGGTTCAGCCCGTTCACCACCTCGCTTGCGCGAGCCCCGGATAAAGCATTGTCCCGATCGCTTGGCTTAAAACCCCAACCGCCGGCGCCGCCGGTGGCTGCCGCGTGTTCGGGACCATTTTCAATTCACGGGGTCGGGAGTGTTCATGGCTCAAGCTGCTACGCAAACTGCATCGGCGTCATCGATGTCTCCGACGCGCGATGATTTCGCCAAATTGATCGAAGAGTCCTTCAGCGATGGTCATCTGCAGGAAGGTTCCGTCGTCAAAGGGACGGTTGTCGGAATCGAAAAAGAGTTGGCCGTCATCGACGTCGGCCTGAAGACCGAAGGCCGCGTTGCATTGCGCGAGTTTTCCGGCCCGGGACGTGGCGCCGAGATCAAGATTGGCGACACCGTCGAGGTTTACCTGGAGCGCATCGAAAATGCGCTCGGTGAAGCGGTGTTATCGCGCGACAAGGCGCGCCGCGAAGAAAGCTGGGGCAAGCTCGAGAAGGCGTTTCAGAACAACGAAAAGGTTCAGGGCCAGATCTTCAATCAGGTCAAAGGCGGTTTCACTGTCGATCTCGACGGCGCCGTTGCCTTCCTGCCGCGCTCGCAGGTCGACATTCGTCCGATCCGCGATGTGTCGCCGCTGATGAACCAGCCGCAGCCGTTCCAGATCCTCAAGATGGATCGCCGCCGCGGCAATATCGTGGTGTCACGCCGCACCGTGCTGGAAGAGACCCGCGCCGAGCAGCGCCAGGAACTGGTACAGAACCTCGAAGAGGGACAGGTCATCGACGGTGTCGTCAAGAACATCACCGATTACGGCGCGTTCGTCGATCTCGGCGGCATCGACGGCCTGCTGCATGTCACCGACATCGCCTGGCGGCGCGTCAATCATCCGTCCGAGGTGCTCAATATCGGCCAGCAGGTGAAGGTCAAGATCATCAAGATCAATCACGAGACCCACCGCATCTCGCTCGGCATGAAGCAGCTGCTCGACGATCCGTGGCAGGGCATCGAGGCGAAGTATCCGGTCGGCGCGCGGTTCACCGGCCGTGTCACCAACATCACCGACTATGGCGCCTTCGTTGAACTCGAGCCCGGCATCGAGGGCTTGATCCACGTGTCCGAAATGTCGTGGACCAAGAAGAACGTTCACCCCGGCAAGATCGTCTCGACCTCCCAGGAGGTCGAAGTCCAGGTGCTCGAAGTCGATCCGGTCAAGCGCCGCATCTCGCTCGGTCTCAAGCAGACCATGCGTAACCCCTGGGAAGTGTTCCTGGAGAAATATCCGGCCGGCTCGGTGGTCGAAGGCGAGGTCAAGAACAAGACCGAATTCGGCCTGTTCCTCGGTCTCGACGGCGACGTCGATGGCATGGTGCACCTGTCCGACCTCGACTGGAAACGGCCGGGCGAGCAGGTCATCGAGGAATACAAGAAGGGCGACAAGGTCAAAGCCCAGGTGCTCGACGTCGATGTCGAGAAGGAGCGTATTTCGCTCGGCATCAAGCAGCTTACGGGTGGCGAGGTCTCGGCGGAGAGCGGCGAAACCGCTGCGGCGGCGGGGGGCGAGCTCAAGAAGGGCGCGGTTGTCACCTGCGAGGTGATGGACGTGAAAGAGGGCGGCATCGACGTCAAGCTCGTCGGCACCGACCTTTCGACCTTCATCAAACGCAACGAACTGGCGCGCGACCGTTCCGAGCAGCGGCCCGAGCGCTTCGCAGCCGGGCAGAAGGTCGACGGCCGCGTCATCCAGTACGACCGCCGCGCCCACAAGGTCACGGTGTCGATCAAGGCGCTGGAAGTCGCCGAGGAGAAGGAAGCCATCGCGCAATATGGCTCTTCGGATTCCGGCGCGACACTCGGCGATATTCTCGGCACCGCGCTCAAGCGCAAGGGTGAGGAGACCGAGCAGGAAGACGTGGAAGACGTGAAAGAGTAGGGCGACTAGCGGCTGGTCCCCGCGCCAGCGGGGACCAGTTCTCTGCACTTTGTCCGCTGGAGTTCCGCGCACACGCGTACCGGCGGACATGATTAGAGGAAGCAAAGCATGTCGCTTGACGCTGATCTGATCGTCGATCGCCGCCGGATGCGGCGCAAGCTCACTTTCTGGCGCATCGTCGCCTTCGGGCTGATCATTCTCGCCATCGTCGGTGTCGCCACGCTGGGCAGCCGTCGGTTCGGGCTGACCGGGGTGAGCCCTTACATTGCACGCGTGACGATTTCAGGTTTGATCCGTGACGACCGCGACCGGGTCGAGGCGCTCGAGCGGCTCGGCAAATCGAAAATGGCGCGCGCTGTCATTATTCACGTCGACAGCCCCGGCGGCACGACCGCCGGCTCCGAGCAGCTTTTCGATGCGCTGTCACAGCTTCGCGACAAGAAGCCGATGGTCATCGTGGTCGATGGTCTCGCGGCTTCGGGCGGTTACATCACGGCCATAGCCGGTGATCACATTATCGCGCAACAGACCTCGCTGGTCGGTTCGATCGGCGTGCTGTTCCAGTTCCCGAACGTTTCCGATCTGCTCGACAAGATCGGGGTGAAGGTCGAGTCGATCAAATCCACGCCGCTCAAGGCAGCGCCGGACGGTTTTGAGCCCACCAGCCCCGAGGCCCGCGCCGCGATCAACGCGATCATTCAGGATTCTTATGCTTGGTTTAAAGACCTGGTGCAGTCCCGTCGCCATCTGAACGATGACCAGCTTGCTGCCATCGATGACGGACGCGTATTCACCGGACATCAGGGCATCGACAACAAGCTGGTCGATGAGCTTGGCGATGAGAGGACCGCGCTCGCCTGGCTCGGCAAGGAGAAGGGTGTCGACGTCGGTCTTCCCGTGCGCGACTACCAGCTCCATGATCGCTTCAGCGATCTGCCTTTCCTGCATGCCGCCGCAGTTGCGACCCTCAATGCGATGGGACTGAGCGGCCTGGCCAGCCAGCTTGGCCGCTGGAACACGATTGCGGCAATTGATGGGTTCAATCTTGACGGTCTTTTGGCGCTTTGGCACCCTGCCTCTGCGAATTGAGTTAAACGGCGTTAGCGGGAGACCGAGGCCGGTGCAGATGATCAAGTCGGAACTCGTACAGCGGATCTCGACCCAGAACCCGCATCTCTACCAGCGCGACGTTGAGAATATCGTCAACGCGATCCTCAATGAGATCATCGCCGCCATGGCGCGCGGCGACCGCGTCGAGTTGCGCGGCTTTGGCGCGTTCTCGGTGAAGCAGCGCCCGGCGCGCACCGGGCGCAATCCGCGCACCGGCGCCCACGTTTCGGTCGATCAGAAATGCGTGCCGTTCTTCAAGACCGGCAAGGAAATGCGTGAGCGGCTCAACCGCGCCGACCCGGCAGGTTGAGCCAGGATCCAAGATCCACAGGAAGCACGCTCCGCAGATTTGTGGCGGCGGTCATTCTCGTGCCGCTTGCCGTTGTCCTCATCGCCTTCGCCGTCGCCAATCGCCAGAGCGTCACGGTCTCGCTCGATCCGTTCAGCCCCGATCGGCCGGCCGGTTCACTGACGTTGCCGCTGTTCGCGCTGATCATCGGGCTGCTCGTGATCGGCGTCCTGATTGGCGGCCTCGCATCCTGGCTTCGGCACGGCAAGTGGCGGCGGCTCGCCCGGCGGTCCGAGCGCGAGGCCAATGCGCTTCGCGCCGAAATCGCCTCGCTGCGGCACAAGCCGGAGGCGCCGCTGACACCTTCTCAGAGTCCGCCTTCCGAGCGCTTGCAGCTGAAGCCGCCAGTCCGCTGAAACGCTGACAAACCCTGCTCGGGGTTGTAGAACGGCGCCAACCGAAGACAGGCGAGACCGACCAAATCTATGTCGTTGATCGTTAAAATCTGCGGCCTTTCGACCCCTGAGGCACTCGACGTCGCGCTCGACGCCGGCGCCGACATGGTCGGCTTCGTGTTTTTTCCGGCGTCGCCGCGAAACGTGGCGCTTGCAGCGTCCCGCTCGCTTGGCGCGCGCGTACACGGCCGTGCCCGGAAAGTGGCGTTGACGGTCGACGCCGACGATGAGCTGTTCGATGCGATCGTCGAGAATCTGCAACCGGATCTGCTGCAACTTCACGGCAGGGAAACGCCGCCACGCATCGCGGGGCTGCGCCAGCGCTTTGGCTTGCCGCTGATGAAAGCGATAGCGGTCGAGACAAAGTCAGACCTCGCTGCGATCAAAACTTATGAGCCGGTTGCCGACCGCCTGCTGTTCGATGCGCGCGCGCCCCGCGAAGCGACCCGCCCGGGGGGCTTAGGCAAAAGCTTCGACTGGCATCTATTGGAAAATCTCGATCTGAAATTGCCCTTTATGCTGTCGGGCGGCCTTGATGCCGGCAATGTTGCCGAAGCGTTGCGGATCACAGGCGCGCCAGGTGTCGATGTGTCGTCGGGCGTCGAGAGCGTGCCGGGGGTGAAGGACCCGGACAAGATTCGCGCCTTCATCCACGCCGCTCGTGAAGCGGCAGCGCGCTTCGACCAGGCAAAAGTTGCGAGTCCCGCATGACGGTTCAGCGGCCCAATTCATTCCGTTCGGGCCCCGACGAGCATGGGCATTTCGGCATCTATGGCGGCCGTTTTGTCGCCGAGACCCTGATGCCGCTGATCCTCGAGCTTGAGAAAGCGTATGCGCAGGCCAAGGCCGATCCGGCGTTCCAGAAAGAGATGGACGGCTACCTGACGCACTACGTCGGCCGGCCGTCGCCGCTCTATTTTGCCGAACGGCTGACCAACCATCTCGGCGGCGCCAAGATTTATCTCAAGCGCGAAGAGCTCAATCACACCGGCGCGCATAAGGTGAATAACGTGCTCGGCCAGATCCTGCTGGCGCGGCGCATGGGCAAGAAGCGCATCATTGCCGAAACAGGCGCTGGTATGCACGGCGTCGCGACGGCAACTTTATGCGCGCGCTTTGGTCTCGAATGCATTGTCTATATGGGCGCGGTCGACGTCGAGCGGCAAAAGGCGAATGTGTTCCGGATGAACATGCTCGGCGCGAAAGTGGTGCCGGTACAATCGGGTGCGAAGACGCTCAAGGACGCGATGAACGAAGCGCTGCGTGATTGGGTGACCAATGTCGACAGTACTTTCTACTGCATCGGTACCGTTGCCGGGCCGCATCCCTATCCGATGATGGTGCGTGACTTCCAATCGATCATCGGCCGCGAGACGCGAGAGCAGATGGAGGAGGCCGAAGGCCGGCTGCCGGATTCGCTGGTTGCCTGCATCGGCGGCGGCTCGAACGCCATGGGTCTGTTTCATGCTTTCCTCGACGAACCGAGCATCGAGATTTACGGCGTCGAAGCGGCGGGCCACGGCCTGGAATTCGGTCAGCATGCGGCGTCGATCGCCGGCGGCAAGCCGGGCGTGCTGCACGGCAATCGCACTTATCTGCTGATGAACGAGGACGGCCAGATCAACGAAGCGCATTCGATCTCGGCCGGCCTCGATTATCCGGGTATCGGGCCGGAGCATTCCTGGCTGCACGATGTCGGACGCATCACGTTTCTCTCCGCGACCGACGACGAGGCGCTCAGCGCGTTTCAGCTCCTGTCAAAGCTCGAAGGCATTATTCCAGCGCTTGAGCCGGCCCATGCCATCGCCAAGGTGCTGCAACTCGCACCGAAGAAGCCGAAAGATCACCTGATGGTGATCAATCTGTCGGGCCGTGGCGACAAGGATCTGGATTCGGTCGCACGGCACTTGGGAAGCAAGGCGTAATGACCGAACGGATGGATCGGCGCTTCGCCGCGCTTGCGAAAGAGGGCCGCGCGGCGCTGGTGACTTTCACTATGGCGGGCGATCCCGATTACGCCGCCGCGGTCGAAATTCTCAAAGCGTTGCCCAAAGCGGGCGCGGATATAGTTGAGCTCGGCATGCCATTCACCGATCCGATGGCCGACGGGCCGGCGATCCAGGCGGCGGGACTGCGCGCGCTCAATGCCGGCCAGGATATGAAGAAGACGCTCGCCGCCGTGCGGGAATTTCGCGCCGGTGACGATGCCACGCCGCTGGTACTGATGGGTTACTACAATCCGATCTACATCTATGGCGTCGAGAAATTCCTCGCCGATGCCAAGAGCGCTGGCGTCGACGGTCTCATCGTCGTCGATCTGCCGCCGGAAGAAGACGAGGAGCTCTGCCTGCCGGCGCTCAAGGCCGGTCTCAATTTCATCCGTCTCGCCACGCCGACCACCGACGACAAGCGCCTGCCGGCTGTGCTCACGAATACGTCGGGCTTTGTCTATTACGTCTCGATCACTGGGATTACTGGGTCCGCAGCGCCCGATCCCGGCAAGGTTTCCGGCGCGGTGACACGGATCAAGCGCCATACCGGGCTGCCGGTCTGCGTCGGTTTCGGCGTCCGCACCGGCGATCAGGCGCGCGCCCTTGCACAGGACGCCGACGGTGTTGTGGTTGGTTCGGCGCTGGTCGAGGCGATCCGCACCAGTCTCGATGGCAGCGGCAAGCCGACCGGCACAACGGTCAAAGCCGTCGGCGATCTCGTGCGGTCGCTGGCCGAAGGCGTGCGCAGCGCCCGATAAATCGTGGTCCGAAGCGCCAAAACGGGCGCAGTAATCGTTTCCGGAAGCATCGGATTCTGACGTCCAGAGTGAGCGCTAGCCGCCGTCTGCGGCCGCAAGCCTCGATGCGGACGTTGATTTTTACCGTCCGGCTCCACACATTTCCGAAACTGAGCTGGAGGCAATTTCATGGCCCGCGACGTGGTTCGCGACTGGATGTGGTCGGAAGCGTGCGAAATGCTGACGCGCGCCGAGCGCATGCATAGGGAAGTATTCAGGCCAACGGGACTACAGGCGCGGCAACCGGCCTGGGAGCCCCCGGTCGATATTCTGGAAACTGAAAACGAGGTTTTGGTGCTGGTCGCATTGCCAGGCGTCGACGTCGATAACGCCCAAGCTGCGATTGAAGACGGCGATCTGGTCATTGTCGGCAACCGCGTGTTGCCTGAGGAATTGCGGACCGCGACGATCCATCGGCTTGAGCTGCCGCAGGGCCGTTTTTATCGGCGGCTAAGGCTGCCGGCCGGGCGATATAGCGACGTCCGCCGAGCCGCAGCTTCGGGCTGCCTGATTGTCACGCTACAGAAAGCGGGGACCAGCCGTGGCTGAAGAAATTCAAGCGAAATCAAGTGCACAGTCTGGCACCACTTTGCCGACATTGCCGTCGGATGCGTTGATCATTGTCCCGGTGCGCAACACAGTGCTTTTCCCGGGACAGGTGCTGCCCATCACGCTGGGCCGTCCAAAATCGATCGGCGCCGCGCAGCAGGCGGTGCG
>Ga0302324_100014054_pt1 | contig 16172 bp, 16 predicted proteins | sample Palsa_T0_1_FD_201949 | JGI IMG/M metagenome (GOLD analysis project Ga0302324, IMG submission 201949) | Peat permafrost microbial communities from Stordalen Mire near Abisko, Sweden - Palsa_T0_1 | ecosystem: Environmental > Terrestrial > Soil > Palsa > Peat permafrost | place: Sweden: Abisko...
GATCACGCTCATGGCGTAATCCAAATAGGATTTCCGCATCTCTTCTTCGAGATTTACGGACAATATTTCGCGTGCGATCTCGGCCATATGCGCGAGTCCGGATGATTCCTTGGGCTACAAATTAAGCGGGTTGATTGGAGGCGAGACGGGGTCTCAACATCCGCTAATTCTAGCATAGATCCCCTGCCGTCTTCAGCCCCGGCGGGGATTAGCCGATATACTCGCCGCCATGCCGAGAGCGCCCTCCGACATGCACATCACACCGCGCTGGATACTGCCCATATCCGGCGGGCGCGGCCTTCTGCAGCAGCATACATTGGTGGTGCGCGACGGCCGGATTCTCGACATCGTACCGGCCGCTACGGCTGAAGAACGCTATGCGCCGCGAGTCTCGCTCGAGCGGCCGAGCCACCTGCTGATGCCCGGACTGGTCAATGCCCACACGCGTATCGGTACGCTGCCCGGCGAGAGCACGGCGCCGGTGTTCTCGCGAGACCTGGCCGCCGTCGGCATCGCCAACATGTTGAAGGCGGGAGTGACGGCGTTTTGCGACGTGGGTTATTTCCCGGATGAGGCGGCCCGCACGGCCGTCGCGCAGGGCCTGCGCGCGGTCATCGGCCTGCCCGTGGCGGCGCACCCGAGCGCCTGGGCGCGGGCCCCCGCGGAGTACCTGACGCGCGCACTCAAGCTGCGCGACGAATACAAGGGTCACCCCGCCATTTCCACGGCATTCGCACCGCTCCATGTCCACACCCTCGAGGATGCAACGCTCGCGCGCATCAGCACGCTGGCGGCCGAGCTCGATGCGGCGATCATCATTGCGCTGAATCGCTCGCAGCGCGACATCGAGGAATGCGTGGCCCGCCACGGCATGCGGCCGCTCGCGCGGCTCGAATCCCTGGGGCTCCTCACGCCTGCGCTGATCGCCGTCCACGCCGTGAGCCTCGAGGAGCCGGAGCTCGAGCTCATCCGTCGCGCCGGCGCCGGGATCGCGCTCTGCCTGGCCGCCGACCTTGCCCGGGGCGAGGTCTTGCCGCCGATCGAAGCGCTCGCCGCCGCGCGCGCCGCGGGCGTGCGCCTGTGCCTCGGGAGCGGCGCCGAACCCTTCAGCGCTGCGCAAGATTTGTGGAGCGACATCAAGCTCCTCGCGCTGCACGGCCGCATCGCGAGCGAGAATCCGGTACTGCACGCGCACGAAGTGTTCGAGACGGCCACTCGCGGCGGTGCCGCGGTGCTTGGGCTCGACGCCGAGATCGGCACGCTCGAGGCGGGCAAGTGGGCGGATCTGTGCTGTCTCGATCTCGGTGGACCCGCCATGCAGCCGACGCTCGATCCGCTCTCCCAAATACCGCTCGCCGGCGGGCGCGATCTTGTGAGCGATGTCTGGGTCGCCGGTCGGCAACTGCTCAGCGAGGGACAGTTCACGCGCCTTGACTGGCCGCAGCTCGCCGCTCGCTTGAAAGCGGCGGAGGCACGCGCGAGGATGCCGGCATGAGCTCCGCCTCCCCTGCCAATGTCGATGCGGTGGAAATCGCCAAGTTCGACGCCATGGCGCAGCGCTGGTGGGATCCGCAGGGACCCTCCAAGCCGTTGCACGATCTGAATCCGCTGCGCCTCAAGTACATCGATCGCGTGGTCTCGCTCGCCGGAAAAGGTGCGCCGGCGACCGCGCGCGCGCAGGTGCTCGACGTCGGCTGCGGCGGCGGAATTCTCGCCGAGTCCATGGCCCGGGCGGGCGCGCACGTGCTCGGCATCGATCTCTCTCAGGCGTGTCTCGACGTCGCACACCTGCACGCCCTCGACAGCGGGGTCGAGCTCGACTATCGGGCGGTGTCGGCGGAGGATCTCGCGCGCGAGCGTCCCGCGGACTTCGATGCGGTCACCTGCATGGAGCTCCTCGAGCACGTCCCCGATCCCGAGGCCATGCTCGCCTCGCTCGCGGCCCTGGTGAGGCCGGGGGGCGATGTGATCGTGTCCACCTTGAATCGCCATCCGCGGGCATTCGCCATGGCGATCATCGGAGCGGAATACATCGCCCGGGTGTTGCCGCGCGGAACCCACGACTACTTGAAATTCATCCGCCCTTCCGAGCTCGCGCGCTGGGGCCGGGCGGCGGGCCTGGACATCAAAGATGTCACCGGAATCTCCTACAACCCCCTCACGCGTTCCTTTCGGCTCTCCGACGATGCAACGGTGAACTACCTTGCGCGCTTCCGGCGGGAGGCCTGATTGGCGCTCGAGGCGATCTTGTTCGATCTCGACGGCACGCTGCTCGATACCGCTCCCGACATGGTCGGCACCTTGAACTCGCTGCGGCTCGATGAGGGCCTTTCTCCGCTGCCGTTCGCCGAGGTGCGCGCGCAGGTGAGTCACGGCTCCTCGCGTCTCATACAGCTCGGCTTTCCCGGCGTCGAGCCTGAGCGCTTTGCGCTCCTGCAGCGCCGCTTTCTCGAGGCTTACGGCACGCGCATCGCGGCGGAGACACGGCTCTTCGACGGCATCGACCGCGTGCTCGTCGAGCTGTCCCGCCGGGGTCTCGGCGCCGGAATCGTGACCAACAAGCCCGCTCGGCTCACCGACGCCTTGCTGGAGGAGCTCGGGTTGCGCACGCGCTTCGCATGCGTCGTGAGCGGCGACACTCTGCCGGAGCGCAAGCCCCATCCCCTGCCCATGCTGCACGCGGCGCAGCTCGCCGGCGCGGCTCCCGCTGCGTGCGTCTACGTGGGCGATGCGCAGCGCGACGTGCAGGCGGCGCACGCCGCCGGCATGCGCGCGCTCGTCGCCGTATACGGCTATCTGCGCGCGGACGAGGACTGGCGCGCCTGGGGCGGTGACGGCTCCATCGAGCGGCCCGCGGATCTGCTCGACTGGCTCGATCGCGAGCAAAGCTCTTGAGCCCGCGATGACTTTCTGGGTCGTGCTCCTCACCGGTATCGGCGGCGGTGTCCTCGGTTTTCTGGCCGCGCTCCTGTGGCGCGCCAAGGGCGAGCAAGCCGTGCGCGTCGAGCTCGAGGTATTGCGCCTCAAGGTCAAATCCGAAGAGAGCGCGGCGGCCGAGCGCGAGGGCGCCATCGCGCGCATGCGCGAGCAGCTGCAGGCCGTGTTCGGCGAGCTCGCGCGCACGAGCTTGCAGAGCAACAACGAGACCTTCCTGCAGCTCGCTCGCGAGCGGCTCGAGCGCGACAAGCAGGACGCCGCGGCCACCCTGAAGGAACGCGAGACCGCGATCGAGACCCTCATCCAGCCCATCCGCGAGGCGATCGGCCGGACCGAGGCGCAGATCCAGAACATCGAGCGCGAGCGTATCGACGCCTTCGCGGGCATCAAGAACCAGATGGAATTGCTGACCACGGGACAGCACGTCCTGTCGCGCGAGACGCGCAACCTCGTGACCGCGTTGCGCCGGCCCGACGTACGCGGCCGCTGGGGCGAGATGACGCTCAAGCGCCTGGTGGAGCTGTCGGGCATGAGCGCGTACGCCGACTTCACCGAGCAGCACTATCAGCTGACCGAGTCGGGCCCGATACGCCCGGACATGATCGTGCACATGCCGGAGCGGCGCGACATCGTAGTCGACGTGAAGACACCGCTCGACGCCTACCTCGCCGCCGTGGAGGCGCAGACCGAGGACGATCGCGGGCGCGAGTTGAAGAGGCACGCGCAAATCGTGAGCGCGCGGGTGCGCGAGCTCGCCTCCAAGCAGTATTGGGCGCAGTTCGAGCACAGCCCGGATTTCGTCGTGCTGTTCCTCCCCGGAGACCAATTCCTCTCCGCGGCGCTGCAGGAAAATCCCGACCTGATCGATGAATCGTTGCGCCAGAATGTCATGCTCGCGACCCCGACCAGCCTGGTGGCGTTGCTGAAAACGGTGGCGCTCGGCTGGAAGCAGGCGGCGCTCGCCGAGAACGCGGCCGAGATCCGCAAGCTCGGCGAGGACATGTACAAACGCCTGGGCGCATTCGGCGACCACCTCGCGAAGCTCGGCAAATCGCTGAGTGCGAGCGTCGATTCCTTCAACAAGGCCGTGGGCTCGCTCGAGCAGCAGGTAATGCCCGCGGCGCGGCGCTTTCCGGGACTCGGCCTGCGCGTCAATCGCGAGCTCGAGCTGATCGAGCCGGTCGAGACTCTGACGCGCGTGCCGCGCGTCGCCGGTCCCAACGACTCGCGCGAGGAGACTTGAGGACTCTGCGCCGCGGAGCCGCCCTTCAATTACAATCCCGTCTGGAGGAGCTGCGCGGCCGCGCGGTCCGGAGCATCGATGGAATCATCGGCTAAAGAATTGCCGGCAACGCTTCCGCCCGTCGACCTGTCGGGCCGCACGATTCTCGTTACCGGGGCGAGCGGAGGGTTCGGACGGGCGCTCGCGCTCGAATGCGGGCGCGCGGGCGCGAGCGTCGTGCTCGCCGGCCGCAACGGCGCCAAGCTCGATCGGCTGTACGATGAGATCGTCGCCTCGGGCGCCCTCGAGCCTGCCATCGTGCAGCTCGATTTTGCGAGCGCCACCGCGGCGGATTACGACCGGTTGTCCGCGACGATCGACCGGGAATTCGGCAAGCTCGACGGGCTGGTGCACGCGGCCGCACTGCTCGGCGACCGCACACCGCTCGAGCAATACAACGTCCCCACCTGGTGCCGGGTACTGCACGTCAATCTCACGGCCCCGTTCATCCTCACGCAGGTCTTGCTCCCCAATCTGCGCAAGTCCCCCGACGCCTCCGTCATCTTCGTGAGCTCGGGCGTCGCGCGCAAGCCGCGCGCTTACTGGGGCGCCTATGCCGTATCCAAGGCGGGACTCGAGGCGCTGCGCAGCATGCTCGGGCAGGAACTCGAGGGCGAGCCGAACATCCGCATCAACAGCATCAATCCCGGACGCATGCGCACGGCCATGCGCGCCGCCGCCTACCCCGCGGAGGATCCGAACAGCTTGCCCCAACCAAGCGCGGTGACGGCGCCGTTCCTGTATCTGCTGAGCGCCCAGGCCCGCGGCATCGACGACCAATATTTCGATGCACAATGATCCACGCGCAATGAGGTCCATCGCCGCACACGGCTGGCGGTGCGCGGCGCTCCTCGTGCTGATCGCCCCGCACTCGCTCATCGCCGACTCGCCGCGGCCTGCTGCAACCCAGGCCGCTGCAACCCCGGCTGCTGCAACCCCGGTCAGGCCGCAAGAGGCCGCGCCGATGCAGGGGTCGTTCCCCGCGGGCCTGCGGCCGCTCGAGGGCGATTACGTCATACCGAATTTTCGCTTCGCCTCGGGCGAGGCGCTACCGGAGCTGCGGCTGCACGTCACGACCTTGGGCAAGGCACGCCGCGACGCGCATGGCCGTGTGACGAACGCCGTGCTTCTCCTGCACAGCACCAGCGGCTCGGGCCACAGTTTTCTCGCACCTCGATTCGCCGGCGTGCTGTTCGGCAAGGGGCAGCTTCTCGATGTGGCGCGCTACTACATCATCATGCCGGACGCCCTCGGACACGGCGCCTCGAGCAAGCCGAGCGATGGTCTGCACGCGCGCTTCCCTCAATACGACTATGAGGACATGGTAAGCGCGCAGTACGCTCTCTTGACCCAAAGCTTGAGTGTCGATCATCTACGCTTGATCCTCGGCACCTCCATGGGCTGCATGCACACCTGGCTTTGGACCGAGCAGTACCCGGGTTTCATGGATGCGGCGATGCCGTTCGCCTGTCTTCCCGTGCCGATCGCCGGCCGCAATCGCGTATGGCGCGATCTCGTCATGGACTCGATCCGCACGGACCCCGAATGGCTGCAGGGCGAGTACCGCAGCGAGCCCATGCAGGCACTGCACGCTGCCGCCGGCTTCATGCTGATCGCCGGCAGCGCGCCCATCCAAATGCAGATCGCACTGCCGACGCCCGCCGCCGCCGACGAGTTCCTGAAGGTGTACATGGATCGGGAGCTGCCCGAGTTGGATGCGAACGATCTTCTGTATCAGGTCAGCGCCTCGCACGACTACGACCCCTCGGGCGGTCTGGACAAGATCCAGGCGCGCATCACCTGGATCAATTCGGCCGACGATTTCGTCAATCCGCCGGACCTCGGCATCGCGGAACGCGAGGTCAAAAAAATCAGGAACGCGCGCTTCATCCTGTTGCCCGCCTCAGAGCAAACGCATGGGCACAGCACCCACAGCTGGGCAGCGGTCTGGCAGCAATATCTGAACGAGCTGCTCGCCTCGACCCAGCCGAAGCCGGAAGGCTAGGCGCCCCCGGCTAGCCGGCCGCGGGCCGCGGCTCGCCGGCCGCGCCTAGCCGGCCGCCTCGATCTCCTCGAGGAGCGCGCGCCGCTCGCTCGGGAGCAGTGCTCGCGACCGTCCGCGCGGCAAATCGCGCGGCATTTGCACCGGTCCGAGACGCACGCGCATGAGGCGGCTCACGATGAAGCCGCGCGCGCCCCACCAGTGACGCACCTGCGCCGAGCGCGTCGCGCGCGCCGTCAGGTTGAGCCAGTGATTCTGACCCGCCCCGTACTGCGCCTCGGCCGCGATGATGGTCATGGCCTCGCCCTCGCACTCGACCGCGGCGCGAAACTCCTCCACAAGGGCATCGCTCAGCGCTCCGCGCATGCGCAAGACGTAGTCGGTGGTGAGCGCATGCAAACCGCGCGAGATCTTGTGCGCGAGCGACCCATCGTCGGTCAGCAGCTCGAGGCCGCCATCCACGGGCGGCATCCTTTGAATGGCGAGCCAGCGGCCTCGCGCGTGGGGTATGCCGAGCTGTTCCGCCGCACGCGAGGTGGCTTCCTGCAGATCGAGCGCAGTGCCCGGTGCGCGGTGATAGAGGAGCACGTGTCCGTCGCCGGATGCCGCCTGCAGACGCACGAGACGCCCGTCGAGGGTGACGCGATCACGCTCGCCGAGGAGCGCGCCGAGCGCCGGCAGCTCGCCGTTGATGCGCAAGCGCCCTTCCCGAATCCAGCGCTCCACCTCGCGCCGCGAGCCGACGCCCGCCGCGGACAGGATTTTTTGTACCCGGATGGGTTCGGCCGAAGCAGCGCCGCGCTTGGCGGCATTGCCGGCGCGGCCCTTGCGGCTCGCCCCCCGCCGGCCTGCGGGCTTCGCGCGTGGCGAGCGAGGCGGCATCAATCCGTGTCGTCGGAGGCCGGGCGCGCGACGAGTCCCTGCGGTCGCGGCTCATCGGCCTGGGCCGCATCGAGCTCGTCCTCGTCGGCCGCATCGCCCGCGTCGGCCGCATCGCCCGCGTCGGCCGCGTCGGCCGCCTCCGCCGCGGCGGAGGTCTCGCTCGATTCGGTTTCGGCCGCGGCCGAATCGGTCGATTCGACGGCGGGCTCCGCGCCCGGCAGGGAGAGCTGCACGCGCAAATCCTCGAGCTCCTTGAGCTGCGCGAGCGTCGGCAGGTCGTCGAGCCTCTGCAGGCCGAAGTAATCGAGGAAGTCGCGGGTGGTGCCGAGCAGCTCGGGACGGCCCGGGACGTCGCGATGTCCGATGACTCGGATCCAGCTTCGCTCGAGCAATGTCTTGATGATGTTCGGGTTCACCGTCACGCCGCGAATCTGCTCGATCTCGCCGCGTGTGATCGGCTGGCGGTAGGCCACGAGCGCGAGCGTCTCGAGCAGGGCGCGCGAGTATTTGGTGGGCCGCTCTTGCCACAGGCGCGACACGGGCTGCGCGACGGCCGAGCGGATTTGAATGCGGTAGCCGCTCGCGACCTCCACCAGCTCGATGCCGCGGGTCTCATAGTCGGACTGCAGCACGGCAATTGCGCTGCGCACCTCGTCGGCGGCCGAACCGTCCCGCTCGTCGAACAAGCCGACCAGCTCATCGGCGGCGAGCGGACGTCCGGCGGCGAGCAGCGCCGCCTCGATCACATTGCGTACATATTGGTCGTTCATTGGTTACTCGCGAGGTCGTCGTTGGCCGCGGCAGCAGTGCCGGCGTCGTCGTCGGCCACCAGCTTCAAGTGTCGAGCCGGGTTGCCGAGACGCACGTGCAAGGGTCCATACGCTTCGGATTGAACGATCTCGATCAATCCCTCGCGCAACAGCTCGAGGAGGGCCACGAAAGTGACCGTGACGCCGCGGCGTCCCTCTTCGGCGCGGAACAGGCGCACGAAATACAAAAAGGAGCTCGCATTCAACGCCGACAGGACATCGCTCATGCGCTGGCGCACCGACAACGGCTCGCGCTGCACGTGATGGTGCGCGAACATGTCGCTGCGCGCGAGCACCTCCTGGAAGGCGAGCAACATCTCCTGCAGCGTCACCTGCGGGGCGATGCGGGTCACTTTGCGATCGACCAGCTCGGCCGTCGCCACCCAGGTGTCGCGCTCGAGGCGCGCGATCCGGTCGATGCCTTCGGCGGCGCGCTTGAAGCGCTCGTACTCCTGCAGACGGCGCACCAGCTCCGCGCGCGGATCCGCATCCTCGCCCGCCTCCGTTGGGGGCCGCGGCAGCAGCATGCGCGATTTCACCTCGGCGAGCGTCGCCGCCATGAGCAGGTACTCGCCGGCAAGCTCGAGCTGCAGCACCTGCATGAGCTCGATGTAGCGGGTGTATTGGCGCGTGATCTCGGCGATCGGGATGTCCAGAATGTCGAGGTTCTGCCGACGGATCAGATAAAGCAGCAGATCGAGCGGGCCCTCGAAGGCCTCCAGAAACACCTCGAGAGCCTGCGGCGGGATGTACAGGTCCCGGGGCAGCTCGGTGACCGGTTGACCCTCGACCACCGCGAAGGGCATCTCGGTCTGCGTGTTGTGCATCGCCGCCGCGGCGCCCGGTGCCGCTGCTGCCTGCGCAGGCGCTGCCGTATTCGGCACGAGCGTGAGGTCGGGTTTCATCGCATCTCCGCGGGAACTCAACGGTAGTTCAGTGCCATCGCCTGACGAACCGCATCCATCGTATCGCGCGCCGCCGCGCGCGCGCGTTCGCAGCCTTCAGCGATGATACCCCGGACGAGCTCGGGATTCTCCTCGAATTCCTGCGCACGCTTGGAGATCGCGCCGATCTCCTCGACGATCTTGTCGATGAGCGGTGCCTTGCACTCGAGGCATCCGATTCCGGCAGTACGGCAGCCCGTTTGCACCCAGCCTTTAGTGTCGGCATTTGAATACACCTTGTGCAGCTCCCACACCGGGCACTTGTCGGGATCGCCCGGGTCGGTGCGGCGCACGCGCGCCGGATCGGTCTGCATGGCCTTGAGCTTTTTCACGATGGAATCGGCGGGTTCGCGCAGCCCGATGGTGTTGTTATAGGACTTCGACATCTTGCGCCCATCAAGGCCCGGGATCTTCGGCGTGGCAGTGAGCAGCACTTCGGGCTCCGGCAATATGGCGATACCGGTGCCCTCGAGATAGCCGAACAGGCGGTCGCGGTCCGCCACGGTCAAGCGCGCATTCGATTCCACCAGCGCGCGCGCCTTGGCGAGCGCCTCGCCCTCACCCTTTTCCTGGTAGGCCTTGCGGAGCGACCGGTACATGGAGGAGTTGCGCGCCCCGAGGCTCTTGATGGCTTTTTCGGCCTTCTGCTCGAACTGCGGCTCGCGCCCGTAAATATGATTGAAGCGGCGCGCAATCTCGCGCGTGATCTCGACGTGCGCCACCTGATCCTCGCCCACGGGCACGTACTGCGCCCGGTACAACAGGATGTCGGCCGACTGCAGCAAGGGATAGCCGAGAAACCCGTACGTGGCGAGGTCTTTTTCAGCCAGTTGCGCCTGTTGGTCCTTGTAGGAAGGAACGCGCTCGAGCCACCCCAGGGGCGTGATCATGGACAGGAGCAAATGCAGCTCGGCGTGCTCCGGCACTTTCGATTGGATGAACAGCGTCGCGACACCCGGGTTCAAGCCCGCGGCGAGCCAGTCGATCGCCATGGTCCACACGAATTCCTCCACCTGCGAGGTGTCCTCGTAACCGGTGGTGAGCGCGTGCCAGTCCGCGATGAAGAAATAGCACTCGTACTGGTATTGCAGCTCGATCCAGTTCTTGAGCGCGCCGTGATAGTTGCCGAGATGCAGCATGCCGCTCGGCCGCATGCCGGAGAGCACCCGGCGATTCTGAATCGGGCCCGTCATGCTCCCGGACCCATCACATCGTGGATCACGCGGCTCATGGTGTGCACGGCGGGATCGAACAGCCAACCGAGCAAGCCGAATACCGAGAGGCCCACGACCAGAAACAAGCCGATCGGCTCGAGCTTCTCGATGCGTGCCCCCCATCGCGAGGGCAGCAATCCTGTGAGCACACGTCCGCCATCGAGGGGTGGAATGGGCAGCAGATTGAACAAAGCCAGCACCACGTTGATCGTGATTCCGGCCAGAGCCATCGCGCCGATCCAACTGATCAGCGTCTCGTTGCCACGAACCCGCACGATGCCCGCGAGCACGGCGCACCACAAGCCTGCCATGACGAAGTTCGCGAGCGGTCCGGCGAGCGCCACCAGAATCCCGGCAAGTCGGGGTTTGCGCAAGGCTTTGGTGGCCACCGGCACGGGCTTCGCCCAACCGAACAGCATCCCGCTGGTGGCAAGAAGTATTCCGGGCACGAGCACGGTGCCCACGGGGTCGATGTGCCGCAACGGGTTGAGGCTCAAGCGCCCGAGCATCTCGGCGGTTCGGTCGCCGAAGTACCGCGCCATCCAGCCGTGTGCGACTTCATGCAGGGTGATCGCAAAGAGTACCGGAATTGTCCAATAAGAAATCTTGTAAAGAAAGACAGATAAATCCAATGCTTGCACTCGTTATTTATAAAAAACACGAGCTATTTTGCCCGCATTGTCGTGCCATTATACGGGGACCGCGCTCGCAAAAGGGGTGACATCGCCGCGCCCCACGCGGACCACCTCCGCGTGACCCGCCGAGAGATCGATGACGGAGGTCGGCACGAGCCCGCAATTGCCGCCGTCGAGCACGAGGTCCACTTTCTGCTCGAGCAAATCGTAGATTTCCTTGGCATCCGTAAGCGGCAGCTCCTCGCCCGGCAGCAGCAAGGTCGAACTCATCACCGGCTCGCCGAGCTCCGTCAACAGCATCTGCGTGACCGGATGATCGGGGACCCGCAGCCCGATGGTGCCGCGGCGTTCGTGCTTCAGGCGGCGCGGCGTCTCGCGCGATGCTTTCAGCAGGAACGTGTAAGGCCCGGGTGTGTGCGTGCGCAGCAGCCGGTACTGCCAATTCTCGACGACCGCGTACTTGCCCACGTCGGCGAGATCCCGGCACACCAGGGTGAAATGGTGATTACGATCGGTTTCGCGGATGCCGCGGATTCGCTCGAGCGCGGACTTGTCGCCGATGTGGCAGCCGAGCGCGTAGCACGAATCCGTGGGATAGACGATCACCCCGCCGGCGCGCAGACACTCGACCGCCTGACGAATGAACCGGCGCTGCGGGGATACCGGATGCAGTTGCAGATAGATACTCATGGTTTCGAGGCTATGATACGCGCATGAATCAGCTCCTCGAATGGTCGCCCCTCATCGTATTTTTCGTGGTATTCAAGCTTAAGGGCATTTACTGGGCCACGGGCTCGCTCATGGTGGTTTGCACTGCGGTCATGCTGGTGCACCGTTTTCGAGCGGGGCGTTTCAAGCCCATGCACGTCATCACCGTCGCCGTTCTCCTGGTTCTCGGCTCGGCCACGCTCCTCCTGCATGACAAGCGCTTCATCCAGATGAAGCCGACGGTGCTGCTCGCGCTTACCGCGGCGGTATTCCTCGGCAGCACCGTGATCGGCAAGCAACCGCTCGCGAGGCGCATGCTCGAAGGCGTATTCGACGAGCCGCTCGAGATCTCAGCGCGCGCTTGGCGCGTGATCAACTTTCTCTGGGTGGCGTGGTTCGCGCTGCTCGCGGCGGCGAATCTGTACGTCGCGCGAAATTTCGACGAGGACGTGTGGGTGAAATTCAAGGTATTCGGCATCACCGCCGCCATGATCGTGTTCATGATTCCCCAGGTGCTCTGGCTGAACGGCAAGATACGCCGGGTGGAATCGCAGGCCGCCCCGCCGTGACCGATCGAGGCGCTGTGACCGATCGAGGCGCCGTGGCCGGTCGAGCGACCGCGAAAGATCGTGCGGAGCGGCTGCGCGATCGGCTGGTACGCGAGTTCGCGCCGCTCGAGCTATCCATCGAGGATGAGAGCCACCGGCATGCGGGGCACGCCGGCGCGGCCGGCGGCGCGAGCCACTTTCGCGTACGCATCGTAGCCCGGGCATTCGGCGGACTCGCCCCCGTTGCCCGGCATCGCCTGGTGTATGCGGCCGTGGGCGATCTGATACCGGCGGAAATCCACGCGCTGGCGCTCGAAGCCCTGCCGCCCCCCGGGTGAGCCGATTTCGCCAATCGCTACGATTTATCTTAAACTGCCGCCCCCTGGGTGCGCGGCCACGCTGGCCATAGTCGCTCGTTTTCTCTAAAGGAATCTCATGAGAGCATTTTTGAAGGCGCCGTTGGGCGCGTTGATTGCAGCCGTCACGCTGCTCGCGGCCTGCAACAAGGCGCCGGAGAACGCGGCTCCCGCCGCGACCGCCGCCCCTGCGGCCCCCGTGGTGGCCATCGTCAACGGTGTTGCGCTCACGCGCCCCGAGTTCGATATCTATGAGAAGAACCTGCTGCGCAACGCGAAAGTGCAGAGCCTGACGGCCGAGCAGCAAAGCCAAGTGCTCGACGACTTGATCACCATGCAAGTCATGGCCGCGCAAGCGGAAAAGGACGGCCTCGAGAACGACCCGGACACCAAGGCGCAGCTCTCTCTCCTGCACATGCGCGTGCTGGCGGATGCGGGCTCGCAGAAGTTCGTGAAATCGCAAACTCCCTCCGATGCGGATCTGCATGCGGAGTACGAGACGGCCATTTCGCAAATGGACAAAATCGAGTACCACGCCCGCCACATCCTGGTTGCCAGCAAGGACCAGGCGGAGCAGATCATCAAGAAGCTCAAGAGCGGTGCGAAATTCGAGGATCTCGCGAAGTCGCAGTCCACGGACACGGGCTCCAAGAACAATGGCGGGGACCTGGGCTGGTTCACGACCTCACGCATGGTCAAGCCCTTCGCCGATGCGGTGAAGAGCCTGAAGAAAGGCGAGGTCTCGCCGGCGCCGGTGCAGACGCAGTACGGCTGGCACGTGATCCAGCTCGAGGATACCCGCGACGCGGCGCCGCCCCCCTTCGAGCAAGTGAAGCCCCAGCTCACGGACGCGGTCATGCGCAAGAAGCTTCAAGCGTATGTGGAGGAGCTGAAGAAGCAGGCGAAGATCGAGAAGAAGCCCGACGCCCTGCCCGCCCCCACGGCCGCCGCCCCGGTGGGACCGGCCATGTCGGGACCGGGAGCGACGCCGCCCGCCGGCTCGCCGCCCCCGGCGAGCGCACCTGCGGGCTCTACGCCGCAGCAATAGGGCCGTCGCCCGGCCGAGAGCCTCGACCGGCGGGCGAAAGGTGTTTGTTCATAGCGGGCCCGAAAGGGCCCGCTAGCTTTTCAGCAGCGCCAAAAAGGCGGCCTCGTCGAGCACTTCGACGCCCAGCTGGCGCGCCTTGTCAAGCTTTCCGCCGGGATCGGCTCCCGCAACGAGGTAATCGGTTTTCTTCGAGACGCTGCCGGTCACCTTGCCGCCGCGCTCGAGAAGCGCGTCGCGCGCCGCATCGCGGCTCATCTGTTCGAGCGTCCCCGTGATCACGAAGGTCTTGCCGGCGACGTTTCCGGTGCGCTCGGGGCGCTCAACGGGCGGCCGGGCCACGGGCGGCCATTGGATGCCGCTCGCGAGCAGCCGTTCGAGCAGGCGGTTGTTCTCGGCGTTGTCGAAATAGGCGCGAATGCTGCCGGCGACGATCGGCCCCACGTCCTGCACGCGCTGAATCTCCTCGACCGAGGCGTCGGCGAGCGCGCGCGCGTCGCCGAAGTGCTGCGCGAGCGCGAGCGCGGTTGCCTCGCCGACGTCGCGGATCCCGAGCGCATACAGGAATCGCGGCAATGTCGTGCGCTTGGCTGCCAGCACGGCCGCGTGGATCTTCTGCGCCGATTTCTCGGCCATGCGATCGAGGGTCTCGAGCCGCGCCGGCTCGAGCTCGAATAGATCGGCGGGCGTCTTCACCCAATCGCGATCCACCAGCTGCTCGATCAGCTTGTCGCCGAGACCTTGGATGTCGAGCGCCCGGCGCGAGGCGAAGTGCTTGATCTCCTCCTTGCGCTGCGCCGGGCAGGTTCTGCCGCCGCTGCATCGGGCGACCGCCTGGTCGGTCTCGCGCACGACGGGCGACCCGCAGACCGGACAATGCGTCGGCAGCTCGATGGCTCGAGCGCCGGCGATGCGGCGCTCGAGCAGTACGCGCACCACTTCGGGAATGACGTCGCCCGCCCGCCGGATCACCACCGTATCGCCGACCCTCACATCCTTGCGCGTCATTTCGTCGATGTTGTGCAAGGTGGCATTGCTCACCGTGACGCCGCCCACGAATGTCGGCGCGAGGCGTGCCACGGGCGTCAGCGCGCCGGTGCGCCCCACTTGAAACTCGATGCCGAGCACCGTCGTGAGCGCCTCCTCGGCGGGAAACTTGTGCGCAATGGCCCAGCGCGGAGCACGCGATACGAAGCCGAGCTGGCGCTGCAACTCGATGTCGTCGACCTTGTACACGACACCGTCGATCTGATAGGGCAGCGTCGCCCGCGCCGCGCCGATGTCCTGGAAGTAGGCAAGACAGCCCTCCACCGATTCGACCACACGCGTCTCTCGACAGATCTTGAATCCGAAGCCGCGCAGCATCTTCAGCACCTCGCTGTGGTGGCCGGGCAGCTCGCCGCCCTCCACATAGCCGACGCCGTAGATGAACAGGTCGAGGGGGCGCGCCGCCGTCATCCGCGGATCGAGCTGCCGCAGGCTCCCTGCCGCCGCGTTGCGGGGATTCACCAGGGTCTTTTCGCCTCGCGCGAGCGCTTCGCGATTGAAGCGCTCGAATCCCGCGAGCGGCATGAATACCTCGCCGCGCACCTCGAGTACGCGCGGTGGGTGCGGTCCCCGCAGCTTCAGCGGCAGCGCCTTGATGGTGCGCAGGTTCGAAGTGACGTCCTCGCCCGTCTCGCCGTCGCCGCGCGTCGCGCCCTGCACGAACGCGCCCGACTCGTAGCGCGCGCTGACCGCGAGACCATCGAGCTTGGGCTCGGCCGAATAGCGCACGACGCTCTCCAGCCCCGCGCGCTCGCGTACGCGCCGATCGAAATCGCGCACCTCCTCCTCGCTGAATGCGTTGTCCAGCGACAGCATGGGAATACGATGACTGACGGTCCCGAAGGCGGCGATCGGCGCCGAGCCGACGCGCTGCGTGGGGGAGTCCGGTGTCGTCAGATCGGGATGGTGCGCCTCGATGTCGCGCAGCTCGACCATGAGCCGGTCGTACTCCGCATCGGGCACTTCGGGATCGTCGAGCGCGTGATAGCGGTAGTTGTAGCGATCGAGGAGCTCGCGCAATTCGGCGGCACGCTCGAAAGCCCTACGCCTCCCGTCATCCGCTTTGCTGCGCGCCATCGACGCTGTCAGGCCAGAAGTGCCTGGAAGCGGGCCACATCCTGCAGCAGAGCCTCGGCGCGCTGCGGGGAGAATGGAATTCCCTTGGCATCCTGCATGGTGCCGGAAAGCGCGCGCGCGAGCTCGCGCGCGGTGGCGAGCAGTGCCTCTATGGCTTGCATCGGCTCGAGCGGCCCGGGCAGCACGGCGAACAAGGACACACCGCGAAACTGCTCGTTCGGCATGCTCGAGAGATCGAACGTTCCCGGCTCCACGAGACTCGCCACGCAGAAGATACTGCGCCCATCGCTGTGGTTGCGGTGATAGACCTGATAGCGGCCGTAGGCGAGCCCGAGCGCCTCGAGCGCGTCCATGAGATGCGTGCCCTCCCAGCGCGTATCGCCCACCGCGCACACCCGCACGGTCACGATTTTTTGCTTCTCGCTCTTGTTGGGCGCGGGCGGCGCGACGGCAGCTTGCCGGTCGCTCTGCTCGGCGCCGCGCCGCGCCGATTCTTCAGCCCGCTGCTCGCCCGCGGCTCGCTGCTCTTCCGCGGCTCGCTGCTCTTCCGCGGCTCGCTGCTCTTCCGCGGCTCGCTCCTCTTCCGCGGCCCGCTCCTCTTCCACGGCCCGCTCCTCTTCCGCGGCGCGATCCTCTTCCTTCGCGCGCTCCTCTTCCTCCGCCCGCACTTCCTCCTCGGCCGCCAC
>Ga0302324_100014055_pt1 | contig 16172 bp, 12 predicted proteins | sample Palsa_T0_1_FD_201949 | JGI IMG/M metagenome (GOLD analysis project Ga0302324, IMG submission 201949) | Peat permafrost microbial communities from Stordalen Mire near Abisko, Sweden - Palsa_T0_1 | ecosystem: Environmental > Terrestrial > Soil > Palsa > Peat permafrost | place: Sweden: Abisko...
CGCAAGGAGCCGTTCCATGGCCACATCGCAGGCAAACGTGAAATCCGCGAACACCGAAAAGATCAAGGAGAAGGCCCGGCTGCTGAGCATCTATTCGATGATATCCACGACGGCAGCGGGCTCGGGGCATCCCACTTCGTGTATGTCCATGGCCGAATTGATGGCCGGAATTTTCTTCCACTCGATGAAGTTCGATCCCAAGAATGCGAATGGCGATCAGAGTGACCGCTTTGTGCTCTCCAAAGGACACGCGGCGCCGATACTTTACGCCGCGCTGGCGGAGGCAGGCGTCTTTCCGCTTTCGCGCATTATGACGCTGCGGCAATTTTCTAGTGAACTCGAGGGCCATCCCACGCCGCGCATTCACGGTGTGGATGCGGCAACCGGCTCGCTGGGACAGGGACTCTCGGTGGGTGCAGGAATGGCCATCAGCGCCAAGCTGAGCAGTTTGGATACGCGAGTCTATGTGGTGATGGGAGACGGCGAGCTGGCGGAAGGACAGGTGTGGGAAGCGGCGGAATTTGCGGGACACTATCAGCTCGACAAACTGATTGCGATTTGCGACATCAACGCGCTGGGGCAAAGCGAACGCACGATGTATCGCCACGATATGGAAGTCTATCGGCAAAAGTTCGAGGCGGAAGGCTGGCAGACCGAAGTGATCGACGGGCATGACGTGGCGGCGGTGATTGCGGCGCTGGACCACGCGCGTGAAGCAAAGGGCAAGCCCTATGCGATCCTGGCGCGCACGATCAAGGGCCACGGAGTCAGCTTTGTAGCCGACAAGGATGGCTGGCACGGTAAGGCATTCTCGAAGGACCAACTCAAACAGGCGCTGGCCGAAATAGGACCTGCTCCGGAGATTCCTCCCGACCCCGGAGTTTCCTATGAACGGCATTCGCTGCCTGTTCCCGCGGCATTTCCCGCGCCGGCCGCGCCCAGCTACGCGCCGGGAACGGAAATGGCGACACGCGAAGCGTACGGTCATGCCCTGAAAAAACTTGGCGCGGTGAATCCTGAACTGGTGGCGATTTCCTGCGACGTAAAGAATTCCACGTTCTCGGAAATTTTTGGGGATGCCTACCCCGAGCGCTTCTACCAGGGCTACATTGCAGAGCAGAATATGGTCAGCGCGGGTGTGGGATTGGCGGCGCGCGGGAAGACCGCGTTTGTGGATACCTTTGCGTGTTTCCAGTCGCGCGCCTTCGATCAGATTCGCGTCGCGGCCATCAGCCGAAGTAATCTGAACCTATGCGGCTCGCATTGCGGCGTTTCGATTGGAGAAGACGGGCCCACACAGATGGCGCTCGAGGACCTGGCCTCGTTCCGCGCGGTGCATGGCTCGACGGTGCTTTATCCCGCCGACGCGGTGGCTACCGAGCGGCTGGTGGAGGCCATGGCGCGGCGAGTGGGAGTCTGTTACATGCGCACGTCGCGCCCGAAGACCGCGGTGATCTATGCGGCCACGGAAGAATTTCCGATTCCCGGATTCAAGGTTCTTCGCCAGAGCCAGCAGGATCGCGCCACGATTGTCGGAGCCTGCGTGACGGTGTATGAAGCGCTGAAGGCCTATGACCAGCTCAAGGCACAGGGGATCGCCGTTCGCGTGATTGACCTTTACTGCGTGAAGCCGATTGACGGAGCCGCGCTGAGCAAGCAGGTGCAAGCGACAGGCGGCGCGCTGGTGACGGTGGAAGACCATTATCCCCAAGGGGGATTGGGCGAAGCGGTGGTGACGGCGATCGCCGAAAGCGGCGCGGGGGCCCGCAAAGTGAAACGACTGGCCGTGGACGGAATGCCCCACTCCGGGAAGCCTGAAGAATTGGTGGATGCCTTCGGCATTTCCGCGCGGCACATCATTGAAGCCGTGCGCGCTATCGTCTGATTTCTCGTACTCGTTTTCAAGGATTGCGGTGGAAGCGTCGCAGCGTCACTCACCGGTGTGCGATTGTAGGCGTGCTCTACCGATGTAAAACAAGCATCGCGGGAACGAAGGGAATATGGCCGACAAACTCATTTTCGTGGGAATTATTCCGGAGAGCGTGGTGCTGGAGCCAGGTGAACAGGCCATGTGGTTTTCGAACGCAGGCACGCTGAAGGTTGAGTTCGATGCCAACCGCTGCCCGTTTTCGTCGAATATTCTGCAAGCGCCGGCGGGCGTGCAGTTGCAGAGCGGGCCGGCACGTCCGGGCGTTAATCCCGGCCCCTACCGATACCGTTTTTTCCTGAACGACATGGCCTCGGGCCATGGCGAAGTGATTATTCGCGCGAAATTCCGAGAGCAGGCGCCGGCGTAGCAGACGGTCAAGCCGCGCCATACCCCCGGGAAAATCCACGCTAGGTGGGGCTGGACATGCGCTTCAGCGCATCCTGGTTGATGGTGATCTTGCCTTCGCGTTTCAGGCGATCCACCAGCGCGGTCTGGAAAGAGTCAAAAACCAGAGATCGCTTGCTATCGAGCAGGGCCTTTTCGATGCCGGCGCGCTGAGCCGCTAAATCAGCAGGGTTGGGATCCTGGTGATCGGCTACCGTATAAACAATCCAGTTATTGTTAATGAGCTTGGCGTCGCTGGTCTGTCCAGCCATCATCTTAAATGCTCCAGCGACATCAGAGACGGGGCCGAGCCCGGGGACGGAAGGTGCATTGAGCGCAAAAAGATCCGTGGACTTCACGTCCAGCCCCAAAGCCTTGGCGGCGTCCGCGAGCGATGCGCCTTTATGAACGCGGCCGGCCAGGTCTTCAGCTTTAGTTCGCGCGAGTTGGATGGACTGCTGATCGCGATAATCTTTTAGAACTCTGTCGCGCACATCATTGAGTGTAGCGGCATGCGCAGGCTGAACATCCTTCAGAGTGAGAATCAATATGCCCTTATCCACGCGCAACGGAGAACTGAGCTCGCCCGTACGCAGATGAAAGAGAACATCGTGAACGTCCTGAACATCCTGGGAAGAGCCGAAATCGCCCACGGGTTGCGTGGCGTCTGCGAGCGGCGTCTCGCCAGTTTGCATGTTGAACTGCTTGGCAATTTTGTCGAGGCTTTGGCGATTCGATTGCCGCACCGCGCTGGTAATCCGCCCGAACGTCTGATCGCTAACCTGTGTCGTCTTATCCTGGGATAGCGCGGTGAAAATGGAGAGGCGGACTTCGTCCAGCGGCTTGACGTGCGCCTGCTCGTGGTCGAGGACTTTGATAATATGAAAACCGTATTGCGTTTTCACAAGATCGGAAATGGAGCCGGGCTTGAGCGAGAACGCGGTTTTTTCGAATTCCGGCACGGTCTGGCCGCGCACGACCCAACCCAGGTCTCCGCCCTTGTCCTTCGATGAGTCGTCGGAGTATTGGCGCGCGAGATCTTCAAAATTAGCGCCGCCTTTGGCTTTCGCCAGCACTTGCTCAGCGGTTTTCTGAATTTCAGCTATTTCGGCATCGGTCTTGCCGACGGTCTTGAAGAGAATATGCTCGACATGCACGCGCTCGGGAACCTGGTATTCGTCGATGTGCGCCTTGTAATAGTTCTGGAGGTCGGCATCGGTGATGACCGCGCGCTGCTGTATCTGGGATTGGCCAAGCAGGGCATAGCGCGCGGAGCGGCGCTCGGGAATCTGATAGCGGGAAGCATTCTTGGCGAAAAAGGCGGCCAGTTCCTGGTCGCCGGGATTGATGGTTGAAGCCAAGTCCGCAGGATTGATGGACACGTAATCGAGCTTCACCTTTTCATTACGATTGCGGAATTCGAGTTCGACTTCCTCCGTGCTTACGCTGACGCCGTCGGTGAGAATGGAGTGGAACTTATCGTCGAGGAGCGAGGTGCGAATCTGGGATTCAAACTCGGCGACGCCCATCCCGGTGCGCTCCTGCACCAGCGCGGCGTATTGATCCTTGCCGACCCATGTATCGCCGGAGAAGGCAGTAGGGATAATCTGCTTGATGCGGTCAGCTTGTTCCTGCGGCGTGACGCGAATGCCCAGGCGCTGCGCTTCGAGTTCCAGGGCGCGTTCGAAAACCAGTTGGTTCACGATCTGGGGCATGTAGAGACGTTCCATTTGAGGCGGCATATTTTGGCCGCGGGTAACCTGATCGAAAAACTGGTGTGCATCGGCCTGGGTGATGGCCTGGCCGTCGACGGTGGCGATTGCATCGGGATTGTCGGAGGACATGGGGGAAAGCAGGCCTGGAACCAACGTGATGACCATCGTGAGGCTGATGATGCCCAGGATGACGCCCATGGTAATCTTCAAAAGGCGGTTGTCGCGATTCTGAAATTGCTTCAGCATGCCACTGTGGCTCCTCTATGTTGGGGCGGAAACTCCTAATTATAGCGGAAGCGGGCAAAGTTCTCCAGCGGGACTCGGTCGTGCAGTGGTGTTGAAAGGGTTGCGAGCGTGTGTTAGATTCGCCAGCGGCGCAGTTATCCGCGCGGCGAACCAGCACGCCGGTAGTCAAAAGCATTGAAAGCGAAACCGGAAAGAGGGCAGCGAGAAATGGAAGTTATGTTTGCCGCGCCCGCCAGCTAATGTGTTGTTCCCGGAGACGGGCGAAGCGGAGACGATAGCAGAAGCCGACAATGGGGAGCGCCGCGAGGCGCGGGACTGAATCCAGGGGAGAAGCGCGGGAGAGATGAAGAACGGATACAGTTTGAGATCGGTGTTCAGTCTGTTCTCGTCGGATCTGGCCATAGACCTGGGAACGGCGAACACGCTGGTGTACGCACGGGGAAAAGGAATCGTGGTGAACGAGCCCTCCATTGTGGCCATCAACAAGAACACCTCGGAAGTGGTGGCGGTGGGGCGCGAAGCGAAGGAAATGCTGGGGCGGACGCCGGGAAATGTTTCGGCAATCAAACCGATGAAGGATGGCGTGATCGCGGACTTCAAAGTGACCGAGCGAATGCTGACGTACTTCATCCAGAAGGCGCACAACCGGCGCGTGCTGGTGCATCCGCGAATCGTGATCGGGGTACCCAGCGAAATCACGCCAGTGGAAAAGCGGGCGGTGGAGGATTCAGCGTACCGTGCGCGCGCCAGCGAAGTTTACCTGGTGGAACAGGCCATGGCGGCGGCCATCGGCGCGGGGCTGCCGATCGAGGAGCCGTCGGGAAACATGGTGGTGGATATCGGCGGAGGGACGACGGACATTGCCGTGATTTCCATGAGCGGCATCGTGTATTCGCGCTCTGTCCGCGTGGCCGGAAACGAAATGGACGAAGCAGTGATGCACTACCTGAAGAGAAAATACAATCTGCTGGTGGGCGAGCGCACGGCCGAACAGATCAAGATTGAGATTGGATCGGCCTATCCCCTGGAAAAGCCGCTGACCATGGAAGTAAAAGGGCGAAACCTGATTGAAGGGGTACCGCGCACCGTGACCATTGAGGACGCGGAAATCCGCGAAGCGCTCTCTGAATGCGTGGCCACGATTGTGAACGCCATTCGCGTGGCACTGGAACGCACGCCACCGGAACTATCGGCGGATATCAGCGACCGCGGCATCGTGCTGACGGGCGGCGGCGCCCTGATTAAGAACCTCGACAAGCGCATACGGGAGGAAACCGGGCTGCCGGTTTCCGTGGCGGACGATCCGCTGGCGTCGGTGGTGTTGGGCACGGGGAAGATGTTGAGCGATTTCAAACTGCTGCGGCAGGTATCGCTCGATTGATCCGGCGAAGACACGAGGGCACCCGGGCCAGGGCGTTTTCATCCGGTTCGCCCGCGTAAAAACATCATGCTGGAAGTTCCTTTCCGCCATCGCCCCCTCCTGCTGCTGACCGCGGTCCTCCTGATACAGATTCTTCTGCTGGCATTCGAGATACGACGCGGAGATAATGCGCGGCTGATTCGCATCTGGGCCGTGGAGATTGTCACACCCTGGCAGCGCGCCGGGACGTGGGTGGGAAGCACGCTGCACAGCGGCTGGAAGGATTATGTGGACCTGCATCACGCGCGCGTGGAAAACCAACAACTCCGCGAACAGATTACGAAGCTTGCGATTCGTAACCACCAATTGGAAAGTCAGGCACGGGAGCAGGAACGGCTCGAGCGGCTGCTGAATTTTCGCGAGGCATATCCCAGCGTAAACATGCTGGCGGCGGAAGTGATTGGCGCCAATGCGGACGCCAGCAGCCAGACGCTCTACATCAACCGCGGCCAGCGGGATGGATTGGCGCGGGATATGGGCGTGATCACCCCCGATGGAATAGTTGGGAAAACTCTGGAAGTATTTGCGGGCACGGCCCAGGTGCTTTTGATCAACGACAAGGAAAGCGGCGTGGGAGCCATGCTTGCATCTTCGCGGACGCATGGCGTGGTGAAAGGACTGGGCCAAGCGCAACTGCGGATGGATTATGTGCCGAACGATGAAAAGATGAGCAACGGAGAAGCCGTGGTCACATCCGGAGACGACCAGATTTTTCCGAAGGATCTGCCTATCGGAACAGTGGCGGGCGCGAGCGCGGGAAATCCGTTCAAAATCATTTTTATCCAACCGGCGGTGCGGCTGGACCGCCTCGAAGAGGTTCTGGTGTTGTTGAGCCGGGACGAATTGGCTCCTCAGAACATGGGAGAGGGTTCCAATAGTGGCGGCGCTCCGGTGACGAATGCCCCGGCAGCAGCCAGTGGGGTTCCGCAATGAGATCCGCGCATGCCATGAGAATGGAAATGCGGGGAGGCCCGCACGTGGAGGTATACCACTACAGCGCGGTCTTCGTGGTGGTGACGGCACTTCTGGCCGTGGTGATCCAGGCCTTCCTCGGACGTCTGGGGCCAGTCGGGAAATTCGTGGAGCTGCCGTTGCTGGTGACGATTTACTTCGGTCTGAGCCGGCGCAATGCGTCGCGTGGGCTGCTGCTGGGGATGACCATCGGGCTAATGCAGGACGGCATCAGCCGCGTGCCCGTGGGACTTTACGGAATTTCCAAGACCGTGGTGGGATATTTGAGTTCCACCATTGGCGCGAGAATCGACGTGGAACATCCGTTGAGTCGGCTGGCGTTCGGGTTCATTTTTTTTCATGTGCAGCAAGTGGTGCTGGCAGCCACGCAACGCGTGCTATTGGGCCGGCCGGTGCCATTTTTTGACCGCCGGTTGCTGCTGGCATCGCTGGTTAACGCTGTGTTGGCCCCACTGCTCTTCCCGCTTCTGGATCGTTTTCGCAAGGCTGATTGAGCGACGCGACAGCAGCTGGCGAAACGGATACCGCAGGTTGCAGTCAAGCTCCGCGAATGATAGCTTGAACAGTACTTTCGCCTGCCCGGGCGAAAGAGCAGCCGCGCGCAGCGAAGGCGCGCGGTTCCTTGGAATTCCGCCAAATGAGCTGGTTGGGAAACGACGAAAAATTGCCGCAGGGGCGCTTGGCCGCTTTTTCTTACGCTGCTGTGGCGCTGGTGATCCTGCTGCTCGTCGGATTCTGGAAGTTGCAACTGCTGGAAACGGGCCATTACGCCGATCTGGCCGAGCGGAACCGCATTCGCTCGATTCCGATTATCGCGCCGCGCGGCCGAATGCTGGACCGCGAAGGCCGTGTCCTGGTGGATAACTATCCTTCGTTTAGCATCCTGCTGCTGAGGGGGGATCCGAATCTTTTGGAAAAGACCATGCCCCAGGTGGCGGCAGGGTTGGGCCTCACGGTGGATGATTTGAAGGATGAATTACGAGCGGCGGAATCCGCGCCGAAATTTCAGCCCATCGTCATTAAACCTGAAGCGACACAGGCGGACATCGCGTTTGTGGAATCGCATCGCGCCGATTTGCCCGTGCTGGAACTGTTGATGGTGCACCGGCGGCGTTATCCCAGCGGCGGATTTCTGGCGCATGCCATTGGATACGTCGGCGAAGTGGGTCCGCAACAACTGGGCGAAGGCAGCGGAAAATATCGGCCGGGCGACGTCGTGGGGAGGACAGGCCTCGAACGGGAATATAACGACGTGTTGATGGGCACGGACGGCAATCGCCGCGTGATGGTGGACAGCATGGGACGCGTGGTCCACACGCTGGACGACACGGACGCAACGCCCGGCCAGCCAATCGAGCTGACGATTGACTACGATTTGCAGGCGATTGCCGAAGCGGACTTGGCGGGGAAAGAGGGCGCCATCATCGCCCTGAATCCGCAAACGGGAGAGGTGCTGGCAATGGTCAGCCGGCCCGCGCCCGATCCCAACGACTTTGCAGTGCGAATTCCGGTGGAGGAATGGAGAGAGTTGGAGGACGATCCGCAGAAGCCGCTGCTGGATCGCACCATCCAGGCGCAACTCGCGCCCGGCTCGGTTTTCAAGATTGTAGTGGCCACGGCGATGCTGGAGACGGGAACACCAGCGGAAAATTTTACGGTGAGTTGTCCGGGATATGCGAATTTCTACGGCCGCACATTCCATTGCTGGCAGGCGAAAGGTCACGGCTCGGTGGACCTGCATAAAGCCATTGTGGATTCCTGCGATGTGTTCTTTTACAACGTGGGCGAACGGCTGGGCATTGACCGAATCTACGAATATGCGACGGAGCTGGGGCTGGGTAGAAAAACAGGGATTGACCTGCCGGCCGAGCAGCCAGGGTTCATGCCGTCGCAGGAATGGAAGGAGCGCGTCTTCCACCAGAAGTGGTACGCGGGCGAAACTATATCCGTCGCTGTAGGACAGGGAGCTGTTACCACCACGCCGCTGCAACTGTTGCATACTATCGGGGGCATCGCCTTAGGGGGAGTTTTCGTACAGCCGCATCTCCTCAAGGACTTTCGCAATGCCCACGTGGACCGCGTGGCGCTGGGCGAAGAGACCGTCCAAAAAGTTACGGATGGGATGTTCGGCGTGGTGAACGAAGGAGGAACGGCGGCAGGCGCGCGTCTGCAGAACATTGAGTTGTGCGGAAAGACAGGGAGCGCGCAGGTGATCGGCTACGACACGCGGGACCGTCTGGGGAAGAAACAGGAATTCAAAGAAAACGCCTGGTTTGTGGGATATGCCCCGCGCCGCAATCCTGAAATTGCTGTGGTGGTATTGGTGCAAGGCGGCGGACACGGCGCCACCGTGGCTCCCGTGGCCGCCGACATTGTGAAAGCTTATTACGACAAGAAACAGCAGCGAGAGCAGCAGAATCAGACAGCGCAGGAAAGACCGGGCGGCACCGGAGCGCTGGTGGCGACGCTGGAAGGCCGTTGATGTTGGACAAGAAACGATTCGGGGATTTCGACTGGTGGCTGATGCTCATTGTGGCAGCGATCAGCCTAGTTGGTCTGCTGGAGATTTATTCGGCTACGCACAACAGCAGCCTGGCGGGGATGCAATGGAAGCAGTTGGTGTGGATCGGTGTGGGCCTGGCGGGAATGATCATACTGACACGCATGAATTATCATGCGCTTCTCGATCAGGCGCCTTTGTTGTATTTGATTGGGATAGCGGCGCTGCTCGCGGTGCTGGCCATGGGACACACGCGGTTTGGCGCACGGCGATGGGTGGTGGTGGGTGGCGTATTTTTACAAGTGTCAGAGTTGATGAAGTTGATTATAATCATCGTGCTGGCCCGGTTCTTCAGCGACGTCCGTATGGAGAGATTGAGCCTGTTGGACTTGGCGAAGGCAGGGATTCTGGTAGCGATCCCGGCGCTGCTGATTTTGCTGGAACCCGATCTGGGTACGGCATTGGCATTGATTCCAGTCGCGGGCATCGGGGTATATCTGGCTGGGATGCAACGGAAGCACATGGCGGTGATGCTTGCCGCTTTTCTGGTATTGGTTCCGATTGGATGGCATTTGCGTACGCATCTGAAACCTTACCAGCAGCAACGGATTGAGACATTCCTGCATCCTGAAGAGAATCCGCGGGGTGCGGGATACCAGATTTTGCAGTCGGAAATCGCGGTGGGTTCCGGAGGGTTGTGGGGGAAGGGATTCGGGAAGGGCAGCCAGAACCAATTGGGGTTTGTGCCAGTCCGTTATTCGGACTTTATTCTGGCGGCGTTGGCGGAGGAATTCGGATTCGCCGGCGTGATGGTGGCGCTGCTTCTGTACCTGGCGCTGGTGTTGAGGCTGACGGAAAGCGCCCAAAAAGCCAAGGACCGAGCCGGAATGTTTCTGGTTATGGGCGTCGCGGCGATTTTGTGCTTTCACGTAGTAGTGAATGCGGCAATGGTGACGGGGTATATGCCGGTAACAGGGATACCGCTGCCGTTGATGAGTTATGGCGGGTCCTCGACGGCGTTCGTTTTTTTGGCGCTGGGCCTGGTGATGAATGTTCGCATGACGCGGTTCGTCAACTAGGATCGGCGAGATTTTAGAAATAGCAGGTCCCGATTAGGGGAATGAAGAAAATATTTCCAAACGGAAGAGGATAAGCATCGCATGAGGAGAGGAGCACAGGAAATGGCTCAATCCAAGCGGACGCCCCACGTGGGGCAGCCTCTCCGCTGCCTGAATGAAGCGCGCGCCAGTGAGCGCAGCGCCACCAGGGCTCGATGCACAACGAGGAGTTTTCATGTCGAAGGAAATGGTAATTTCCGCGGCCCCGCACGAAACGCGGGTCGCGATAATGGAAGACGGGCAGTTATTTGAAATCTATGTAGAGCGGCAAAAGGAATTTGCGCTTGTCGGGAGCATCTACAAGGGACGTGTAACACGAGTTTTGCCCGGGATGCAGTCCGCGTTCGTGGAAATCGGACTGGACACCGACGCTTTCCTCTACGTCAGCGATTTTCTGGAAGACCTCGAAGAATTCGACCAGATCGTCCACACGGTCGAGGACAAAGTCCATCGCATCGAAGAGCAGGGCGGCGAAGCGGTATCCTCGGCGGAGGTGGAGCGCGGCGCCGTTTTTGAACCCGCAGACGTGGAAGGCGGCGCATCAGTGGCAGCGCCATCGCCAATTGTGCCCTCCACACCGGAGCAAACGGCTTCGCCTGCGATCCCGCCGCGCGATGCAGCAAGACAGTCCCGCCCGGATGGCAGAAACCGAAGAGGCTCGGGAGGACGCGGTCGATTTGGCCGACATGGCCGCCGCGATGGAAGCTGGCGGCGCGAGATTCCTTCCTCCAAATTTGCCAGCCAACGTCCGCCGGACCTGGAGGCAGGTAGTCAGGAAGCCGAGGGTAGTGAAGCAGAGACAAGTTACGAGCCGATAATTTTACCGGGCGAATCACTGGCAAAGTATCGCGGGCGCGGCCCATCCGCACCCCCGGAAACTGAAGCGATGGCCGGGCCGCCAGAGAGGCTGGAGCCGGCTGCGGAACAGCAGGTCGAATCATCGCCAGCCCATCCCTCGGCCACAACCGCGGAAGCGAAGCCCGAAACCCCATCGCAATCAGAGTATTTCTTGCCGCCGGAGATCGCAACAACTTCGCCACGGCATGAATCGCGAGCCAATGCGCCGCGCTTTTCCGGCACCGCACACATCGAACCGTTGCCGGGTGAATCCATCGCCAAGGCGCGCGCTAGTTCGCCCACGCTCGGGGAAATGCGTGGCCGTTCAGAGAAAGCAGGCACGGCGACCGCTCCAGCATACGAATTGTCACGCGCAACGAGTGATGAGGCTGAGGCCGTGGGCAGTTATTCAGCACCAGTGCCGCAAGCACAGCCGAAGATCGACGGTGCTTCGATCTCGGCCGCGGAAGGGCCGGAAAGTGATTCACTGCGCGGAGACCCCGCCGAGTATTCCGCGGAAATTTCACGGGAGGTTTCCGCCTCCGATAGCGAGGAACTGAGGGAACTGCCCGCCACCCCGGATGCCAGCGGCGAGATGGAGAGCGCGGAAGCGTCAGTGGAGCTGGAAACGCTGGAGCACGAGCATCACGTGGCCGAGACGGAGGAGGCACTTTTCCGGGGAGAAGAAGAGCCGGAATCAGAATCGCAGCCGGAGCAGACCTCCGAGCCTGCGCAGGCGCGCGTAAGCACGGATTTTCGGGCGCGCATGCACCAGCCGGGCCGCCGGGGGCAACGCGATCAACGCGGCGGTCGCCGCCATCAGCGCGACCAAAGACCGTCGCGGGGCCACGCTCAGCCGGCACGCCGTCCGCAGCTCATCGCCGAAATGCTGAAGGCAGGCGAGGAAATTATTGTGCAGATCGCCAAGGAACCCCTCGGCAAGAAGGGAGCGCGCATCACGAGCCACGTGGCACTGCCGGGCCGCTTTCTTGTGTACATGCCGACGCTGCATCACACAGGCGTCTCGCGGAAAATCAGCTCCGCGGAGGAACGTTTGCGGCTGCGACAATTGGTGACGCAGGCGCAGGGCGGAGGTGGAGGAGGATTCATCGTACGGACGGCGGCGAGCCATGCCGATCCGGAGGAAGTCCGCGCCGACGTCGAGTTCCTGATGCGCACCTGGTCGGAAATCAAGGCGCGTTCCGAGCAACGTCGTGCGCCCTCCCTTCTACATCGAGATTTGAACCTCGTGGAACGCCTGCTGAGGGATTACTTGAGCGACGAGTACTCGACCATCTGGGTGGACAACGAGGAGGAGTACGCCAAGGTGGTGGATTTCGTCAGCCGGTTCCAACCCAAGCTGCTTAATCGCGTACGGCTATACGGGAAGGAAACGCCGGTCTTTGAGGAATTCGGCATCCAGCAGGAAATTGACAAGGCGCTGCGGCCGAAGGTATGGCTGAAATCCGGCGGGCATATCGTCATCAATCACACAGAGGCGCTGGTGGCGATTGACGTGAACACGGGGAAATTCGTCGGGCGCGGATCGACGCGGCTCGAAGATACAATCGTCAAAACCAACCTCGAAGCGGTGAAGGAAGTAGTGCGGCAGATTCGTCTGCGAGACCTGGGCGGCATCATCATCATCGACTTCATCGACATGGACGAGCGGCGCAACCGGGAGAAGGTGATGGCGGCGCTGGAAGAGGCGCTGAAAACCGACCGGTCCCCGTCGAAAGTGCTGCGGTTCAATGAATTCGGGCTGGTCGCGATTACGCGCAAGCGCACCAAGCAGGCGCTGGAACGCACGTTGTGCCAGCCGTGCCCCTATTGCACCGGCTCCGGCATGGTGAAGTCTGTGCCCACGCTTTGCTACGAAATTGAGACGGAAGCGCGCAAAATGGCGCCCGAAATGGAATCGAACAGCGTGACGCTGCGCGTGCATCCGGAAATTGCCAAGGCCCTGAAGACGCGCGAAGCGGCATTGGTGGACGAATTGGAGCACTGGACGAAAAAGCACGTCATTATTCAGGCAGATCCCACGTTGCACTGGGAGCAGTACGATATTTATTGACGCGGCATAGCCGCATCGCCGTGGCGTTTAGGGAGGCGGAGTGGGGGCGCGCATTCTAAGCGGCAATGCCATCCGCGACCAGATCTACGCGGAGTTGCGGGAGGAAATCGCATCGCTGGCCGCGGCGGGCGTACGACCCGGCTTGGCCGCGGTGCTGGTGGGCGAGAATCCCGCCTCACGCATCTACGTGACCGGCAAAATTGCGGCCTGCCAAAAGCTGGGAATCCACAGCGTTGAAATTACTCCGCCCCCCGGCATTACCACAGGAGAATTGCAGGCAATAGTCGAGGATTTGAACCGTCGAGATGATGTGGACGGCATCCTGGTGCAGATGCCGTTGCCGCCGCAGGTGGATGCGGCGAAGATCGTCTCCTCCGTGAATCCCGCGAAAGATGTTGACGGTTTCCATCCTCTCAATGTGGGACTGCTGGTGGCCGGGCGTGCGAAGCTGGTGGCCTGCACTCCCGCGGGAGTGATGGAAATATTGCGGCGAAGCGGAATTCATCTGTCTGGAGCGCGAGGGGCTGTCTTGGGACGCAGCGACATTGTAGGCAAGCCGATGGCGCTGCTGCTGATGCAGGCGAATGCGACGGTGACCATCTGTCATTCGCAAACGCGAAATCTTCCGCAGGTTACCCGCGAAGCGGACGTTGTGGTGGTGGCGATGGGCCGCGCCGGGATGATGACACCCGATTACATTCGCCCCGGCGCGACCGTGATTGACGTGGGAATCAATCGCATCACCGACGCCGCGGTGGCCGGGTCGCTTTTTGCGAAGTTTCCACAGCGGCTCGAGAATTTCCGCGCCAAGGGAACCGCGGTTGTGGGCGATGTTCATCCGGACGTCGAGGAAATTGCCGGGGCAATTACACCGGTGCCCGGCGGCGTGGGTCCGATGACAATCGCCATGCTGATGAGCAACACGGTTCGCGCGGCACGCATGAGGCGCGGGCCTCAGGGTTCCTCGCAGGCTGGCGCAAACTGCTGATGCTTCGAGTGGGTCTTACCGGCGGCATCGGTTGCGGGAAGACTTTTGTGGCTGCTCTTCTGCGGGAGCAGGGTATCCCCGTGCTGGACGCCGATCCGCTGGCGCAGGAGCTGATGGCGCCCGGTGGACCGGCGCACGAAAGCGTGCGCCGGGAATTTGGCGATGCGATTCTGGATGCGCACGGATGCATGGATCGCAAGAAGCTTGCAACAATCGTTTTCGCCGATCCTGTCCGGCTGGCTAAGCTGAATGCGCTGGTGCATCCGCATGTCCGTCGAGCCATTGAGGACCAGTTTGCCGAATGGGCGCGGCCGAGCGGACCGCCGGTGGGAGTGGTGGAAGCCGCGCTATTAATCGAAGCGGGGTATCAGAAGCTGTTGGACCGCCTGATCGTGGTGTGGTGCCTGCCGCAGCAACAGCGGCAACGGCTAAAGGCACGCGGAATGGGCGCGGAGCAAATTGTGTCGCGAAAGAATGCGCAAATGCCGCAAGCCGCCAAGCGAAAATATGCCACGGACGAAATTGATAATTCGGTGACGCGGGAGCACGCGCGAGAGCAGGTAAAGCGCCTGGTCGAGCGGTTGCGGGAACAAGCAGAGCGGACATAATGGCGTGGACTGAACCTTATGCGAATTGACAAGAATGGAGAGCGTGTCATGCGAGCCTTAGGCGCGGGACTGCTGATTTTGCTGGGCGGGTATTTGGCCGGGTCGCAGTGGGGGACGCGCGCGCCCTCCACGGTCGCGGCGTTGCATTGGTCCAAGGGGCACGATGAGCCGCTGACCGGCGACGAGGCCCTGAATGTGCAGGTCTACAAACAGGTCGCGCCGGCCGTCGCCAACATCGTGACGCGCACGATTGAACATGATTTCTTTTTCAATGCGGTGCCGGTGGAAGGGGCCGGCTCCGGCTTCGTGATTGATGCGGAAGGTCACATTCTGACGAATTTCCACGTGGTGCAGGATGCGCAGACCATCGAAGTCACGCTGGGGGACCAGACCCGCTTTCAGGCGCGCCTGCTCGGTGCGGACCCGCGAAACGATGTGGCGCTGTTGAAGATTGATCCGGGCAGCCGCAAAATCACACCGCTGACTTTGGGGGATTCGCGCACTCTCCAGGTGGGGCAGCGCGTGCTGGCCATCGGCAATCCGTTCGGGTTCCAGAGCACGCTGACAACAGGGGTGGTGAGCGCGCTGGGACGCACCGTGCAGACCGGCGACGACACATTTATTGACCAGGCGATTCAGACGGACGCGGCCATCAATCGCGGCAATTCCGGAGGGCCGCTGCTCAATTCGCACGGCGAAGTGATCGGAATCGATTCAGCGATTTACACGCCCACGGGCGCGGCAGCGGGTATCGGTTTTGCCATTCCGATTAACACCGCCAAGCGCGTTGCGGAGGACCTGATAAATTCCGGGCGCGTGCGCACTGCCACGCTTGGGATTGCGGAGGCCCGTCCGCTCTGGCCGGGGCTGGCGGAGGCGCTGCAGCTTCCCGTAACGCGCGGGCTGATGGTCGAGCGCGTAAACCCCGGCGGCCCGGCGGAAAAGGCGGGCGTCCGCGGCGGGACGCGGGTGGGCCTGATCGGACTGCAAAAATTGCTCCTTGGCGGCGATATCATTACGGCCATCGACGGGCAGGACGTTTCGGCGGAAATTGACGTGAGCCTAATCCTGAATCGGAAGAAGGCGGGAGACAGCGTTACGCTGACGCTCTATCGCAACGGAAAGAAGATCGAAATCCCGGTGACGCTGGGCGAGGATTAATATTTCCATCGCGGCGCGTCTTGTTTAGATCTTTTCTTGCAGGAATATAGCGATGAATGCGCGTACACCCAATTACGGAATTGACGCTCCCGGAGTGATTGTCACGCTCGGGTTCTTCGCGGTGGTCTTGATGCCACTGGGTTGGTTCTTCGTCACGCATTTGGCGCGCAGTCAGCCACAGCCCTGGACTTCGCTGGGAATGACTATGTTTGTCACCGG
>Ga0302324_100014059_pt1 | contig 16170 bp, 9 predicted proteins | sample Palsa_T0_1_FD_201949 | JGI IMG/M metagenome (GOLD analysis project Ga0302324, IMG submission 201949) | Peat permafrost microbial communities from Stordalen Mire near Abisko, Sweden - Palsa_T0_1 | ecosystem: Environmental > Terrestrial > Soil > Palsa > Peat permafrost | place: Sweden: Abisko...
AAATGATAAGGGGTGCTTGTAATTGATAGTGCTTGCCGGTATCGGTATTCCTGACGTCCAATCTCTCCATCTGCTCATTGTTGATATAATGCTTGCTGTCCCCAGTCGCAATTTGCATATAGCCTAATATCTCGGTAATGCCTTTTGTCGGCTGATATTGCAGCAGCAGCTCGGAAAGGGATACTTGAGACCTGGTTCGCAGCAGCGTCTTAATATTGTTTCGCAGTTCATCTATATTAACGTAAAACTGCCCGAACAGGGCATTCGTGTCGGCGTCTGCCTTTCCTTCTTCTATTACGTTTTCTGCAAACGAAACTTTCAATGGTGGAGTGAAAAGAGGACGCCCCATCAGGAAGGCAGGACGGAATAAGCCATCTATTTCCAGTAAGCCCTTTTGCGGGTCAAGGCTGTTCTTATGTTCCAGCAGGAGGTTCTCGATGGACTCTATACTTCGGAGGATATGCCTGCTTTCCGCAAGATTTTTCTGTTCTACATACTTCCGTAATTGTTCTATCAACCCGTCGTTGCTTCTGTTGACCTTATCGCCGGCATCCACGAGGTTGGTCTTGATCCTGTCGACGATCTGCTCCTGTTTCACCTGTTTGATCACCGGGATAGTATTCAATTTTTCAAGAAGGTCTTCCAGTTCCTGTTGCATGCTTTCGCTCATGAGGAATTCCCAGAATGCTTTAAAGCTTTTGCCCTGATCCGTGTTCCACAAGTAATCCTGCTGTTCGAAAATATTGTCCAACAGTCTTCCTTTAGCCAGGTTGCTTTTGATAATGGTTTGCCGGGTCTGGGTATCCAGTTCACGGAAATTTTCTTCTACCTGCCTGAAATCCGCCAGTAAACGCCTCGCTGTTTCTTCCGCCAGGAAATAATCTTCTTTCAGTTGGGTATCGGAGGGCTTGGCATGATTTCCTTTTTTGATCTGTTCGATCTTTTCATCTATTTTTTTCCTTTCCTCCTGCAATTGCTGTATCCGTTCATAGGGGCCAGCCGTTCTGTTGACTATTTGTTGCAGCAGTGAGAAGAATTGCAATAGACGGCTGTGTGTTCCTACGAATTGCTGCTTGTTCAGGTCTTCCAGCCATTTTAAGGCGTTTTCTGTAGCCGGGGATAGTTCATATACCGGTTCGTCGGCCGTTTCATAATACCGGCGCAGATAGCCCTGTTGCGCCCATTTTTGCAGATAATCCAAAGGGGGCTTTGCGTAATCGTGTGTTCCCTGGCGTTCAAGGGAATATAGGAAGTCTCCCAGCAGTCCGGCCAGGTTGGATTGGGGATAGGAAATTTTGTTCTGTTGCTTGAAGGCGAGGTGAAAGAAGCTTATCAGCAAAGGGAAATGCTCTGCTCTCAATATTTGGAGCGTTTTGTCATTTCTGTAGAGGGATAATGCTTTTTCAAAGTTCATGATAAGGGGAATGGGGGGGCGAATTTACCAAATGTTCACGTATTTTGCATTGCTAAATCCATCATTGCATGCCAGTTGTCAAAAAGAACAAAAAGACCGTAAAAATCAAAAAGACCTCCAAAAAGGTCTCCAGGAAGCCTTCCCCTTCCCCACGGGTTCCGCATACCCGCCGGCCGGACGATATGACGGATGCAGCATGGCAGACGGCCTTAAGACGCCAAATGGCCGAAAAGGAAAGCTTCACCATAAAGAACCTGGGCGACCAGCCGGTATATAGCGACTATAGTGTCTATAGCGCCACCTCGAAGAATACCTATAAAGTTGCCTTGCGCAGCCGGGACAATAGCCTGAACTTCTGCTCCTGCCCTGATTTCAAGACCAATCAATTAGGCACCTGCAAACATATCGAATCGGTCCGGATCCACCTTGGCCGGCGACGGGGGATAAAGCAATTGCTGGATATTGTGCCCGAACTCCCTTATTCTTCCCTCTATTTGTCCTACCTGGGGGAAAGAAAACTGAAGCTGCGCATCGGCGCTGACAACAAAAAGAAATTTAAGAAATGGGTAGGCAATTATTTTGACAAACATTATACCCTTCTGCCAGATGCCTGGTCCAAGATTGACCAATTGTTGAAGGAAGCGCATGGTATCGACCCCTCTTTTCGCTGCTATGAAGATGCCTTGCAAATGATCCTGGCAGGCAGGGACCAGGCCCGTCTCCAAACTCTCGTGGAGCGACAGGGCATAGAATTGCTGAAGGGTTTGGTAAATGTACCCCTGTTCCCCTATCAACAGGAGGGGATATTATTTGCCACCCGGTCTGGGCGGTCGGTACTGGCCGACGATATGGGGCTCGGGAAGACGGTGCAGGCCATCGCCTGGGCCACGCTCATGAACCGACAATGGAAGACGCAAAAAGCGGTCATCATTTGCCCTACTTCACTGAAGTACCAATGGAAGGCTGAAATTCAGAAATTCACAGGCGGCACTGTCACGATCATAGAAGGGAACTACCTTACGCGTATGTCCCTGTACGAAAAGGATGAAAGCTATTTCAAGATCGTAAGCTATCATATGGCCGGTAACGACTGGGATCTGATCAATAAAATGCAGCCGGATATCGTGATACTGGATGAGGCGCAACGCATAAAGAACTGGAAGGCGAAGATATCCCAAAATATCAAACGCATTCGTTCTCCTTATGCCCTGGTGCTCACAGGCACCCCGCTGGAAAACAATATCGAAGAACTGTATTCCCTGGTGCAATATATTGATCCTTTCCAGTTGGGTTCCCTGCACTATTTTCTCACGAAACACCAGGTCAAAGACGGGCATACCGGGAAAGTCACAGGATACAAGGGGCTGAACGAGATCGGCCGGCAATTATCCGGCCTGCTCCTGCGCCGTACCAAAAAGGAAGTGTTGAAACAGTTGCCCGGCAGGATGGATAAGAACCTGTTCGTGCCTATGACGCCGGTCCAGGCCGAAATGCACGAAGAATTCAGGGAAATTGTTGCTAAGCTAGTCCATAAATGGAGACGGTTCGGATTTTTGAACGAACAGGACAGACAACGCCTGCTTAATAACCTGAACATGATGCGTATGGTCTGTGACAGCACCTATATCATCGACCAGGAAACCAACCACCAGACCAAATTGGATGAGCTGTTCAATATATTGGATGAACTGCTGGAAATGGAAGATGAAAAAGTGGTGATCTTCAGCCAATGGGAGAGGATGACGAGGCTGATCGCCGAAGGCCTGAAAAATAGAAAAGTGAAATTTGAATACCTGCACGGAGGCATACCCGGTAAGAACAGGGAGTCCCTGTTCACCAATTTCAATAATGACCCGGCATGCAAGGTTTTCCTCTCCACCGACGCGGGGGGTGTGGGCCTTAACCTGCAGGTGGCCTCCAACCTGATCAATATGGACATCCCCTGGAACCCGGCTGTGCTGGAACAAAGGATCGGCCGGATCCACCGCATGGGGCAAAAGAAAGCCATATCCGTTACCAACCTGGTAGCACAGGGAACGATCGAGCAGCGTCTCCTGTCGGTCCTGCAATTCAAAACTGCAATAGCAGCGGGGATATTGGACAATGGAGAGGATAGTATTTTCCTGGGTGAGGACCGGTTTTCAAAATTCATGCAATCTGTGGAATCCATTACGCAGGAAATACCGAAGGAAGACTCCTCATTCGATGTCGAAGAGCAGGCGGAAATAGCTAAGTCAGCTGTTGGAAAGGACGAACTTGCCATCCCTGTCCTACCCGAAGATGAACAGGTACAGCAAGAGCCGGAGCCTGATGCAGCAAGGAACAACGGAACTACCGGCGCCGACGGGACTAGCGTCGCCAACGTAACAACCAGTACTTCCCCCGCTTTGCTCATTCAGAACGGGATCAGCTTCTTTACGCAATTGATCAACACGCTACAAGATCCGCAGGCCGTACAGCAATTGGCGGCAGCGATCACGGAGAAAGACGAACAGACTGGCCGCACCTGGCTGAAATTGCCGGTGGAAAACGTAAAAACCGTGGAAAAAGCGCTCCATCTTCTGGCAGGGTTGCTGAATGGATATGGTAAGTAGCGAAGAACAGAGATAATACTTTGATATTCAATGCATAACGTTAATTAGCCTTCACAAAATAAATAGACAGGCTTCGAATTGTGAGAAAATTTCTCATTTCCCATTTCAGAATATAGTATCTTTGAGAAAATTTCTCATTTTTTAAATTTACCTGATATGCTGTTGGAATTTAGTGTAGGAAATTATCTTTCCTTTAAAGAAATCAAGTCACTTAGTCTTGTGGCTTCTCCTATTACAGAATTCAAAGAAAATTCGAGTGTTAAACTGCATGATAATACTTTGCTAAAGGGTGCAATTATATACGGAGCCAATTCCAGTGGCAAAAGCAATTTGATTAGAGCCATGAGCACCATGCGCAGGTTAGTGCTCAAATCTTTTGAGCAATCGTCTTCCGATACGCTTAAAGTTACGCCTTTCTTGCTCAGCACAACGACTGCCGATAAACCTTCTCATTTTGAAATTATTTTTCAGGTTGAAGAATCGCGCTATAGGTATGGATTTGAAGTAACAAATACAGAAGTTAGTGCTGAATGGCTTTATGAGGCAAAGCTAAATAAAGAAAATGCTTTATTTATTCGTGAGGGAGATGGAATTGATGTGAAACCAAGCTTTGAAGAAGGGAAAGATCTCGAATCAAAAACAAGAAATAATGCGTTGTTTTTGGCGGTGATTGATCAATTTAATGGACCGACTGCTAAAAGAATAATGAAATGGTTTGAAAACTTCATCGCTATTTCCGGCTTGCAGCATGAAGCTTATGAGTTTATCACTTTTCATATGCTTAGTGACGAAAAAACCGCTAAGCCTTTAATGGATTTTTATAGGAGTCTCGATCTTGGGTTTGATGCAATTAAGCCTAAAAGGATCCCATTTAATCCTAAAGAATTGCCCAACGATATTCCTGAATCGTTACTGAAGTTGATGGTTAAAGATTTTGAAGGCTCACATAGATTTGTTTTTAAAACCCGCCATCCAAAGTTTGACGAAAAAAACCGGCCTGCCGGCTACCAGGAATTCGATTTACGTGAACAGGAGTCTGCCGGTACTAACAAAGTTTTTAACCTGTCAGGGCCTGTTTTCGATGTTTTAAAAGATGGGGGCGTTTTAGTAGTAGATGAATTAGACGCTAGCCTTCATCCATTAATGACACTTGCCATTACCAAACTTTTCAACTCGGCAAAACATAATCCAAAAAATGCCCAGCTTATTTTTGCAACACATGATTCGAATCTTTTGAGCAAAGGAAATTATCGGCGAGACCAGATCTACTTTATTGAAAAAGACAAGTATGGAGCTTCTGATCTTTATTCACTCATCGAATTAAGGGAAACGGACGGGACAAAAATCCGGAAAGATAGATCCTTCGAAAAAGATTATGTTGAAGGACGCTATGGCGCCATTCCATATATTGGTAATGTTCAAAAAGCCGTAAACGAATGGCAAGGAAATTAAAGGTGCCAAACCACGCTCAAAAGTGGCAGGCAAGAGATAGAGTAAGAAGAAGGGAGAGGGCAAGATTTATTCGCAGGTACATTTTGATTGTTTGTGAAGGCGTGCGGACAGAACCGAATTATTTTCATTCTTTTCGTGAGTCACTTCCGCCAGGCGTGTTGGAAGTGTGTGAGCTTATAATTGAAGGAGCCGGTAAAAACACCGAATCACTGGTGGAAGAAGCCCTTGAAATAAAAGATAAATGGCAGGAAAGTTCAGGTCGCCCCGTTGATAAATTGTGGGTGGTATTTGACAGGGATAGTTTTGCCCCACAAAGTTTCAATAATGCAATCAACAAGTGTATCCAGGGTAGACCCGATATTGATGCAGCATGGAGTAACGAAGCGTTTGAACTATGGTACTTACTGCATTTGATTTACTTTGATAATGCCATACGCCGGACAGAATATCAAAGGATGCTGGAAGAACAGCTCTCTCAAAAAATGGGAATACCATTTAAGTATCAAAAAAATAGCAAAGAGATGTTTTCAATTCTAAACCAATATGGTAACCAGGATTTTGCTATTGAAAATGCAGAACGGTTAGAGAAAATATGGGGAACCAGGAAGGATTATGCAAGCCACAAGCCAAGAACAAAGGTTTATGAATTGATAAAGGAATTCAAAGACTTAATCGAACAATACGCAAATCCCCCTGCAGAAAATGATGGAGAAGAAAGTGAATAATTGCGGCTTGGAATTCGGAAAGTAGTATCTTTGTAAAGACAGGTTTACCCTTATAAATTACGGTAAGAAATACCCCAGTTCTTCATCATAGATCGACAAAAAGATCGACAGAGTAATTAGTCTACTGAATAAGAGTAGTAGAACGTAGCCCAATCCGGGTCACTAAACCCCGCAGCAGATGCCACAGGGTTTCGGGTAAGGCCAATGCGAATAGGATCAGCGAAGCTCATCCTGACGGGCCACCCCGTCACTCCCCGCCGCCACCGAAAAAATACCGTGTTTATACGGTTGCCCGGCCCCGGCCTATCCCTTACCTTTAGGGCTGAAAATTCATCTCTACCTCCCCCCTTTTTCCGCAGCCCTACGCATATCTAAATTTTTTATCACCATCTAAACGTTTTTTTTATGCCAACAGCAGAAAAAGGCGGGCAAAATGGTTTGCCCGAGCATTATGTCCGGCTCACTCATAGCGAACATCCGGCGGAACATCAGCAACTGGGAATCGCTGACGCAACCGAAACGATCACCGCTACGCTGATCCTTCGCAGACGGCCAAATGGGGACATGAAGGACCTGGATTATTTTCAGCATACCGCCCTGACCGATCGCCATCATGTAGCCCATAAAGATTTTGCCGCTATCCACGGGGCCGCCGACGACGACCTGGCCAAAGTAGAAAAATTTGCACAGACCCACGACCTGGAAGTGACAGAGGCCAACGCGGCAAGGAGAAGCGTGGTAGTACGCGGAACGGCAGCACAGCTTAACGCCGCCTTTGCCATCGAACTACAGCACTACGGCTCCCCCCTGGGCGAATACCACGGGCACGAAGGACAACCTGCCCTGCCGGCCGATATCTCCGATATCGTCGAGCTGATCGTAGGTCTGGACAACCGCCCCGTACCAGCCAAACATTACTCAACGACCCTCCCCCCCGCCGCCCCCGCCGAAACCACACCCGACGGGGCCGCTCCTTTCGTTTCAGCCGACCCTCCCAACACCGTTTCCCTCACGCCGCAACAGGTAGCCAAACTATACAGTTTCCCGGAAGGGAACGGAGCCGGTCAGACCATCGGCATCTATGAAATGCCGACAAGCGATGGCAACCCCGGCTATGATCTCGCCGATGTGACGGCTACCATAAAAGCCTTCGGCGGCGACCTGCAGGTCATCCAGCCGGTAGATGTGTCCATAGACGGCCAAAAGAATACCGGTACGACCGACCCCGAAACGCTGCTGGACATCACCGTTAGCAGCGCCATCGCACAGGGAGCAACGATCGCCGTTTACTTTGCGGCCGGCGCCAGCACCCAGAATATCATCCATGCCCTCCAGCGCATGATCCACCCCGATGCCGGCGACCCCGTGCCAACCATCCTGTCCATCAGCTATGGCTGGTCACCGGATAATCTGACGGATTCGATCACAGCAGCGGAATACCAGCAGATGAGCCAGCTCTTCCAGGATGCGGCCCACCTCGGCATCACCGTGCTCGTCTCCAGCGGGGACTCCGGAGCGCTGATCGCCAGCAAGACCCAGGCGGAAGCGAGCTACCCCGCCACCGACCCCTGGGTGACCGCCTGCGGCGGCACCACCATCGGCGATGTCAACGGCGACTACAGCAGCTTTATCGAATATGTCTGGAACGACTCCTGGGGAGAAGGCCAGAATAAACAAGAAGGCGCTACCGGTGGCGGAGTCAGCGAACGCTTCCCGATACCCTCCTACCAGAACGGGTTCCCTATCCCGGAAAGCCTGGCCGAAAAAATGAAAGGCCGCGGTATCCCCGATCTCGCCGGCCCCGCCAGCCCCGTAAGCGGCTACCCACAGGTGACCGGAGGACAGGAAGGCTCCGGCGGCGGCACCAGCGCAGTCGCTCCTTTATACGCCGGGCTCATCGCCCTGATCAATACCAACCTGAGTACCCCCGTCGGATTCATCAACCCTCACCTGTATGCATTGGCGGATACAGCTTTCCGTGAGATCTCCGGACCTCCCGGCCCTGCCGATAATTCTTTCGGCAAGGTCACCGGTTATCCCGCCGGGAAAGTCTGGAATGCCTGTACCGGCCTGGGCAGCATCAATGGCAGCGCCCTTCAGAACGGTCTGAAGACAACGGCTACCGAGAGCCCGGAAGAAATAAAAGTCAGCCCGATAGCAGCAAAACCAAAAACCCCCTCCCCCACGTCAATGGCAACACCCGCCTCCAACCCAACAACAACCGGATCGACGGCAACCCGCCCGTCCCGCCTGACACTCGGCGGCGCAGCCACGACCCGCCCCTCCCGACTGACAACCGCTACGCCCGAAATAGCCGCCGCGACAAGCAAAAAAGAATTCAACCCAACCATCTCCAATCACCCGGACCTGCCCGCCATCGACTGGACATCGATCGGACAATCCGCGCCGCAGCTGCCCGCCACACCCGTCGGCGAACTCCCGGCCGCAGATGCCGTCGTCATCTGCTGGGCCGAATCCGAATGGGCAGCCACACAACACGTATTCTGCAGCAGCAGCCAATCGATGCCCTATAACAGCCGTAGCACCGGCGAATGGCCCGGCTGGCAGAAATATGACAAGAACCTTCCCGAAGGAGCCGACCCCACCTGGACCTTCTGGGGCTATTACCGCCTGGTCATCCTCGGCAGCAGACGCGTACTGCTCTTCAAATCCAATACCCACCTCGATTTCCCCGGAGCCGCGTACCTGGCTCAGTTGATCGGGATCTTTATCAGTGACGTCCACCCTTCGCTGATCCTCTCGACAGGGACCGCCGGCGGAACGATTCCAACCGATCCGATCGGCACCATCAGCGTCGTACACGCCGGAACGTTATACGAAGCCGGCCAGCCTCCCGCACAATGGCAGACCTGGTCAAATTCCTGGATGGCCGGATGGCAGGTGGTCGCCAATGCGAACTTCCATCAATTGCTGTTCCCCATCCCCACAACCGCCGCAGATATCTCCGCGGTGTCAGAACAGTTCAACCGCTTCTACGGGACAGCTTATCCCACCACGGACCTCAATGTCAACGGCCTGGATATGGGCGCTCCCATACCCGCACTCAACAATATGACCGCCGCCGGGACTTCGCTCCTGACCGCCACCAGCTTTGTCGTCGGCACCAGCGATGGCAACATGGCCGGCTACGCCTGTATCGAAATGGATGATGCCGTTATCGCAAAGGCCTGCGAGGGGACCAGCGCCGCTTTCGGCTTCGTACGCAATATCTCCGACCCGGTTCAGAATGCAACCCTGCCCGCACAGGCTCAGAGTGACTGGGGATCGGCTATCTATAATGCCTACGGCTTTTATACCAGCTATAACGGGGCCCTGACCGCATGGGCCATCTTAAGCGCCTAGCGCCCGCAACTGCCACCACCCCTGCCCGCATACCCCCATCCCGGTTATGCGGGTATTTTTTTCCCGCCGTCCCCCCCTCCCCCCATAATCACCCGATAAAATCCATTCACCAGCAACAGCCCCACCGTCGCACCCCCATCCTGCTTCCCTATGGAAGCATCCTGGTAATACGCAGCCCGCCCATACTGCGCCTTCATCTGCCTTGATTCCTCCAGCCCCTGAAGGGCCGCGACATACGCCCTGCCGATCGCCACATCCAGCGATTCATCGGCAGCAGCCGCCATTTGCAGCGCAAGGGCCGCCGGATATACCGTATCGATGATCGTCTTGTTGCCGGGCGCCGATTTACCCCTTTCCATCATCCCCCTGACAGCCGCATCGAAAAAAACCGCCAGTTCCGACGACCCGATCAACGGCGCCGGTTCAATTGCCTTCCCACCCCTCATAAAACCGGTAGCGACCAGTGTACCCATCGTCGAAGGCGCTGCCTTGGCGATAACGGCCCCCACCCGAATCAACAGCTTGCCGGGCATCGGCTCCTCCGAACGCTCCACCTCTTCCGCGGCAACCGTAAAAGCCCGGGTCATCGTCAGCCCCAGGTCCCCATCACCCATGACGCTGTCCAAATCCCCAAGCAGCTCCTGGTTTTGGTCCATCGAACCCTTCAACTCCCAAAGGATCGCCTTGATATCGGCTGTTCGCAGCGAATGCAACATACCTATAGTTGAAATTGTGTAAAAAAAGGAGAGCCGGCCGGCTTCGCCAGCAACCGCCTCAGCTCTGCATCCAGCCGTAGTAAAGAAATGGAAGCCCCGGCCATCTCCATGCTCGTGGCAAACTCACCCACATAGGTATGGAAAACCGATATCCCCTTCTCCCGTAAGAGCAGGTGCAGCTTTCTGCCAAGAATATACAGCTCTTCTTTTGGCGTAGCGCCCAGCCCATTGATCAACACCGCCACTTCGTCGCCTTTCCGGTAGGGCAGGTCTTCCAGCAGCCGGGCCGTGATCTGTTGCGTTATCTCATCCGCCGGCTGCAACGGGCCACGGTGAATACCAGGCTCGCCATGAATACCCATGCCAATTTCCATTTCATTGTCCCCCAGCTGAAAAGAAGGCTTACCTGCCTCCGGCACGATACAGGGCGAGAAAGCAACACCCATGGTGCGCACCCCCGCACAAACTTTCACGGCCACCTTTTTTACGTCGGCCAGCGAAGCGCCTTCCTCGGCCAGCGCGCCAGCGATCTTAAAGACAAAAAATATCCCGGCTACCCCCCGCCGTTTACCTTCCTCACCCCTTGGCGCAGAAGCGACATCTTCCCCCGCAACCACCTGCTCGACCTTTATCCCTTCCATATCCGCCAGTTCCGACGCCATATCGAAGTTCATAATATCCCCGCCATAGTTGCCATAAATATATAAGACCCCCGCACCATCGTCGATTGCCTTCGTCACTTCCAGCATCTGGTCGGCGCCCGGCGATTGAAAGACACCGCCAACCGCGCACCCATCCAGCAACCCCTTCCCGACATAGCCAAGGAACAACGGCAGATGACCCGAACCGCCGCCGGTAGCAATGCCTACCTTACCGGTTTTTCTCTCCCCGGCCCGCACGATGCAGCGAAGATCGCCGCCAACAGCCATCAATTCCCCCGGATGGGCGAGTAAAATACCCTCCAGCATTTCGTCTACAAAAAGACGCGGATCGTTCATAAACTTTTTCATTGTTTTGCAATTATGATCAGTGAAAGCCCGCCCAAGTAAAACAGGAACATGGCTATTAAATATTTATTGACACTCCGCGGCGCAGCCTGAAATTCCTTCCAGACCAATACCCCCCACAGCACGGCAATCATCGTTGCTCCCTGCCCAAGCCCATAAGAAATGGCCGTGCCCGCCTTGTCCGCAGCCAGGGTCATCAGCGAAAATCCGAGACACCAGACCAGCCCGCCCAGTATCCCTACTGTATGGTCTTTACGCGAACCCTTGAAATAGGCTTTGGCCGGAATCGCCGGCCCTGTCAATGGCCGGCGCATCAGGAAAGTATTGTAAATGAAAGTGGATACGAATAATCCTGCCGCGAACAGCACGATGGCCGTATACGGCGTCAGTTTGCCAGCTTCGGGCGTCACCAGGTTGGTGGAAATGGATCTCACCAGCAGGGGGTAAAAGAAACCCATAAAGATCCCGGTGAGAACGGACAGCACAATGCCTTTTACAATGGCTTTACTGCCGGTGGAAGGGATGCGGCTGTATGCGATCCCGTCAAGGATAATTGCCGCCACGACGCAGGAAAGTCCGCCGAATAGGATCCAGGGATTGCAGACGGGGTTTGTCAAATAGCCAACGATGACCCCCAGCACCAGCGCAAGACCAACCCCGATGGGAAAGGCAATGGCCATGCCGGCAATCGAAATGACCGTCACCAGCAGGATATTCGACAGGTTGAAAAGTGCACCCGATAAAAAGGCATAAAAGAGATTACCGGGCCTCGCCTGGATAAGATCCGTCAGGAAATGTCTCCCATCCGCCCCCCTGCTCCCCAGGGTGAAAGCAAAGAGCAGCGAAAAGAGCAGCACACCAAGCGCATAATCCCAATAATAGAGCTGGAAATACCAGTCTTTTCCCGTAAGTTTCATCGTATTCGCCCAGGAACCCCAGCAAAGCATGGTCACCAGGCACAGGAGTACAGCCGTGGGATAGGAGTCAATGATCAGCATATAGCAAGCATGTTTGACTAAAGCTACGATTTAGCCTTTCCCAACCAAGCTTGCAGGCCGGAAAGAAAGGGGATGATGTAGTAATGTTGAGGTCCGGAATATCGGCCGCCGCCGGACATCGCTGTTGTAGTAGTAATGATGTAGCCATTTGCCGCCCCCGCCGCGCCGCTTTCAAAAATGGGTGTTTTAACGGTGCAAAACCGAGCCGCAGGAGTCGTATATTCACCCTTCCCGCCGCTTATACCACGATTATGGTATTGCGGGTAAAGGAAATAGTTTTCATATTACCGTGCGAAACCAATTCACTCTACGCTTATGACGCTGCATGGAGCCTTATCGATCATTGTTACCGTCAAACCCGGCATGGAAAAAGAATTGGCCGACCTCCTGCAGCAAATTGAAAAAGACCCGGGCCATAACCCTCTCCTGCCCTTCGCACAAATAGACAGCATCCATTTTGCCCGCTTTGTCATCTGCCCCACCCGGCCGGATGCCAGGGGTCGCATCATACCCTCCTGTCTCGTCTTCACCACCAACTACGACCAGCCCCTCGCCGACCATTTGCAAAAACTGACCACCATCACCGGCCCTGGCCTCTGGAAGGTATTTTCCTATACCGACCCCTTCCCCGGCGGCCCCTTCGACCCCAACAACCTCGCCGCCTTCCTCGACCGGCATTCCATAAAGGCCAATACCTTTTATGTAGGCGTCGCCAACCGCTCCGTTCAGCAGATCCGGCAGGATGCTCAGCTGAGAGATGATATCCAGCAATTCCTGGATCATAACGGAAAAAGACTGGAGACAAAAGACGCGCAGGACATTCGCGAAGAGATCAGACAGTTCCTCTCCACCCGCCCCGGCGCTACCCCCACCGGCAAACCCAGCCCTGGCCAGACCTGGACCCATGAACCCAACCCCGACAACACCGCAAGCTACACCCTGTCCCGGATCGCCCGTTTGTCCCTCGCCGTTATCCTCTCCCTTGCTCTCTCCCCGATTATTATCCCCCTCGCGCTGATCTGGGTACTGATCCTCCTGTACCAGGAACTGACCCGCCCCAATATAAAATGCAGCATCGAAAAAGATCACCTGGAACAGCTGCTGGAAAGAGAAACGGGCATTGTACAAAACCAGTTCTCCGCCTTCGGTGATCTGAAACCCGGCTGGATCAGGTATTATACTATTATGACCCTGCTCCGGCTGACCAACTTCCTGGCCCCCTACCTTTTCAGCAAAGGCTCTCTTTCCGGCATCCCCAGCGTCCACTTTGCCCGCTGGCTGATCATCAACGAAGGCCGGCAAATGCTTTTCTTAAGCAACTACGACGGAAACTCGGAAGGATACCTTCGCGATTTTATCGATATCGCGGGCAAACAGCTGACACTGCTGTTCTCTAACACCATCGGCTATCCCAGGACGGTGCTGATGGTCTTCGGAGGCGCCAAAGATGCCAATGGATTTATGGCCTGGGCCCGGCAAAACCAGCTGATCACCAATGTCTGGTACAGCGCCAACCCATCCGTTACCGTAAAAAATATTTTCCAGAACGCAAAAATAAGAAAGGGTCTCTACGGCAGCATGACCGAAAGAGCGGCCCGCGACTGGCTTCAATTATTTTAAACCCCGATTATGGAAGTGATCGACAAAAAAGAACTGCAAGGCCTTCTCGTAAGAGGATACAACCCCTTACATGCCGCCTGCTACCTGCTCCTGAAAATCAAGTCCGCCCAAGCTGCCAAAGACTGGCTTTCGAAGGAGTTCCAACAGTTCACCACCGGCGACAGACACCCGGAAACAGCCCTGAATATCGCCTTTACCTGGCAAGGCCTCCGGGCGCTGGGCCTGAGCGAAGACAGTCTCGCCACTTTTCCCTTCGAATTCCAGGACGGTATGGCTACGCCGCACAAACAATTCCTGTTCGGCGACTATGGCAGCAGCGATCCCGCAGGCTGGACCTGGGGCGGAAAAAACAACGAGCCCGTCGATGTGCTGCTGTTGCTATACGCACCCGACAACAGCGCTCTGGACAAGCTATACATTAAACTCCGCAGTCAGTGGACAAATGACCCGTTTGAAGAAATAAAAAAACTGGACACCAAAGTGATCACCGAACGCAAGGAACACTTTGGTTTTCACGACGGTATCTCCCAGCCGGCCATCATCGGTCTGGGCAGGGACAACGAACCGGCCGAAAACAAAATTGCCCCCGGCGAATTTATCCTCGGCTACAAAAATGAATATGGCCAGTTCACCGCCTCCCCGACCGTCCTCGCCACCACCGACCGCACCGGCCTGCTACCACCCGCCCGAGACGTCATCCTCTCCGGAGACGGACCGCTCACACCCACCCGCGACGGCACACCCTCCCGCGACGGCAGGACACAAAAAGACCTCGGTCAGCACGGCAGCTTTCTCGTATTCCGCCAACTGGAGCAGGACGTCCGGAAATTCTGGGATTTTATGGAAGCCAAGGCCGGCGACCACAGCCATCCCGGCCGTCCCGCCGATCACACCCATCCCGCCGACCCCGGCACGGCCATCCACCCCGCCGACTCCGCCCATCCCAACGACTCCACCCATCCCGCCGACCCCACAGACATGATCCGCCTGGCCAGCAAGATCGTCGGCCGCTGGCCCAGCGGCACGCCGCTGGAGCTGAGCCCGGAAAAAGACAAGCCGGATCTTGACGACAAAAACCGGTTCAACTATATCCCCGCCGATAAAGACGGCCTCATCTGCCCGTTTGGTTCACATGTCCGGCGAACCAATCCCAGGGATTCGATCAATCGCGGTGATAGCACCTCCATTGAAGTCAGCAAGAAGCATCGGCTCCTGCGACGCGGACGCTCCTATGGCACTCCGCTCGCGGCCAGCATGAAGCCGGAAGACATTTTACGCGGCAAGGACGATGGCAGCGCAAGAGGGCTGCATTTTATCTGTCTCAACGCGGACCTGGGCCGCCAGTTCGAGTTCATCCAAAACTTCTGGATCAACAACCCGAAATTCGACGGGCTCTATGACGAAAAGGACCCCCTTACCGGGAACTATCACGACCCCCAAAACCAAAAGACCACCGGCACCTTCGGCATCCCGGCGGAAAAGCTGAGACAACGCTTTACCGACCTTCCCGAATTTGTCACGGTAAAAGGCGGCGCCTATTTTTTCCTGCCCGGAATGCGGGCATTACAATATCTGTCATCTCTTTAAATGCAATACGCATGAACCTATCCCAGTCTTTTAAAGCCTGGTACACCAGCACCCCCGTCCTCCGCTTTCTCTTCTCTATACTGAGAACGATAAAGCCCGTCGCCGTCTTTGGAAAGACCGCCTTCGTCACCCGCTATAACGACGTCGCAGACGTGCTTACGCGACAGGAAGATTTTACCGTCTACCAGATCGACGGTTACAAAATGGCCGAGATGGGCAATAACATGATCCTCGGCATGGACGCATCGCTGGAGGCAACCCGGGACAAAGAAGTGCTGCGCCAGGTGATCCGCCGCAATGACCTGGACTTTATCCGCATCTTTATCCGCGGAAAAGGAGCCGAACTGATCGCGGCAGCCAAAGAGGAAAGGCAAATCGACGTTGTCAACGGCTATGCCCGGGTAGCCGCCGTCCGGTTGGTTGCCGGCTATTTCGGCGTGCCGGCCGACGAAAAGAAAATGATGGAATGGCAGAGAGCGCTTTTTAACGAAGCCTTTGTCAATCTTAACAACGACCCGGCCATCCTCCAAAAGGGCATGGTCGCCGGAAAAGAAGTCACCACATTAATTACCGCCCTTATCGCCGAACGCCAACAACAGCCCGGTCGACTGCAGGACAATGTTCTCGACCGCCTTATCGAAAAACAAAAAGACCTTCCCTGGCTCGACGACGAGGCCGTCAAAAGAAATATCCT
>Ga0302324_100014060_pt1 | contig 16169 bp, 15 predicted proteins | sample Palsa_T0_1_FD_201949 | JGI IMG/M metagenome (GOLD analysis project Ga0302324, IMG submission 201949) | Peat permafrost microbial communities from Stordalen Mire near Abisko, Sweden - Palsa_T0_1 | ecosystem: Environmental > Terrestrial > Soil > Palsa > Peat permafrost | place: Sweden: Abisko...
CGCGCACGCCAGAACATCGCCGCCTCCGAGAGTAAGCTGCGCCGCTACGGGGAAGCCCTCGAGAATCACGAGCTCGCATTGGCGGCGTATCGCGACCTCGGTCACCGCCCCGGCATCGTCGATGCGATGCTGAACATCGTTGCCGTGCGCATGTTTTGCGGGGAGTATGAAGTCTCGCACGCGCTGCTCGATGAGGTCCGCGAAGACGTCACGCCCTTCATGGCCTTGCGCGTCCGGCTGATCCGTGGCGACCTGGCCTTACGCACCGGGCGTTTCGCCGACGCGGAGCGCTTTCTCCTGAGCACGCGTGGGCTCGCCGAAGAGCTCGGTGCGTGGTTCATGCGCGCACGCGTCGAGCACGAACTCGGCGCCCTCATGATGCTGCAGGGTCGCCTCGACGAATCGGCTGCCTGGCTCGAGTCATCGCTGAACGCGTTCGCCGGCATGGGTCAGCCGGAGGTGGAGGTTGAGACGCTGGCTCTTTCGGCACGGCTCTTCGCGATGCTCGGGAACACGTCGATGGCATCCGAACGGGCGGCCCGCGCCGTCGAGCGCAGCCGGCTCAAACGTTCGCAAGCCTACAGCGAGATTGCCTGGAACCTCGCATCGGCGTTCGCGTTGATGGGCGACCTGGCAACGGCTCAGGAACTTGCGCGCGACGCGGCGGCATTTTGCGTCGACGAAGCGCTCGGCATGCCCGCCGATCTGGCCGAGACGTTCCTGCGCCTGCCCTGGCATCAAGAAACCCTGGCCTACGTGTGGAGTTCGGTCACCTAGCGACCGGCGACGTCAGCTTGCGCCTGGGTCAGATTCCGGTACCGGTTCACCCTTCCACCGGAGCGACTCGACGTCGTCAAAGAGCGCGACATCGGTACGCAGCGTCGCCAGCGTGCGAAACAGCAGCGCTGCATCACGCTCGCACTGGAGGATGTGCGCGAGCCGGCCGGGACTCGCGACCCGAACGGCCCAATCGCGGGGATCGGCCGGGATCGCTTCGAGGTGCTCGTAGCGGGCAAGCACCGCGGCAGCCGATTTCGCGCCCCAACCGGCCAAGCCCGGAAAACCGTCGGCGGCATCGCCGACCAGCGCCAAGTAGTCGGGGATGCTGTGCGGTGAAACGCCGAACTTGGCACGGATACCGGCTTCGTCAAAAAACGTGCGCGTGCGGCGATTGAGCTGCACGACGCGGGTGCCGCGCACGCACTGCGCCAGGTCCTTATCGGGCGTACAAATGACCACCCGCTCGACGCGCGGGTCGGCAGCAGCCCTCGCCGCGGCGGCCGCGAGGGCGTCATCGGCCTCGAACTCGACCATCGGCCAGACCACAAAACCGGCAGCGACGAGGGCTTCTTCAAGCAGCGGAAACTGCGCGAAGAGCTCGGGATCGATGCCCTCGCCCGTCTTATATCCCGCCCACAGATCGTTGCGGAACGATTCGATCACGTGATCGGTGGCAACACCGATATGCGTCGCACCACCCCGCAGCATGCCGAGCACCGATGCGACCACTCCGCGGACCGCAGCGACCTCCCGTCCCCGGTCGTCCCGGGCGGACGGCAACGCGTAAAAGTGCCGAAACAGCTCATACGTGCCATCGACGAGGTGGACGAGCACCGCGTGCAATTGGTGGGAACCTCCGGGGATTCCGCTCGGCTGACGGATCGGCTGACGGCGAGCACCGGCGGCCCCGAGGGAACGATGCCGGAACGCCTCTGCGCTACGGTGTGAACGACTTCCGTGCCGAGGGCTTGCGATGTTTCTCCAACCTAGGCGGTTTCAGGCACCTCGGTGACGCGCCGCAAGGACGTATTTCTCGTCAGCCTCTGGCGTGAAGGGGACGTACACGGCGCCCTTCCCGCTGCTCACTGGCGGGGCAGCGTCGAGCACGTCTCCTCGCGGCGTCGCCTGTACTTCGCCGATCTGATTGAGCTGGTGGCCTTCCTGGCCGGCTACACGCATACGGCACCGCGCGAATCGGGCGCGCGGGAAGAGCCGGATCTTTAGGGCGCGCTGACCATCCACTCGATGCCGAAGCGATCGTCGAACGTGCCGAAGCGGCCGCCCCAGAAGGCAGGCTCGAGCGGCATCTTGATCTTCCCGCCGTCGGAGAGCGCCTTGAAGACGCGGTCGCCTTCGGCAGCGTCGCTGGTGGCAAGCGAGAGGGTGATGTTGCCCGCGTCGGGATCGATCGCTCTCGCCCCCTGACCGTCCGACGCCATGAACGAGAAGCCGGGGCCGTTGAAGGTGGCGTGCATCACGTTGTTGCGCGCTTCGGCCGGAACATCGTCGGCCATGGGGCTGTCTGCAACACGCATAAGGTCATAGCTGCCGTTTAAGGCCTGCTTGTAGAATTCGAGCGCTTCTTCGCATCGTCCGTAGAAGAAAATGTACGGCGCGAGTTCGAGTTGCTTGGTCGCGGCTGAGGTTGTCATGTGGCGTCCTCCCGGTGTGACACGCGATGACCGTCGTGCTCGAAGTATACACGTCAGAGCGGCGCGCGCAACCTGCCCTCCCCCAGGCGCGAGCGCGCTTCCGTCCACGCCCGAAGACGTCCGGTGGGACGCTGTCGAACGGGCCGGGTGACGGTCGCGAGAGAACCGGAGGTTTCGCCATGCCTGCTGCGCCAAACGACGGGAGCGCGTATCACTTCCTGACGCGGTGGCACCTCGACGCGCCGTGCGAGGAGGTCTCCGATGCGCTCGAAGACACGGCACACATTTCGCGCTGGTGGCCCTCCGTCTATCGCGAGTGCACGATCCTCGAAGCGGGCGGCGAACACGGCCTGGGACGGCGGGTCGACGTGACCACCAAGGGTTTTCTGCCGTATCTGATCCGCTGGCAATTCACGGTCGTCGAGCAGAGCTATCCGTACGGCTCACGCATCGTCGCCGGCGGCGACCTCGAGGGTGAAGGCCGCTGGACGCTGCGGCCGACCGCGCGAGGCACCGCGGTGACCTACGCGTGGACGGTGCGCGCCAACCATCCCTTCATCCGGCGTTACGGCCGCTGGCTGCGGCCGCTGTTCGCCTTGAATCACGACTGGACGATGCGCGAAGGACTGCGCGGCCTGCGGCGCGAGCTTCAGGCGCGACGCAGCGACCCCGCGCTCTAGCGCCCTCCGATATGCCAGCGCAGCTGGCCGCGCACGGTGCGCGGAAGCGTCGGGATCAGGTCTGACGAGTAGGTCGTCAGGCCGGTCGAGTTTTCGGCCACGACCGGAACGCCGAGTCCCGGCGCCGGGAGGTTGCTGAAGTTGTTGGTGTTGAGGAGGTTTTGCACCGACACTTGCAGCTCGAGCGTCTTGGTCAACGGGCGGCGCGCGGTCAGATCGAGCTGCGCGAACGGCGGCTGGTAGTAGGCGTTGTTTTTGCCTTCATAGTCGACGCCCAGCGAGGCGAAGCTGCCGCCGTGCCACACGTAGTCGACGTGCGCGTAGCCCTTCAAGTACGGAATGCACGTCGCAAGGCCCGGCGTGAAGAGACCGTTGCCGCACAGCTGCACGTTGTTGACCGGGAAGCCCGGGTTGCCGTTGTAGGCGGCGTTGGGAATGCCGCTCAGAATCGAACGGTCAGCGGCCGCCGAGAATCCGAAGCCCAGACCGTAGGCCGGCTGATACGCGTACTTCAGGATCGCGACTTGCGAATGCAGCGTCGCGACGTTGATCGGCGTGAAGATACCGAGGATGCCCGTATTGCCGTTGAAGGTCGTGTTTTCGGCGAGCGTGAGTTGTTGAAAGACGTTGTGCACCGTCGTGTCCTGAAGGTCCATGCTCAGGACGCCGCCGCTGTGGAAACGGTGATCGAAGCCCAGGTCCCAGGCTTGGCTGAACTCCGGCTGCAGGTTGGGCGCCTTCTCGGTGAAGATGCCTAGGGTGTAGAGCGGCGCGGATTGCGCGAACGGCTGATAGGCCGCCGTGCCGCTGACGTCGCCGATGAACGGGAACGTCTCCGAGGTGCCCCAGGCGAGCCGAAACGAATCGTCGCGACCGGCGCGGTCAACGAGCGCGATGTGCGGATCGGTGCGATTGACGCTGCGAAAAAGGCCGACGATGATCGGGTTCCCGTCGCTATCGAGGACCGGGTTGCCCATCGCATCGGTCTCGCCTTTTTCTCCGGTGATCGTCCAGGTCGTGTTGTAGAGGCCGAAGTCGACCGCAAGTTTCTGGGTCGGATGGACCGAGCCGGTCAGCGAGAAGGTCGAGTAGCGATTGGCCGAGTTCGGGACGGTGACGTTGCTCGGCGTATTCGCGTACGCGAACGTGCTCTGGCCGTGGAAGTCATAGGTGAATTCGAGGAAGTTCTCGCCGAACGGATGGATCAGCGAAAAGGTCGTACCGTAGAGCTTGTCCTGTTCGTAGAACGTGTACGGATACTGGAAGCATTCTTCTTGAGTGCCGGAGGTGACGACCGTATTCTTGGGGCTGTTCAGCTGGCTGTAGCTGTAGATCGTTCCGGTTGGGCAGTAGTTCTGCTCCCACGAGTTGGCGCCGGTCGGCGGCATCGCGGTGGGATCCGTGAAGCCGGGCGGAATCTGCTGGCCCGGCGCGAGCACCGACGTGGTGCCGGGCGGGGCGTAGAACGACGGGAAGCCGCCTTCTTGCGTGCCGTCATAGGATTCCGGCTGGATCGCGCCCAGGTACGGCCGCACGAGCAGCGTGTTGTCCCCGATCGAGGTCCGGAACTGCCCGGTCCAGATCTGCTGCGTGTTGGTGATGATCGTGCCGGGATACCAGCTGTAGCCGGTGATCGTTTTGCCGATGAGACCGGCGTCGGCCGGGTTGGTGCAATAGCCGCTCGCGAAGCTGCTCATGCAGCCTTCGATCAGCGTCGGCCCGAACGCGTTACCCCAGGCCGAACCCTGCGGTGAGTAGCCGCCGAACGATCCGGCGAAGCCGAACTCGAACGACGTCGAGGGCGTGAAGTTATAGCGTAGTTTGAGCAGCTCGCCCTTGGTGTACAGCGAGCCGCTCATGTCGCCGCAGAACTGCACGATGCCGACCGAGTTCCGCGAGTTGGCCGCACCGTCAGCGTAGTCTTCGCTGACCGCACAGCCCTGCTTCTTGAAGTACGGCCCGTTGCTGCCGGCAGTGCCCGCGGCGACGACGTACTGCAGGTTGCCCGCACTGCCCGTCGCGAGCAAATTCGAATACTGCGATGAATAGGTATCGATTCCGGTCGTGAACTCCGCGGTTGGGCGGTTCGTGAAGCCGGGCGTAAGGATGTTGACGGTTCCGCCGACGGCGATATTCGCGAACGGAGTCGTGTTGCCGGGTCCGGTCTGGGTTTCGATCCCGCCCACGAGGTAGCTGGGGAAGAGATGGCTCAGCCACACGCCGTACTGGCCGAGCGCCAGCGGATGGCCGTCCATGAGCACCTGCGTCTCGTACGGCTGCAAACCGCCGACCACGATCGAGGTGTCCTGTTGGCTGCCCATCTTCTGTACGGTGACGTCAGGGATGCGCTGCAGGATGTCGTTCACTTGCGGGTTGGCGAGATTTGCGAACACCTGACCGCTGACGTACGTCGATGAGGCGGCGCCGGTGTTGATCGTGCTGGCCCCGGCACGTCCGGCGGTGGTCACCCGCCCGATCGTACGGAACGACGAAAGGTCGGTCGCGCTCATGACGATCGACAACGGCTGCGTGCTGCCGGCGACGACCGCGACATCGGTCTGCGCGGCCGCCTGGAAGCCGCCGGCCTCGACCGACACGCGATAGATACCGGGAACCAGGTTGAGCGCGAAGGCGCCGGCGCGGTCGGTCAGGGTCGAGGCGACGGCCGGACCGCTCGCCGTGACGTGGGCGCCCCCGATCGGTCCACCGCCGGCGCTCTTGACCGTCCCGGTCAGCTGCGCCGCCGGCGCGGGGTCCGCCGCTGCAGGGAGCGTGGTGCCGGCGATGAGGACGAACGAAACGAAGGCTGCAGCAAGGGCGCCGCGCCACATCGATGAGGTTTCCATTGATTCCCGCCAGGATACGGCGGCGCTGGGGTGTTGTCATTCGACACTGGGATAACGCTCGCCGCGGCGCACGCTCGAAGGGGCACGAGGTCGGACCTTGCGAAGTCGACGGCGGAGGATTCTCGCATGCTTGAGTCGCGCGCATCGCTGGTCGCCCAAGAGAAGCTCGTGCCGTTCGCCCCCGGTATTTCCTGGGCCGTGCTGCCGGGCGACGGCATGACCCTGGTGTACTGGGTTTTCGAACCGCCGGCATGCGGCGACGTCCCGGTTCACCGGCACGCGGTATCGCAAGGCGGCGTGGTGCTGGAGGGCTCGATCCACCTGCGGGACGAGCAGGGCCGGACGATGACGCTCCGCGCCGGCGACGCCTACACGCTGCAAAGCGATGCCCCTCACGGCGCCACCTTTAGCGAACGCTGCGTGGTACTCGACGTCTTCGCACCCAACCGGGTCGAATACGAACAGCGGTATGCCGACGGCACCACCGCCGACGGCTTCGTGGTCGTGGAAGCCGGCGCGTAGTGCACGAAACGCCGCTGGTGCCGGTCTTGAGTTCGTCGGTGTATGGCCCGATGGGCATCAAGCACCTGCCCCGCCTGTGGCTGAAGATTCTGCTGGCGGGCTGCGGCCGGTTACCCGAAGGGTATCGTCACGGCGTGGGCGGCTTCGATGAATTCCTGACCACCACGCTGGGGCTCGACCGCGATGCCTTCGTCGCCTACATCCGCGACGAGCGGCCCGGGTATCTCGCGCTGGAGTCGTGGGTGCGGGCAAACGCCGCGAACCTGACCCCGCAAGCGATCGCGGCCGTCAACGCACGCATCGAAACTGCGGAACTGCCGGAGGCGATGCGCACCGAACGCTACGCACGGCTCGCGTTCTCCGATCCGTCGTACGTGAACGCGGTCGCGCTCAACGATCTCGACGATTGGGCGAGCATGCACGAGATGCTGATCTCGCGCTGAACCGCTACGCGGCGAAGGTGACGGCGACGATCCGGACGGTCTGCTGCGCGCCCAGCCGGCCGGTCGGCGCGCCGGTGAAGACGCCCGACGACGGCGCAACGTCCTCGTAATCGCGGCCGACCGCGACGACGACGTAGCGCCAGTCGGTGGCCCGGCCGGTGGTCGGGTCGAAGGCCGCGACGTGAACGTCGCCGCCGGGGTGCGGGATCAGAAACTCGACCCAGGCGTGCGTCGCGCCCTCGCCGAGCAGATGCCCCGAGACGTAGCGCGCGGTGAGGCCGCAGGCGCGGGCCAAGGCGATCGTGACGTGCGCATAGTCCTGGCACACACCGCGCCGCATACTAAACGCAACCGAAGCGGTGGTGAAGATGTCGGTCACCGCTTTGGTGTAGATCATCTCGCGGTGCACGAACCGCACGATCGCTTCCGCGCATTCGGCGGGCCGCGGATACAGCGACCGGATGCCTTCCCCCGCATCCCGCAGCGCCGCATCGAGCCGAATCAGCCGCCGGATGCCGCGCAGCGCCGGATCGGCCAGCTGCGCGGGATCGACGCGGTGCGGTCCGAAGCGGCGGTCGCGCACCACGCGCGAGTTCAGGCTGAAGCGGATGCTGTGCTCGACGTGCGAGACGGCGAAGTCGACGATGTCGTTGCCGAACGCATCGCGATCGCTGCGGGCGCGCGCGTCCGGGGTCACCGAGAGCTGCCGCGAAATCCGGCGTTGGTCGCCGTGTTCGTCGCGCGGAACGACCACCAGCCGATGGCGCAAATCGCGGATCGGCGAGGCGTATTCGTAGCAGAACGACTGTTCGACATCGTACGTCAACGCGACCACGGCGTTGAAATCGAGGCCGCGATGGTCGATGAAGCCGGCGCCGTTCATGCAGCGCTCCGGTCGGCGCGCACGATCATCTCGTGCAAAATCGCGCTGCCGAAGGTCGTCACCATGGCGACGTCGAGCGCATCGCGGCCGCGCGCGATCACGACGCGTCCCTTGCGGCGCTCGTTGTTGCGCGGGTCGAAGGTCCACCAGCGGCCGTCGAGATACGCTTCGAGCCAGGCACAAAAGTCCATCGGCGGATAGGGCGGTGCCACGTCGATATCCGGCAGGTAGCCGAAGACGTAGCGGGCCGGGATATTCATTGCCCGCATGAAGGCGATCGCGAGATGGGCGTAGTCGCGGCACACGCCGGCGCGCGATTCGAACACCTCGACCGCGGTCGTCATCGGCGTGCTCGAACCGTAACCGAACTCGAGATGGCCGTGCACGAAGTCGCAGATTGCCTGCGCTCGCGTCCAGCCCGGCTCCGTGCCCGCGAAGAGCTTCCAGGCCTCGTCGCCGAGCACGTCCGAAAGGCAGTAGCGGCTCGGCAGCGTGTACATGAGGACGTCGTCCGGGAGGGCGTCGGCCGTCGCTTGTTTGGCGTTGGGATCGGCCGCGTCGACGGCGTCAGTCACTTCGACGGTGGCATCGTAGCGCACGCGCGAGCGGCCCGGCGCGAGGGTGAACCGGCGGCACTCGTTCCCGTAGAGATCGACGTAATCGTGATACGGCGCCGAGGGCTCGGCGTGCCAGTGCTCGTTCAGGAGCACTTGCGGCGGATCGGCAGGCGAGGGACGAACGACAAAGATCGCCGGCGTCGGCGCCCCCGTCTCGTAGTCGAACTCGCAGCCCACATCGAGCTTCATCCGTGATCTCTCATTCCGGCGCCTACCGTGTTGCGTCCATCGTCAGGGCTCCCTTTTCGCCAAATGTCCCACCTGGTGAAACACCGCGGAGCGAACCCAGACGTCGCGCGTACACGATCGTGAATTCGGCACCGAACAGAAACAGGTACGAGGAGTAGTACAGCCAGAGCAGGATCACGATCAGGCTGGCCGCGCTGCCGTAGGTCCACGGCAAGTTGACCGAGGCAAGATAGATGCCGATCGCCAGCTGTGCAAGCGCGAAACCGGTTGCCGTCGTGCAAGCACCGATCCATACGTCGCCCCACGTCAATGCGCCGGCCGCCAGCCAGCGGAAGAGGCCGGCCACGATCGGCGTCAGCAGCACGGCCCCCGTCAGCGCGATGCCGGCGCGAGCGCCGGCAGAGGCCAGCGCGCCGTGCACGCCGGCGCTGTGGGCCGCCGCCACGAACGCCGCGCTGCCGAAGATCAGCACCGTCATCGCGGCCACGACCCCGGCTGCGAGCAGCCCGGCCGCCACGAAGGCCGCGATCGTTTCGGCCGTGCCCGCGGATCGCGCTGCGGGGGTGTTCCACATCAGATGCAGTGCCCGCTGCAGCGCGTAGAACAAGCGCGAGCCCCCGAACAGCGCGATGACGGACGCCAGCGCGGTCGGCACGAGCCCGCCGGCCGGGCCTTGGCCGTGCGCGGCGATGCCGTCGAGCGAGCGCACGCCGCCGTGCCCGACGATCGGATCGATGATCAGGGCGAGCGCATGCAAGACCAGTGTTTGACCGCCGACCGCCTCGGCGACCCGCATGGTGATCACCAGCAGCGGGGCCAGCGCCAACGCGGCAAAGGCGGCCATTGCGGCGGCATACAGCCAGCCATCGTCGGCGTTCCACTTGCGGTACGTTTCGCGGAGCAGCGCGGCCGGCTCGCGCGCGAAGCTTCTCACGCCAGCGCTTGATAGACCAGCGCGCGCATCAGCGACCGGTAGTGCACGCGCTCGAGCGGGGCTTGCAGCATCAAGACGGCCGCCAGCTCCTCGACCGGATCGACCCAAAAGTACGTCCCCGAGATTCCGGCCCACGAGAAGTCCCCGACCGACCCAGGGTGCGGACTGCGGCCGGGATCGGTGCGCACGTTCACGCCTAATCCAAAACCTTGCCCCATCTCCGGGAACGGCGCGGTGATGCCAAGTTCGGTGGTAAACGGACCGAACGCGACGCCGGGCGGCAAATGGTTGCTCGTCATCAGCGCGACGGTCTTGCGAGCCAGAACGCGCCGGCCTTCGCGCGAGCCCCCATCGAGCAGCATGTGCGCGAAACGCCCGTAATCGCCGGCCGTGGTCAGGATGCCGCCGCCGCCCGAGAACCACGCCGGCGGCTGCGCCGGATCGTAGAGCGCATCGAGACTCGGCCGGGCCCCGGTCGCGGGATCGATCTGCGGCAACGCTAGGCGGTCGAGATCGGCTAGCGCGAACCCGGTGTCGGGCATCTCGAGCGGCCCGGTAATGCGTTCGCGCAGGATGCGATCGAGCGATTGACCGCAGATCGCCTCGACCACTGCGCCCAGCACGTCGATCGACATCCCGTATTCGAACGTCGAGCCAGGCTGATAGGCCAGCGGCAGCGTCGCCAGACGCTCGACCATCTGGGCGTTGGTTTGCTGCAGATCCATGACGTTCGCGCGCCGGTACGCGCGCTGTACGAGCGAATCGCCGAAGGCGCCGTAGGTGAAGCCCGCGGTGTGCCGCATCAGATCCTGAATCGTGATCGGGCGCGCCGCCGGCTGGAGCACCAGCCTGGGCTCGCCGTCGTCATCGATACGTTCGACGCCGACCTGCAGGTCGGCGAGCGCGGGCAGATAGCGCCCCACCGGCGCGATCAGCTCCAGCTCGCCTTCGTCGACAAGCGTCAGCGCGGCGGCGACGGTCAGCGGCTTGGTGATCGACGCGCCGCGGAAGACCGCGTCGCGCTGCATCGCGAGGCCGCGTTCGCGATCCTGGAAGCCGATCGCTTCGAAGAGGGCCGTCTTTCCCTTGCGGATGACCAGCACGACCGCCCCGGGAATCGCTCCGCGCTCGACATCGCGCGCGAACACGTCGACCAGACGCTGCAAACCGGCGCTGGCAAAACCTTTCGGCATGCGAATCCTTACGTTGCCGCCGGCGCCCGGCGGCGGACTAGCCCGCCGAAACCGCCGGGGACGAACAGCACCAGCACGATGAACAGCACTCCCAGCAGAAACAACGGTTCGGAGAGCGGAATCCGCACGACCGCCGGAAACGCCTGCAAGGCCGGCGCGTTCGCCAGCGCGACCAGGCGGAAGTCCAGGTACTCGTAGACGACGCCGCCCAGCACCGCGCCCCACAGCGTGCCGACGCCGCCCAGCACGACCATCACCAGCAGCGCGAGCGTGAAACCGGAGGTCGTGATCTGGGGATTCGCGCCGCCCTGCAAGAGCACGTACACGACGCCCGCCGCCGCCGCGATCAGCGCCGAAAGCACGAACGCGCCGAGCTTGAACCCATAGGGGTTGAGTCCGAGCACCGCGACGCGGCGCTCGTTTTCGCGGATCGCCTGCCAGACGTGACCGGCCGGCGAATCGACCGCGCGCCGGGCGAGGACGTAGGCCACGATCAGCAGCGCCAGCGCGATCCAGTACAGGTTGTGCGTATTGGGCACGCCGACCAGTGCGGCCGGCAGCGCATCGGCGTTCAGCGCGAGGCCCTCTTCACCGCCGGTGAGACCGAGCGGATTTTGGAGGACCAAGATCGAGCCCGCTTCAGCGAACGCGAGCGTGACCATCGCAAACGGAATGTCGCGCATGCGCAAACAGATCGCGCCGAGGAAAAGCGGGAGCGCAAACGCGGCCGCGGCCGTCAGCCCCAGCGCGGCGGGCAGTCCGAGGTGCCAACGCGTCAGAGCGATCGCGAAGACGTACGCGCCGTTGGCGAAGTAGAGCGCGTGACCGAACGAGAGCAGTCCGACGTAGCCGAAGAGCAGATCGTAGCTGAGCGCGAGCGTCCCGAACACGAAGCACAGTGCGAGCACGTTGAGGGTGCCCGGCGCGTCGAGCGCGCGTTCGAACAGTCCCGGAATGGGCAGTCCCAGCCACGGCAGCGCGACCAGCACCGCCAGCACCGGCGCGGCAATCAGCAGCGTGCGCCGGCTCATGCCGGCGCGTTCCCCGCGATGCCGCCCGGCCGCACCAGCAGCACGACCGCCAATAGCACCACCACCGCGAAGTCGCCGACGCCGGCCGCGGCGTAGAAGTTGAGGAATTGCTGGAGGACGCCGACCAGCACCGCGGCGGCCGCCGAGCCGCCGATCGAGCCGAGGCCGCCGATCACGGTCACGATGAAGGCAAAGATCAGCATCGACGTTCCGCGCGCAGGATCGATCGTTCCGTAATAGGCACCGGCCAGGACGCCGCCCAGACCGGCGGCCATGCCGCCGATCGCAAAGACCAGCGTGAACGCGCGCTGGACATCGATTCCGAGCGCCTCGACCATGGCGCGATTCTCGACCCCGGCGCGCACGATCAATCCGTATCGGGTACGGCCGAGGAAAAGCAGCAGCAGTACCAGCACCAGCGCCGCGGCGAGGATGACCAGCAGCCGCGCGTTGGTGATCGCGGCACCCAGAATCAAGGTCGTCCCGGTGAGCGCGTCAGGCAGCACGATTTGCTTGGGATCGTTGCCGTACGTCCCTTCGACCAGCGCGAGCGCACACAGCGAGACGCCGACGGTCACCAGCACTTGCCCGACCGGGCGCGTATACAGTGGCCGGATCAGCACGACTTCGGTCACCGTCGCGAACGCGGCGCCGGCGAGGATGCCGGCCGCGAGCGAGATCAGCCACGACAGCCACGGCGAGACCGTCGGCAGGGCCGTGCTCGCCGCCCAACCCGCGTACGCACCGACCGTGAAGAACGCGCCGTGCGCGAAGTTCAGCACGCGCATCAGCCCCCAGATCAGCGATAACCCGGCCGCCACCAAGAAGTAGAGTGCGCCCAAACCGATGCCGGTGATCAGGAGCAGGACGACGTCGCTCATCACCCTAGTGCCCTCCGGCGGCGACCAGACCGAGGTGCCGGCGTGCCAGCTCGGGGTCGTTCATCAGCGCATCGACGTTGCCGGTAAAGCTGACGCGGCCTTGGTCGAGCACGATGACGTCGCGCACGAGCTTGTGCGCGACCCGCAAGTTCTGCTCCACCAGCACGATCGTGACGACCTCGGCCGCGCGGCGGAGCGCCTCGACGACGTTGCGCACGACCAGCGGTGCGAGCCCTTTGGTCGGCTCGTCGATCAGCAGGATCCGGTTGCCGGCATTGAGCAGCGCTCGTGCCAGCGCCACCATCTGCTGCTGACCGCCGGAGAGCGTCCCCGCCCGCTGCGCACCGCGCGCTTTGAGTTCCGGAAAGAGTTCGTACACCAGGCCGTAGCGCAGCTCAGAATCCGCCCGCTCGGCCAGGCGCAAGTTCTCGGTGACCGTCAAGCCGGCAAACACATCGCGATCTTCCGGCACGTAGCCGACACCCGCACGCACGACGGCGTGGACCGCAAGGCCCACCAGTTCCGTCTCGCCCAGCCGCACGCTGCCGGTGCGCGGTACCAGTCCGAGGATGCCGCGCAGGGTCGTCGTTTTCCCGACCCCGTTGCGGCCCAGCAGTCCGGTGATGGCGCCCGCCCGCACGTCGAACGACACGCCTTGCAGGATGTGGGACTCGCCGATGTGGACGTCCAGATCGCGCACCGCAAGCAGCGGCCCCTGCGCGTTCATAGCGGGTCGCCGAGATACGCCGACTGCACCGTCTCGTTGGCGACGATGCGCTCGGGCGTGTCGACCGCGAGCAGCGTGCCGTGGTGCATGACCGCCATCCGGTCGGCCAGACCCATCACCAGATCCATCCGGTGTTCGACCATCAGCACGGTCGCCTGCCCGTCGCGGTGGATGCGCCCGATCACGGCCGTCAACTCGGGGATGTCCTCGACCGCCATTCCGGCCGTCGGTTCATCCAGCAGCACCACCCGCGGCCGGGTACACAACACCAGCGCCAAGTCCAGCTTGCGTTTCTCGCCGTGCGAGAGCGCGCCGGCCGTGACCCCAGCTCGATGCGCGAGCCCGACCGCCTCCAGCGCGTCCTCGGCGCGTTCGAGCGGCAGGCGCGCCGCCGATGCGCTGCGCAGCACGTCGGCTGAGCCGCCCGCGTGCGCTTGCGCGGCGATGCGTGCGTTCTCGAGCGTCGAGAGTCCGGCAAAAATGCTCGAGGTCTGAAACGTGCGGCCTAATCCCAACCGCGCGCGCGCATACGGCGCCGCGCGGGTGATGTCGCGGCCGGCGAAGGTCACGCTGCCGCTGGTCGCCGGCGTCAGGCCGGAGAGCAGGTTGAAGAGCGTCGTCTTCCCGGCGCCGTTGGGACCGATCACGACCAGAAACTCGCCCTCGCGCACCGCGAGCGAGACGTCATCCACGATCGGAACGGCTCCGATCCGCAAGCCCAGACCGGCGGTGCGCAGGATCGGATCACGTTCCGCGTCGCTCACCGCGAGCCCGGAGCTACTTGAACGGGCGAACCGGCGGGGTGAGTGCGCCCTGGGGAATCGTGCGCAGCAGGTGCGGTTCGACGGCCGTGCCGCTGCCCTCGAGTCGCGCGACGAACATCGGCTGGATCATCGCATGATCGGCCGCGCGAATCGTCTGCCGCCCCTTGGGGCCTTCGAACGACCAGCCCTCGAGCGCGGCGATCGTCTTGCCGACGTCATCGCCGTCAGCGGTTTCGACCGCGTGCACGATCATCTGCGCGGCGACAAAACCGTCGTTGTCGAAGATCTCGGGAAGCCGGCCTTGCTTCTTGAGCGCGTCGACGAGATAAAGGTTGGCCTTGGTCGACGACGCCTGATAGAAGTAATGCGAGAGGAACTGCAGTCGCGATGCAAACGGCGCGAAGAGCGGAAAGGCGGAGCGTTGATCGAGGCCGGTGACGGCCTTCGTCACCGCAAACACGCCGGCGTCGTCCAGGCTCTTGAACATCGCCGGTCCGGTCGTTCCGGCCCACGCGATGTACAGCAAATCGGGATGGAGATCTTTCAGCTTCGCGGCGAACGGCGTGAAGTCGTTGGCCGATAGCGGTGCCAGCACGCCGTTCACGTCGGCGCCTTCCGCACCGAGCACGGCACGCACCGCATTGAGGTTGGCTTGACCGAAGGCCGAATCTTGTGCGAACACGCCGACCTTCTTGCTGCGCAGGTTCGTCCCGACGATCGTGCCTGCGGTGAGCACGTCCTGATAGGTCTGGCGTCCGGAGCGGAAGGTGTTGCGATTATTGCCGGTGATCGCGTCGGCGGCCGCCGGCCCCGACACGAACAGCACGTTGTTTTCTTTGGCCAGCGGCGCCATCTGCAGCGCCACGCCGGACGCGGTCGAGCCGCCCAGGATCTTGAAACCTTGTCCGATCAGATCTTTCGCGGCCGCGACGCCCTTGGCGGGGTCGCCGGCGTCGTCGCGCTCGGTCACGACGATCCGGTGCCCGGCCGCCATTCCGGTGCCGTGCGTCGCATAGGCGAGTCCGACGTTAAACCCTTCGATGTACTCCGCACCATACGCCGAGAGCAGTCCGGTTTTGGAGTAGATCAGCCCGACGTTGACCGGGGACTTCTCAGCTGCCGGCGCAGGCCCGGCACCGAGTGCACCCATGGCAAGCAGCATCGTCGCTGCGGCAAAGCGAGCGATCAATTCACGGCGTCTCGACACGTGTTTTCTCCTCGACGTGCGGTGTTCCCAAAGCCATACACCAGGGGCCGCGGAATTCCGCTCGCGCGTTCTTATTGAAAGCCCCGCGCCGGGAAGCCGGCGCCGCGTTGCAGCCAATTGCGTTGGTCGTAGGGTGCGCGGCCATCGACGAAGTGAAGCGTGTACGCATGCCGCGAGCTTGCGGAGCGATTCGGGGCGCTGTAGTGCGGCAGCAAGCCATGCAGGACGACCAGCGTACCGGCCTCGACTTCAACCGCCTCGGCTTGCGCCTGCGCCGGCCACGGCGTGGCGTCGCGCTGCTCGAGGCGTCCGGCCGCACCCTCGACGACGAACTGCTCGCGCAGCGGCGTGCGATGGCCGCCGCGCTGAACCCACAAGCAGCCGTTGCTGCGGTCGGCGCGCTCGAGCGCGAACCACAGCGTGATGACGGTGATCGGCTCGGTCGCGAAGTAGGTCGCGTCCTGGTGCCAGCGGACTTCACCGCCGATGTGCGGCTGTTTGAAGATGTACATCGACTGATAGACGCGCGGATCGGTGTTCCCGAGTTCGGCCGCGAGCGCCGCCAGCTGCGGGCCGCGCGAGAAGGCCGAGAACACCGGATCGAGATCGTGCATGGCGTGCCCGATCTTATTGATCGAGAGCGCCTTCGACTGGCGCAGCCCGCCCGCCGCATCGAAGGCTTCCTCTTCGAAAAAGCAGCGGATCGCGGTGCCCGAACTCAGGAAGTAGGCGTCCGATTTGGTCTTGGCTTCGTCGCGCGTCGAGAAAACCGGCGCCGCATCGCGGGGATCGAACGCGTCGACGATCTCGGCCGCGCGGG
>Ga0302324_100014063_pt1 | contig 16167 bp, 16 predicted proteins | sample Palsa_T0_1_FD_201949 | JGI IMG/M metagenome (GOLD analysis project Ga0302324, IMG submission 201949) | Peat permafrost microbial communities from Stordalen Mire near Abisko, Sweden - Palsa_T0_1 | ecosystem: Environmental > Terrestrial > Soil > Palsa > Peat permafrost | place: Sweden: Abisko...
GCGCCGCTACGTAAACGCCAAAGTCGTCCTGCTCGGCGAGGGGACCGTGGGCAAGACCTCGCTGGCGCACCGGTTAGTCGAAGACAAATACGTCGTAAAGGATCGGACGCACGGCATGAACGTCTGGCCGCTCCAGTTGCCGCTGCCGCCGCACGCCGCTCTCGACCGCGAGGCATTGCTCTGGGATCTGGCCGGGCAGGAAGACTACCGGTTGATCCACCGCCTGTTTCTCGACGAAACCGCCCTGGCCCTGCTGCTGATCAATCCGCAGAGAGACGATCCGTTTGCCGAGGCGGGTGACTGGCTGAAGGCGCTGGAGACGGCCGCCGTCGGCCAGGGGGCGAAACGGGAAGCGGCCCGACTGCTGATCTTCTCCCAAACCGATGTCGGCGGCATGAAGGTGGGCAACGCCAAGATCGAGCGGTTTATCGAGCAGAACCATTTTCGCCGGCTGGTTGGAGACCAGCGCCAAGAACGGCGAGAACTGCTCGGACCAGGCGAACGCCGGGAAACCATCGAACCTGAAGCGACTCATCGCGGACAGCATCCCTTGGGATAAGCTGCCATGGACCCCTACGCCGCAAGTCCTCGCCGAGTTGAAGAACGCCGTGATGAAGATGCGCGATGCGGCCGACATCCGCCTGCTGCGCTTCGCCGAACTGGCGCAGCGGCTGGAGCAGGCCCTGCCCGGCGAGAAGTTCGGCGAATCCGACGTGCGCACAGCCGTCGCGCTGCTGGCCAATCACGGCCTGGCCGGTCCGCTGAAGTTCGGCGACCTGGTGCTGCTGCAGCCAGAACTGCTGAACGGCTATGCCGGCGCGATCATCCGCTCCGCGCGCGCCCACCGGGATGAGATCGGCTCCGTGCAGGAGGCCGACGTCTACCGGCCGGACTTCGATTTCACGGGCGTTGACCGGCTGCCGCGGGCGGATGAAGAACTGCTGCTGCGAGCCCTGGTGCAAACCCTCCTCGACCATTCGCTATGTATTGCCGAAGACACGCCGCAAGGCCGCCAATTGGTCTTTCCTTCGCAGTACCGCCGCGAGAAGGACATCCCGTGGGAGCCGGACGTGTTCGTCTCATACACCTTCGGCGGCGAGTGGCAGACCATCTGGACGACGCTCGTGGTGCGGCTGTGGTACAGCCAGGAATTCGAGCACAAGGAACTGTGGCGCAACGCGGCTGAGTTTAAGTCCAGCAAGGGGGACCTGCTGGGGCTGAAGATCGACAACCGGCAGGGCGAAGGCGAGGCCACTATCAGCCTGTTCTTCGACCTCCCCACGCCGGACGAGCTGAAGGTGATCTTCATCGAGTACGTCCACCCGCCACCTGGCGCAGTACGGCTGCGAGGTGCGGCGCGACCGGCGGTATGTCTGCAAGGAGTGCCAGACGCCGATCAAGGATCTCGATGCAGTGCGCAAGCGATTCGCGGCCGGCAAGGATTTCATTACCTGCCAAACCTGCGACGAGCGGGTGGAATTGATCGACTTCATCGAGCAGCGGCTGAAGAGCGACCCGGTGGCCCGGAAAATCTTCACGATGGAAGAAACCGCCACGCGGCAACTCGACGCGCAGGCGTTGGAGCAGATTCTGTTCGGCCATGTGCAGGCGATCGCGGGCGAGGCCAACCAGATTTTCCGGCGCGTTGCCGAGTACGACTACGGCATCGACGGCGAAATCGAGTTCAAGGATAACGACGGCCGACCCAGCGGGAAGCGGGTCTACGTGCAGCTCAAGAGCGGCAATTCCTACCTCCGGACCCGGCGCGGCGACGGCTGCGAAGTCTTCGACGTGAAGAACGAACGGCACCTTACCTACTGGATCGGCCAGCCTGCCGACGTGTATCTGGTCATCCGTCAGACGGACGAAAGGACGGGCGAGCAAACCATCCGGTGGATGAATGTCACCCCCTATTTGAAGGGCCGGCGCGACCAGCGGAGCCGCCAGATCGTCTTCGAAGGTGAGCCGCTGACCATGGAGGCCGTGTGGAAAGTGCGCGACGGATTGTTTCCGGCGTTGCGCCCCAAGAAGCCGTGGTGACACATCTCGGATCCCCGTGGACACTTGAAAACAAAGGCCCAACCCCAATCAAACAACCGAATCCCCGCAGCCGCCGTGCTATGCTTACGCAGGGTAGAGCACGCCCGGACGCTCTGTCCTCACGCTATTTGAAAACTGAATATCGCGCCCACGTTACAGCGCCGCGAGCCACGCGGCAGTCACAAAAGCACGCTTGCCGAAGCCAGGACAGAATTACCATTCAAACCCAAGATGTCCCGTGTTTTCAACAAAACATCCGGGAGCAAAGCCAACGAGCACGGGCGGCGCCCAACCTCGCAGCCCGCGCCAGCCCTCGCCACCTCCGCCCGAAGTAACCCGGATGTTACAAGATGTTACACGGCCCCACGACTTAAAGCAGCGTCAATTCCAGCGGCGCACCCGCCCCGCAACCCAGCAACTTCGCCGCGGACGCCTGGCCCACCGAGATCTCATAGTAGCCGGCGCTTCCCAAGATCAAGAACGCATCACCCGGGCCGCGCTCCGCGTAGTGCTTCGCCAGCACATTCACCCGCTGCGCACCCACCGCCATCTCGAACGCGCGCTTGTCCAGGTCCGGAAAGTCTTCCACCGAAAAGTTGGTTACGATATTGCCGAAGCGGTCCACTTTCAGTATGGCGCCCGTCCAGGTGCGGCGTCCGGTGCGCGCCGGCTTATCGAAATCGAGCCGCAGATAGTCCGCGATCGATTTCCCGAAGCGCGCCGCCGCCACCCCGCCCGCCAGATGCGCGGCCACCGGCGCAAAGATATCTCGGCCGTGAAACGTGTTGCTCACCGGCTGCAGAAAGTAGCGGGCATTGGAGATCGCGCGTACTCTGTGCTTCTCGCGCGCGTAGATCATGGAGAGCACGCCGTTGTCTGGCGCGATGAAGTTTTGGCCCGCGGCCTGCGCCAAGATCGGTCGGCGGGACGTGCCCACGCCGGGGTCCACCACCACCACATGCACCGCGCCGCGCGGAAAATAGCGGTACGCCTGCGAGACCGTGAACGCAGCTTCGGCGATCTCGTAAGCGCCCACGCCGTGGCTGATATCCACAATCCGCGCGCGCGGGCAGATCGACAGGATCACACCCTTCATCGCGCCCACGTAGTGGTCCGACAGGCCGAAATCGGTGGTCAACGTAATCAGCGGAGCGGGCATTGTTAGAATGGAAAGAGATGCAGCGTTTCTATTTCGATCACAACGCGACCACCCCGGTGTCTCCCGAAGTGCTGGAGACCGCCGTGGAGTGTCTCGGTCAAGTGTATGGTAACGCTTCCAGCATCCATCATTTCGGGCAGGCGGCCAAGCAGCGTCTGGAGAACGCCCGGCGGCAAGTCGCGGCGCTGATCGGCTGCCAGCCGCGCGAGATTGTCTTTGTGAGCGGCGGCACCGAGGCCGATAACTTGGCGCTATTCGGAACCGTGCGCACGGCGAAATGTGCCGCGCGGCACGTGGTCACGACCGCCATCGAGCATCCCGCCGTTCTGAACGCCTGCGCACAGCTTGAACGTGAGGGCGTGGCCGTCACGTATGTGCCGGTGGGGGCGGACGGCATCGTGGACCCGGACGATATCCGGCGCGCGCTGCGTCCGGACACGGTGCTGGTTTCGGTGATGCACGCGAACAACGAGTTAGGGACCGTGCAGCCCGTGCCGGAGATCGCGGCCATCGCGCGCGAGGCCGGCGTATATATGCACGCGGACGGCGTGCAGGCATTGGGCAAAATCCCCGTGGACGTGGACGTGCTGGGCGTGGATCTCTACAGTATGAGCGGCCACAAGATTTATGCGCCGAAGGGAATCGGCGCGCTGTACGTGCGGCGCGGTACGCGGCTGGCGGCGATCCAGTTTGGCGGGCGCCACGAGCGCGAGCGGCGTCCGGGAACGGAGAATGTGCCGGGAGCGGCCGCGTTCGGGCGCGCGGCGGAAGTGGCGGAGGCCCAGCTCGAACCGGAAACGCGCCGCGTCGGCGAGTTGCGGGACAGGCTGGAATCGGCCATTCTGGAGCGCATTTCGCACACAGGCGTGAACGGCAATCGCGCGGCGCGCACGCCGAATACGACGAACATTTATTTCGATGGGCTGGAAGGCGAGGCGCTGGTGATCGGGCTGGACCTGCGTGGCTTTGCGGTATCGAGCGGCGCGGCGTGTTCGAGCGGCGCGGTGGAGCCTTCGCACGTGCTGACGGCCATCGGCCTGAATGCGGATCGGGCGCGCGCCAGCATCCGTTTTTCGTTGGGGCGCGCGAACACGGCGGAGCAGGTGGATGCGCTGGTGGAGGCGGTGGCCGCGTCGGTGGCGCATCTGCGCAAGCTGTCCCCGGTGCTGGCATGAGCGATGTTATGAGCGCCGCGCCCATTGCGGTGGCGATGTCCGGCGGCGTGGATAGCTCCACGGTGGCGGCGCTGCTGGCGCGCGGCGGACAGTCCGTCGTCGGCCTAACCATGCAGCTTTGGAACCAGAGGCGCCTGCCAGAGCTATCCGTGGAGGGCGCCACCGGACGCTGTTGCTCACTCGACGATGTCTACGATGCGCGGCGCGTTGCCGAGCAGATCGGCATCCCCTATTACGTGGTGAATTTCGAGCGGCAATTCGAAAAGCGTGTGATCGAGCCGTTTGTAGAAGAGTATCTGGCCGGGCGGACTCCCATTCCGTGTACGCTGTGCAACAACTTCATCAAGTTCGATCAATTCCTGGAGATGGCGGACGCGGTGGGCGCGGCACAGATCGCCACGGGGCACTATGCGCGCATTACTTTCGACGAACCTAGCGGACGGTATCGGTTGCGCAAGGCCGTCGACGAGACCAAAGACCAGACTTACTTCCTGTTCGGACTGACGCAGGCGCAACTCGCGCGCAGCTTGTTTCCGCTCGGCGAGATGCACAAGGCCGAGGTGCGGCAGTTGGCGCGGGACATGCAATTAGCCGTGGCGGAAAAGGGCGAGAGTTTCGAGATCTGCTTCGTGCCGAACGGCGATTATGCCGCATTCATGGACGCGTACTTGCAGCAGAAGGGCGCGCCCGCGCAGCAGACCCACGGCGAAATCGTGACCACGGACGGGCGCAAGCTGGGCGAGCATGGCGGCGTGCATCACTTTACAGTGGGACAGCGCAAGGGATTGGGCATCGCGACCGGCGAGCCGCTGTACGTAATCGCGACGGACGCGCAATCGCAGCGCGTCACGGTGGGCCGCAACGATGAGTTGCTGCGCGCCAGCCTGACCGCTGGCGAAGTGAATTGGGTTTCGATCGCGGGGTTGTCGGCGCCGGTGCGCGCGCAAGTAAAGATTCGAAATAGGCATGCGGCCGCGCAGGCTACGTTGTATCCCACGGCGGACTCCACGCGCGTGGAGGTGCGGTTCGACGAGCCGCAACGGGCGGTGACGCCGGGACAGGCAGCCGTGTTCTATGACGGCGATTTGGTGCTGGGGGGCGGGTGGATCGAGTGATTCGGTAGTGGGTCAGTTTGGTTTTGTGGGGCGGGCAATTCTGCCCGCAGCCGGCTTTCAGCCGGCTCTGGCCGCCCAAGAGGTGGCCCCCAGCCAAGATTTGGGCGTTTGCTGAGGGGTAGACCCCTCAGATAGGACGCCTGGCGTCCCATCTGTACTACACTGAATCTGTGGCCAGAGCAGCGCCGAAGACGTCGCGGATTCGGAAGACGGTCGACGAAACCTTCTATCTAAGCCGGCCCCGGCGTGGCGCGATCCTTGTCGTCATTGTCACTGAACAGCCCCTTTCTCAAAGAAGCGCAGGAGTTGTGGAGGCAGGAAGACGAGAGCATCCAGTAAAGCCGCGGCACCAGCCGCCGTAACGATGACCACAAGCACCGTGGAAGAATTCTTCACGCGGTCCCGTGAGCGCGCGCGCAAGCTGGATCGAGGCGAACCGATACCGGCCGAAACGAGAGTAGTCTTTGAAGACCCGGCCGACCTGATGCAGGTGCTCTCGGCCGAGCGCGTCAGGGTACTGCGCGCGGTCCGTACCAAGCCGCTACCCATTTCGCAGCTTGCGAGCGAGTTGCGGCGGGACAGGCAGGCGGTCATGCGCGACGTACGGCTTCTGGAGTCGTTCGGACTACTGACGACGCGGGAAGCGACGAATCCGGGGCACGGGCGGCAGAAAATCGTCGCACCGTTGGCCGCCAGATTTCAACTGGTGGCGAATATCTGAGGCTCAGGTGGGCCGGGTGGACGCCATGATCCGGCGAATGGGTTCGTTATCCACATAAACCCGCCATTCGGCGACCTGCGATCCGCGTACCACCACGCGCCAAGCCGCGGGTGTCTGCCATCGATTCTCCGGCCGCAGCGGGCCTCCGGACGAGTAGGTGCCCTGCGCGGAACCGAGCATTACCACAACGGGGCCGTCGGCAAATGTTTCGTCGACCGTGATGGCGTAATCCGGGACCATCCCGAAGTAGCCTTCCCATCCCTTCTTCATTTGTTCGCGGCCGGCGATTCTCGTTCCCAGTGAGTCGATGAATACGTGATCCCCTGTCATTAGCCCCGCGATTTCTTCGGGGCTTCGGCGGTTGATGGCGTTCACGAAGGCGTGGGCGATGGCGGTGGGCATGTTCGGTGATTTTAGCAGGATGGCGCTCGGCTGGCGTAAGATTATAGAGCGAGACGCATGCCGATCAAACGCCTGACGCTGAAGAAGATTCTGTCGTTCAATGAGAGCACCGTCGAACTCGGACCACTAAACGTATTGATCGGCCCGAACGCCGTAGGGAAGAGCAACCTGATCGAGGCCATCAGCTTGTTGCAAGCCGCGCCAACCGGGATCGAAGGGCAGATTTTACGGGGTGGGGGAGTGCGGCAATGGCTTTGGCTTGGTGAGCGTGAGCCCGCCGCGCCGACTGAGGTCGAGTGCGAACTTACCCTTCCGCGCCGGCCGGAGTTGGGTCCTTTGTCTTATCGCCTCGATTTCTGGGGCGGGCCGCCAGGGTTCGAGATCCTGCACGAACGTCTAATGGACGGTGCTTCGGATGATCCCAATTCGCACGCCTATTTCATGCGCTCTGGCAAGGGAGTCCAGTTCGGGGCTGAGGGCATGGCGATGTCCCCCAAAGAGTCTGTGTTTGCGCGATTCAAGAGCCCCGGCGATCCGACTCCGATCACAGAGGTTGGCGAGTATTTTGAGCAGATCAAGATCTTTCGGGAATTCAGAACGGGTCCTGCATCGCAGGCCAGGTCTGGTATCTCGACTTCGGTCCCGAAGGATTTCCTTTGGGAGGGCGCCGACAACCTGGCGCTGGTACTCCACGAGCTGGATTTCTTGGGGGCACACGATCGTGTAAGGGAGTATCTGAAGAGATTTTGCGAGCGGTTCGAGGATGTGAAAGTGCGAGTGGGCGAGGGGCTGGCGCGGACTTTCCTGAAAGAATCCGGGCTATCGGACATGCTTTCAGGGGTCCGCATGTCGGATGGGACGCTGAAGTTCTTGTGCCTCCTCGCCGTGCTGCTTCATCCAAGGCCGGCGCCGCTGGTGTGCATCGAAGAGCCGGAGTTAGGGCTGCATCCCGATGCGCTCCGCCTCGTTGCCGAAGTTCTGGTTGAGGCATCGGAGCACATGCAACTGATTGTCACGGCGCACTCGGAGGCACTGGTCGACGCCCTTACCGATCGGCCGGAGTCGGTATTGGTCTGCGAACGCGACTTCGACAATGGCACTCAATTCAAGCGGCTCGCGCAGGATGAACTAGATGAGTGGCTGGAGCACTACACTCTGGGCGAGCTTTGGCGGAAGGGCGAAATCGGCGGAGGCCGCTGGTAAATGCCCGGCGAGATTCGCATTTATTTCGAGGGCGACAAGAGCCTTAAGCCGGGATTCGATGCGTTCTTCCGCCAGATCGGGGAACGAGCGGACGCCAGGCAATGCAAGCTCCGTATCGTCGCCACGGGCGGGACTCCGGAGCGGGACTTTGGGATCGCGATGAGAAAGCATCCTGCGGCATGGAACATCTTGCTCCGCGATAGTGAAGGCCCATTGGACCCGAGCCGGCCGCCGCCCAAAGCGGACTCCATTTTCTGGATGGTGGAGATGATGGAATCGTGGTTCCACGCCGACAAGGGCGCCCTGGCGGCGTATTATAAGCGGCATCCGAAAGGATGCGTTAAGGCCCAATCCGAATGTCGAAGAGATTTCCAAGCGGGACCTGATCGACGGCTTGAATTCCGCCACCAAAGACACCACCAAGGGCAAATATCACAAGACCAAACACGCGCCTGCCTTGCTGGAGTTGATCGAACCCGGGCTGGTGCGGAGGGCCGCTCCCAATTGCGAGAGACTATTTAAGGCCGTGCTTGACAGACTCGCATGACGATTTCGAGAAACATCGCGGCATTCGTCCTCTCGTTACTCTCGATCCCCGCCTATTGCCAGACGGAGAATCTGGATCTCTCCACGGCGCAGTGGCGCGAAGATCTCGCCTTCCTCGCGCGGGAACTGCCGGCGCGGCACGCCAACGCATTCCATTTCACGCCGCGGGAACAGTTCGAGGCCGCGGTTGCCGCACTGGACGCTCGAATCCCGCATCTCGACAGCGACGCAATATGGACTGGAATGCAGCGTATCGTGGCTCTGATTGGCGACGGCCACACGCATCTCCGGGCTCCGCGCGATGAAGGCAACTTGCCTGTCGAGATCGCCCGCTTCGGAGAGGACTATCGGATCACGAGCGTACCAGCCGGGCTGGAGAACGCGCTTGGCGGACGGGTCCTCAAGGTTCACGAAACTCCCGTCTCGCGTGCGGCCGAACTCATTCTGCCGCTGTCCGCGCGGGACGAAAACCCGCCCCTGGCGCAGGCGTTTGTCGAAGACGCCCTCACCACGGGCGCAACTCTGCACGGACTTGGCATCACACCCGACCGGAACGCCGCGCGCTACACGCTGGCGGACGATGCGGGACGGCAGTTCAACGTCGAGGTGCACGCCGTGGCGCCGGACGCCAAGTTCACCCCCATCCGGCCCTTCAAGCAGCCGCCCCTCTACCGTGAGAACCCGGAATCGCTGTTCTGGTGCAAATATCTGCCGGATGCGCGCACCCTCTACTGCAATGTTCGCGCCATGCAAAATCTATACATTACCGCTAAGGAAATGCTGGCCCTTGTGGCGCAACACAGCCCGGACAAGCTGGTGATCGACCTTCGGCAAAATGGCGGGGGCGACCACACCGTGGGCGAACGGTGGCTGGTGCATCCCATTCGCGACCTCGCGTCCATCAATCGCAAGGGCCATCTTTTCGTGCTGGTGGGCGCCGTTACTTTTTCCGCGGCGATGAACAATGCCGCGCAATTCCGTTCGCAGACCGCCGCCATGCTGGTCGGACAGACTATCGGAGAGAAACCCAACAGTTACGCCGAAGTGCGCACCATGGCGCTGCCAAACTCGCACTTGACCGTGCGCTACTCGACGCGCTACTACAGGTTTTCCGAAGGCCCGGAGAACGCCATCCGGCCCGACCGAGAAATCGTTCCGATGTGGGCCGAATACAGAGCGGGCCGCGATCCGGTCCTCGAATGGGTCTTAGCCAGAGGCGCCTTGTGATTTTCTTGTACGGGGTCCTTGCCCTGCTGGCCGCGCTCGCCGTCCTGTTCTTCGTCTTAATTGTTAAGGTCCGGCAGGCGAGCCGCGCGCCGGAGCAACCCAACTGTTACTACTGTGGCAGCGCGGCCCTGCACATTTCTGCTCCCCGTGGCCTGACAGACCGGCTGCTTACCTATTGGAATTGCGTGCCATACCGATGCGAAGTCTGTTTCCATCGCCACTACCGGTTGGCCGCCGAGCCCGCGGCGGACGAGTGAGCGAATCCCGCCGACGCCTTGCCGTCCTCCACCAACTCATATTCGCCGCTCTTCCAATCCCGCATATTGTTTGCCAGCTTCACTGTGCGCAGCGCGTCGTTTCCCGCCACGACCAAGATCATGTGCGCCGGATCCAGAGGATTCTTCCCCGCTAATAACAGAGCATCGCGTTCGTCCGCGTGCGCCTTGCCGTCCAGCCGGAATGTGTTTTCGCTGTAGTCTAGACCCAATCGGCCGCTCCAATCGGCCAGCGCCGAATTTGCCTCCGGGCGCCCCACGAAGACCACATCCCGCTGCCGCAGATCTTCGTCCGTCACTTCGAAATCCTTGCGGATGGGAACGGCGCTCTCGTATCTATCGAGGAATCGCTTCTGCAGTTGTTCGGCCGCATAGCGGTTGGCGCCCGCCTCGCGCACGGTGCCGTAGACTAATATCGCCGAACGCAGCCGAGCCTCGATATCGGTCGTCACATACGCCGGCCCCTCGCCCGCATCGACGGCAAACGCCGCGCCCGCCTGGTCCAGGAACGACTGCGCAGTCACCGTCTTCGTAGTGTTCGCCGCGAAGTAATCGCGCATGAGCTTCAAGAACGCATCGTCGCCCATACGCCGGCGCAGCGCATCCAGGAACAACACGCACTTGGCCGCTTCGAGCGACTCCCGCTCGTCCGGACCGGCCGCGATCTGCAATCGCCGGTAAGCGGCGCGCCGGACCTTCATCTCCAGTTCCGGGTCGTCCGACGTGAGGTCTTGGTAGTATTCCGCCGCGCCCGCCGCGAACCATACATCCGCATCGCTCGCCGGCAGAATCCAGCCCTTCCAGAGACGTTCTTTATCGAACGCCTTCTCGTGCTTGGATTCGTCCCGCTTGTGCTCCGCCGCCGGAAGCGCAAGGCGGGTCTTCTCGTTCGCCTCAATTGCAGCGCGCAATCCCTCCGAAGCTTCGGCGCGGAACAGCCGATAGCCGGATGGGAACAATCCGTCGTTCTTCGCGTAGTCGTGCCGGCGGTCCCTAACCTCGGCTTCGCGCTGGTTGGGTTTGCCGATCTCCGCCCACACCATCAGGTCCTGCGCCATGTCCGCGGTGGCGATCTTGGCATCCATGGTCGACGCGCTCACCAGCGGCGCCGTGCGGAACGCCAGGAATCCGAACTGCTCGTCGATCTGCCCGCGGTGCTTCCGGTAGAGATCCTGCCACGCCGTATCGCGCTGGTATGGCGTATACGGCACGTACGCGGGCTCGCCTTGCGGATCGGGAACGTACTCCAGCCGGACTTGCAAATCCTTGGCGTTGTTGTCGCCCCAGTAGAAGCCTTCCGTCCCGCCGAACCATTCGTTCTTCGAGCTGCGCCAGAGCTTGGTCCGCGCGGTGCCCAGTTCATACATGGCGATTTCGTTGGTTTTGGCGTCGCCGATTAGCCACTCGTTGGTATAGAGGCCGTTATTGCGCGTCCCCAACTGCGCCACCACCTCGTCCACGTTGCCGCCATATTGAATCGCCGCGCGCGCGCGAAACGCCACCGGCGTGCCGGCGATGTTGAATGGCGATTGCCGAATGGTGGTCTCCGTCAGCACGACGCCCGCGTCGTTCTGATACCAATCGGTGCCGCTCTCGATCCCGCCGGGATAACTCTGCATCAGGAAGCGGTGCCCGTTGGCCGGCTTGATATCCAGCATCACGTTGGTCTGCTCGGCCAGTGTGAGCGGCCACCAAGTGACGTGCCCGATCACCATCTTGCCATCGCGCGTGGCCGATCCGGTAGCCGCGAAAGCGCTGCAATGGTCCATCGCCGAATCGCGCTTGCGGTCGAAGTACGGCGGCGCATCCAGGTGCAGGCCTTCCAGGCCCGTGGGTGTCATGGGCATCGCACCGCGCAGTTCGCCCAGTTCCACGGTGGTATTAACAACCACGATATCCACCAGGTCGATGCGCCGGCCCAGCCACTTCGCGCCGGCATCGGAAGCGCCCTCGGCGATGCCCTTCATCTCTTCCAGGATTTCGCGGTCGAAACCGCGCAGGAAAAGCGCGTTGACCGTGGTGCGGAGTTGGTCCCAACTCTCCGCGTCGGCCTTGGCTCCCAAGTCGGCCGCGCAGCGCTCCATATACTCGGGAATTTCGCGCGCCATCAAGAAGCCGTGCTGGTAGCCGCGCTCGTAGGGGTGGCCTTCGATGTGCAGATAGATCCAGCCGGCCGAGGGATACCGGTACGCCGGGCCGAACGTGCGGACGGTGGCGGCGGGCGGATCGCCGGCGGCCGATGTTTCGTCCAGCGTGACCCCTGAGAACCATGCCTTGCCCGTAAACGTGCCGCCATTACCCACCGTCAGCAGGATGCGATCCTCCGCGCGGCTGGCCACGAAGCGTAGTGCCAAATGGGTCCACTGCCGGGTACCGCCCAGAGCGGCCGAGTGCACGTCGAACGGCATGGAAGCCATCGTAAGCGTGGCGCCGACGGCGATGGGTGAGCGGTCCAGGTCGCGTACCTGCGCGTCTTCGGTGCGCACCCAGCCGCTCAGCTCGTAGCTCTTGCCGATGCGCAAGGAAACGGGCGCGGACTGTACACTGGCGTCCAGGGACCTGCCCGGCTCCACGCGCAACGACTTGCTGCTATCGTGCGATACGGAGGGGTCCACCGCCAGCAGACCGCGCTCGGCGGTCCAACCGGTGGCGCCGCGCTCAATGGCCGGTCGAAACGGCGTGCCGGCTTCCAGCAGAGCGCCTGCCAGCAAAGAACCCAGCACTAAGGAAAATACACGAATCACAGTCGAGCCTCCCTTAGTCTGTTATACACCCTTGGCACCTGCTATACTGCCCTTCTTGCCGACTTTCCTCTGCCTGGCCAGTTATGAAAAGGGCCACGACTTCATGCGCGAAGCCAAGCGCCATGGCGCGCGTGTCTTCCTGATCACTTCGCTCAGTCTGCAAAACAAGGCGCAGTGGCCGCGCGAAAGTATCGACGACGTCTTCTACATGCCGGACCAGGACAAGACCTGGAACCGCAACGATACCTTGCTGGCCATCAGCCACCTGGCGCGTACCGAGGTCATCGACCGCGTGGTGGCGCTGGACGATTTCGACCTGGAAATGGCCGCCGGGTTGCGCGAGCACTTGCGCATTCCGGGCATGGGCGAAACCACTACGCGTTACTTTCGCGACAAGCTGGCCATGCGCATGCAAGCCATGGAAGCCGGCCTGAACGTGCCCGAATTCGTACACCTGCTCAACGACGCGAAAGTGCGGGAGTTTACCGGGCGCGTGCCGCCGCCGTGGGTGCTGAAGCCGCGCGGGATGGCGGGCGCCATCGGCATTCAGGTCGTTAACTCGGTCGATGAGCTGCGCGCGGCAGACCGGGCGCTGGGTGATCGGCGGTCGTTTTTCCTGGTGGAGCGTTTCGTTTCAGGCGACGTCTGCCACGTGGACTCCATCGTCTACGAAAACCGGATTCTCTTCGCCGTGGCAAGCCAGTATGGCTATCCGCCGCTGGACGTCTCGCATCGCGGCGGCATCTTCACCACCCGTCTGCTGGAGCGTGGCTCCCCCGATGCGGAGGCGCTGCTGGCTGAGAATAAACGCGTGCTGGCGGCCATGGGGCTGCTGCGGGGCGTCTCTCACACCGAGTTCATCAAGGGCGACGACGGCGTTCTATATTTCCTGGAAACGTCGGCGCGCGTGGGCGGCGCGCACATCGCGGAACTGGTGGAAGCGGCCACGGGCCTGAATCTGTGGGGCGAGTGGGCCAAAATCGAAATCGCCGGCGGGAAGCTGCCCTATGCGCCTCCGCCTCCCGCGAACGATTACGCGGCGCTGCTGGTGTCGCTCGCCAAACAGGAGCATCCCGACACCTCGGCCTATAACGACCCGGAGATCGTCTGGCGCATGCGATTGCCGCACCACGTGGGCATGATCGTGAAATCGCCGCGCCGCGAACGGGTTGCGGAGCTGCTCGACCAATATGTCGAGCGGGTGAAGAGAGACTTCGCCACGGTTGCACCGCCGCGGGACAAACCCACCAACTAATCTCTATGTCCACCCAGCCCGCCGCCGTCCGCACTAAGCTATCGCAGGCGCAATGGGCGGCTCTCATGCTGCTGGTCGTATCCATCTTCATCAACTACATCGACCGCAGCAATCTTTCGATCGCCGTCGCGCTGCCCCCTCCCAAAGGACTGAGCCTGGATCCCGCGCGGCAAGGCTATCTGCTCTCCGCATTCTTCGCCACCTACGCCTTGTTCCAGTTGCTGGGCATCGTAGGGTTCGTGCTGGACCGCGTGCACGTAAGTTGGGTTTACGCCATCGCATTCTTCGTTTGGTCCGTGGCTACCGCCGCCACGGGCCTTGCCTCCGGTTTCGCGGTGCTGTTCGCTCTGCGATTGTTGCTCGGCGTGGGAGAATCGGCGGCCTACCCCTGCTATTCGAAAACTTTCGCGACGTATTTTCCGGAACATCATCGCGGTCTGGCCAACGGCCTGATCGACGCCGGGTCGAAATTCGGTCCGGCTCTTGGAATGCTGGTAGGCGGCCTGCTGATGGCGCGCTTCGGATGGCGGCCTTTTTTCGTGGTCCTAGGCGCAGCCAGCTTGATTTGGCTGATACCCTGGCTGAAGTGGATGCCGCGCGGAAAAGGCATCGTCGTCGAGCACGCCGCACTTGCCGCGCATCCGCCGCCGGGTGTCTTGCATATCCTCGGGCAGCGCTCCGCCTGGGGATCGATCGGCGGATTGTTCTGCGGTAACTACTATTGGTATTTCTTGCTCACGTGGCTACCCTCCTACATGGTGAAGGAGCGCCAATTCTCCAAAGAACATATGGCCAATATGAGCGCGCTGGCGTTCCTGGCGATCGGCCTTTCGTCGGCGCTATGCGGATGGCTGTCCGACCATTGGATCGCGGCGGGCGCCACGCCCACGCGCGTGCGCAAGACATTTACGGTCGGGGGACTGACTCTGTCCACCGTCATCCTGCCGGTAGTGATAGTGGATAGCAAGGACATCTCGATGGCGCTCCTGTTTCTGGCGTGCGTCTTCTTCGGGATGTGGAGTTCGAATCACTGGGCGCTGATCCAGACGCTGGCCGGACCGCCCGCCGCCGGCAAATGGACCGCGGTGCAGAATGGATTCGGCAATTTGGCGGGAGTGGCGGCGCCGGCGCTTACGGGCTTGGTGGTAAAGCACACCGGCCAATTCTTCGGGGCCTTCGCGGTGGCTACGGGTTTCGCGCTGGCGGGCGCGTTTTTCTATATGTTCGTGATCGGGCGGATCGAGCAGGTGGATTGGAGGAGGGGTTAGCGCAGCAGCGTGAAACCCGCGGCGCCTTTCAATCCGTGGTCGAATGTGACGCAGTCTTCACATCCCGCCGCGCGGCAGATCTCACCGATCACGTAGTCCGCAAAGTCGCCTCTACCATCCCGGAAGGCATCCAGGCTGCGCCGAACTAGCAGGTCGCTCTCAAGTTGGAACTGCTTCGTCCTCAGAATAAGTTCAAGAGCGCGGATAATTTCCGCTTTGGCGTGGCCATAGGTCCTGGTCAAGACCCAGACCGCTTCGCACAGGACGAGGGCGGAGATATACAGATGATCGCCCGTTTGGCGCGACTGTTCCACGAGTGTCACGGCAAACGCCGTCTGCTGTACGTCGTCCGCCATCAGGTATCGGACGAGGACGTTCGTGTCCAGTCCCCTCATGTTCCCGAATAGCCGCGAGCAATGGCTTCATTCATCTCCTCCACGGAGACTGGAGTCTTTCGCGTACTTCGAAGGATGCCCTTGAGCTCGCGAATGTCCACGTTCTTGGCTCGCATGATTACTTGTCCCTGCCGGTCGACTTGGAACTCCACTCGATGACCGGGCTCAAGCCGCAAAAAATCGCGAATCTGCTTCGGAATAGTGATCTGTCCCTTGCTGGTTACGGTACTGGCTACTATGGTGTCCATCCTTACATTATGGAATATTCCTTACCCTGCTGTAAAGTCTGGAATGGCGGGCGGCCCGCCCGTCTCAGAGCATGCCGCTCTCTTCCAAGAATCGCCGAAGGAATGCCCCGATCTTCATGAATTCGTCGTATGTGATGGGCTTTCGGAAATAGCGGGCGCCCAGCTTGGCGGCCTCGCGCTGATCGGCCGGCGAATCCGAAGAGGTCACCACCAGAACCGGAATGTTCTTGAATTTGCCGCTGGCGCGAATTCTCCTCAGTACCTCGAAGCCGTCGATCCTGGGAAGGTTTATGTCGATCAGCAAGACGTGGGGGCAGGGCGCCGCCGGGTCGTTTTCCGCGTTCACAATGAGATCGATGGCGCGCTCCCCGTCCGGCGCAATATGGACTTCCAA
>Ga0302324_100014064_pt1 | contig 16167 bp, 14 predicted proteins | sample Palsa_T0_1_FD_201949 | JGI IMG/M metagenome (GOLD analysis project Ga0302324, IMG submission 201949) | Peat permafrost microbial communities from Stordalen Mire near Abisko, Sweden - Palsa_T0_1 | ecosystem: Environmental > Terrestrial > Soil > Palsa > Peat permafrost | place: Sweden: Abisko...
CTGGCGGCGCTGTCGCTGCGGGGACATTCTTCGCCTACTGCGTTCGTCCGCGAGTTCACCGGGGGTCACCGGTTTATCGTGGATTTCCTGGCGGAGGAGGTGCTGGGCCGTCAGCCCGCCGGGGTCCGGGAGTTCCTGGCCCGGATCGCGGTGCTGGGCCGGTTCTGCGTGCCGTTGTGCGAGGCGGTGACCGGCGAGGGCGGCGCGGCGGGGATCATCGCGATGATCGAGCGGGACAACTTGTTTTTGGTGCCGCTGGATGACAGGCGGGGGTGGTACCGGTTCCATCATCTGTTCGCGGAGGTGCTGGCGGGTCAGCTAGCCGGTGCTGAGCCGGATCTGGTGCCGGTGCTGCACCGGCGGGCGAGCGCCTGGCACCGGCGGTGGGGGTCGGCGGAGGAGGCGATCGGTCATGCCCTGGCCGCCGGTGAGGTGGCCGCGGCGGTCGGGCTGATCGCGGAGCACTGGTATGGATACATGGATACCGGCCGGGCCGGCACGGTCCGGGGCTGGCTGGACTGGCTGGGGGAGGATCAGATCGCCGCGGATCCGGTGGCGGCGCACTGCGCGGCGTGGTGCGCGGCGCTGACCGGGGACCTGGGCTCGGTGCGGCGCTGGCTGCCGGTACTGGAGGCGGCCGGGGAGGGCGGGTCCTTCCCGGACGGGATCCGGTCGGCGGGGTCTTCTGCTGCGCTGCTGCGGGGGTGCTTCGGGTTCGACGGTGTTGAGGTGATGCTCGCGGCGGCGCGGGAGGCGGCGGGGCTGGAAAGCGATCCCGCGTCGCCCTGGTACGGGCTGGCGCGGGTGGCGCTGGGTTCGGCGCTGTACCTGTCCGGTGCGCCGCAGGAGGCGGCGGCGGTGCTGGCCGAGGCGGTGGCCAGCCCTGCGGCCATCGGCCCGGCGCGGGTGGCGGCTCTGTCGCTGCTGGCCGTGGTGCGGGTCGAGGGCGGGGAGGGCGCCGGGGCGGGCGAGCTTGTCCGGGCCGCCCGCCAGCTGGTGGCCGACGGTGATCTGGGGGAGACCCAGCAGGGTGCTGGGCTGTGGCTGGCCGCCGGGGTGCTGGCCGCCGCGCAGGGACGGACCGGGCAGGCGCGGACCGAGTTCGAGCATGCCCTGGCGATCCGCCGGCGGTGGGCTCAGATCACCCCCTGGCCGGTCATCGATGTCATGGTCCGGCTGGCGGCGGTGCTCGATGATCTCGGTGAGCGTCCCGCCGCGGTCGCGCTGGCCGGCGAGGCCGGGCAGCTGCTGGCCGCGTGCCCGGGCGGCGCGGCGGCTCAGCGGGACCGGCTGGACCGTCTGGGACGGCGGCTCAGCCGGGCCCGGCCGGGTGCGGCGGGCGCCCCGCTCACCGCGCGGGAAGTGACCGTGCTGCGGCTGCTGCAGGGCACCTTGTCGCTGCGCGAGATCGGCCAGGAACTGTACCTGTCAGCGAACACGGTCAAGACCCACACCCGGGCGGCCTACCGCAAGCTCGGCGTTTCCACCCGCCACGATGCCGTCGCCAGAGCACAGGAAACCGGCGTCCTGTAGCGGTGTTCTCCCGCCCGCCGTTACTCACCCGCCGCGGATGACGTGGCCGGGACAGCGGCCCGATAGCGTGGGGGAAGCCCGCAAGACTTCCGCAGCGCGGCAGGTGAGCCCGGGCCCGGCGAACGGATGGTTGATGACTGAGGTATCCCTGGATGAACTAGGTCCTGTTGACTACGTGGTCGTGGAGTTCCCGGCCGGAGCGAGCAACTTCACCGGTGAGATGGCGGCGGAGCTGCGAGCGCTGGTCGACTCCGGCACCATCCGGGTGATCGATGTCCTGGTCCTGACCAAGGACGCGGACGGGACCGTGGAGGCGACAGAGCTGTCGGACCTGGGGGAGCTGGGCGAACTACAGGAAATCGAGGCCGGGCTGGCGGAACTGCTGGCCGCGGAGGATGTCGACCACCTCGCTGCCGCGATGGAACCGGGGAGCACGGCCGGCGTGCTCATCTGGGAGAACCTGTGGGCGGCGCCATTCGCCTCAGCGGCGCGGCGCTCCGGCGGCCAGCTGATCGCCGACGGGCGGATACCCATCCAGGCGATCATCGCCTCGATCCAGGCCGACGAAGCAGCTACTACAACAGGAGCCTGAACATGCCAGTCAGACCATCACGCGTCGGCCGGGTCGGCGTCATCCGCGCGCCGGTCGCCAAGACCGCCGTCGTCGCCGCCGCCGTCACACCCGGCCCCGCCCCGATCGCCAAGACCGCCGTGGTAGCCGCCGCCGTCACACCACGGGTCGGTCGCCGCCGAATTTAGGTTCTGGCCAGCAGCTGCTTCCACTCGGCGATCGCCTCGTCCGCCCATTCGGCGTGCCGCCGGGCGAACAGTTTCGCGGCCGCGGTACCACTCCACGGGGCCGGCAGGAACTGCGCCGGGAGTCCCGGGTCGATCCACGGGAACCGGCGCCAGGCGTGCACTAGGTCGATGACCCGCGCGACCGGGTCGGGACCGGCGGCCCGGCCGAAGGCCGCGATGAACTCGTCATAGGCGCGGGTCAGCTCGCCAAGGTCCCATGCCTGGCCGACCATCGCGGTCATCGGGCCGCCCCCCTGGTGCTCGGCCGCGAACAAGTAACCCTCCGGCAGCCCGGCCTCTTCCAGTATCTGCTGCACCTCGGCGCCCCGGTCGGTGCGCGGGCTCAGCCACACGCCGGGCATGACATGGCCGAACCCGGCCCAGCGCAACCGTGTCCTGATCATGTGCCGGCTGGCCCGTTCGGTCTCAGGCGTGCGCGCGATCACTATCGTCCACCGGCCGTCCCAGTCCTCAGCGACCGCCGTGAAGCCGAAAATGCGCTCCGTGCCGTCCCGCAGCAGACGCTCGGCGGCCGGCGTTAGGCGCCAGACCGTTCGGCGGCCGACCCGTTCGGAGCTCAGCCAGCTGTCGGCCGCCGTACGCATCAGCGCTTGCCTAGCGGCCTTCTCCTCGACGCCTAGCCGACCGAGAATGTCGATAAAGGCCGAGGTCCAGGCCTCCCCGCCGGTAGGCAGGACAAGCTCGCCCAGGACGGTGAACAGCAGGCTGCGCGCGCTCTCCGTACCCGCGGCGTGGCGCCGTAGCAGGGTGGGCGCTGCCTCCCTCGCGTCGGCTTGCGTGGTTTCGCTCATCGGCCCCCTCGTAATCGCGGCCAACTACCAATCAAAATACTACGAAGTCTTGACGTTCAACTCAAGTTTTGTAGAGTATCAATACGGGAGCTCGATACGGCATGGACCCGGTATGAGGCCAAGCGGAAGGAATCGGCCATGACATCTGCGGCCGCTCAGCACGACGCATCAGGTGGGACTGGCTCTGCCGCGGCCGAAGCCGACCGCGAGCGGGTTGAGTTCCGGGTCAGTCCTGATCGTTACCGGCACTGGCGGGTTTCTTATGACGGCGCGGCGGCGACGCTGGTGATGGATGTGGATGAGCAGGGCGGCCTGGTGCCGGGGTATGAGCTGAAGCTGAACTCCTACGATCTCGGCGTGGATATCGAGCTGTATGACGCGGTGCAGCGCCTGCGGTTCGAGCATCCCGAGGTGCGGACGGTGGTGGTCACCAGCGGCAAGCCGAAGATCTTCTGCGCGGGCGCGAACATCCGGATGCTGGCCGCTTCGGCGCACGGCTGGAAGGTGAACTTCTGCAAGTTCACCAACGAAACCAGGAACGGCATCGAGGACGCCACCGCGAACTCCGGCCAGACCTACCTCGCGGCCGTGAACGGGACCGCCTCCGGCGGCGGATACGAGCTGGCGCTGGCCTGCGAGCACATCATGCTGGTCGATGACCGCTCCTCGGCGGTGTCGCTGCCCGAGCTGCCGCTGCTCGGCGTGCTGCCGGGGACGGGCGGGCTGACCCGGGTGCTGGACAAGCGACACGTGCGGCGGGACCTGGCCGACTACTTCTCCACCAGGCCGGAGGGCATCGGCGGCAAGAAGGCCGTCCAGTGGCGCCTGGTGGATGAGGTTGTCCCGCGGCCGCGGTGGGAGGAGACGGTCACCGAGCGGGCCGCCGACCTGGCCGGGCGCTCCAGCCGTCCGGGCGACGCCGTCGGCGTCTCCCTCAGCCCGCTCGGCAAGACCCGCGACGATGACACGATCACCTACTCCAACGTGTCGGCCCGGCTCAACCGCGATACGGGCAGCGTCGACATCACCGTGCGGGGACCGCAGGCGCCCCCGCCCGCCGACCTGGCTGAGGCGGCCGGCCAAGGGGCCGGGTTCTGGCCGCTCGCGGTCACCCGCGAGCTCGACGACCTGATCCTGGACCTGCGGACCAACGAGGCCGAGCTCGGCACCTGGGTCTTCCGTACCGAGGGCGAGGCGGCCCAGGTGCTCGCCTACGACGACCTTCTGCTCGCCAACGCGGGCGACTGGTTCGCCAACGAGGTCCTGCACTACCTCAAGCGCACGCAGCGGCGGCTGGACGTCACCAGCCGGAGCCTACTCGCGGTGATCGAGCCAGGCAGCTGCTTCGTCGGCTCCCTGCTCGAGCTCGCGCTCGCCGCGGACCGCTCGTTCCAGCTGGCCGGGGTGTTCGAGGACACTGACCCGGACGCTCAGCCCGCCGCCATTACGCTCGGGGACATCAACTTCGGCCCGCTGACGATGAGCAACGGGCTGACCCGTCTGCAGACCCGTTTCTGGGGTGACGAGGCCAGCCTGGAGGCAGCTAGCAAGCGCCGGGGCACGCCGCTAGAGGCCGAGGACGCGGCCGACCTCGGCCTGATCACCTTTGCGCCGGACGACATCGACTGGGATGAGGAAATCCGCATCGCGATCGAGGAACGGGCCAGCTTCAGCCCCGACGCGCTCACCGGCCTGGAGGCCAACTACCGGTTCGCCGGGCCAGAGACACTGGAGACCAAGATCTTTCCGCCTGGCAGAACTGGATATTCAACCGGCCCAACGCCTCTGGGCCTGACGGCGCGCTGCGCCGCTTCGGCACCGGCCAGCGGGCCCTCTTCGACCGGAAGCGAGTCTGACGTGACAACGACTGCTGATTACACCGAGAAGATCCCGAACAACGTCAGCCTGCACGAGGACCGGCGGCTGCAGCGGGCCCTGGAATCCTGGCAGCCGAACTTCCTGACCTGGTGGCAGACGATGGGCCCAACGCTGCCGACCCAGGACGTCTACCTGCGGACCGCGGTCAACGTCGGCCGCGAAGGGTGGGCGCAGTTCGGGCACGTGCCCATGCCCGAGTACCGCTGGGGCATCTTCCTGGCCGAGCGTGACCCCGGACGGCGGGTCGGATTCGGCGAGCACAAGGGCGAGCCGGTGTGGGCCAAGGTGCCGGGGGAGTACCGGTCGGAGCTGCAGCGGCTGATCGTGATCCAGGGCGACACCGAACCGGCCTCGGTTGAGCAGCAGCGGAACCTGGGCGCCACCGCGCCGAGCCTGTATGACCTGCGGAACCTGTTCCAGGTGAACGTGGAGGAGGGGCGGCACCTGTGGGCGATGGTGTACCTGCTGCACGCCTACTTCGGCCGGGAAGGCCGCGAAGAGGCCGAGGAGTTGCTGCACCGCAACTCGGGCAGCGAGGACTCGCCCCGTATCCTGGGCGCGTTCAACGAGGAAACCCCGGACTGGCTGTCGTTCTTCATGTTCACCTATTTCACCGACCGGGACGGCAAGTACCAGCTCGGCACGCTGAAGGAGTCCGCGTTCGACCCGCTGTCGCGCACGTGCGAGTTCATGCTCAAGGAAGAGGCGCACCACATGATGGTCGGCACGACCGGCATCGACCGGATCGTGCAGCGAACCGTCGAGGTGATGCGCGAGCACGACACCGACGACGTGGCCGGCCTGGGCGCGATCCCGCTCACCGTGATCCAGAAGTACCTGAACTTCCACTACTCGGTCTCCCTGGACCTGTTCGGCGGCGAGACCTCGACGAACGTGGCCAACTACTACACCGCCGGGCTCAAGGGCCGCTGGCTCGAGGACCGGCGCAAGGACGACCACCAGCTGGCCAGCGACTCGATCATGGTCGATTCGCTGTCCGAGGACGGCCAGATCGGGCAGACCGAGGTGTCCGCGCTGGTCGGGCTGAACACCGACCTGCGGCGCGAGTACATCTCCGACTGCGAGGGCGGCGTCAAGCGGTGGAACCGGATCCTGGACGAGGCGGGCCTGAAGCAGCGGCTGAAGCTGCCGCACATCGCCTTCAACCGCAAGGTCGGCGCGTTCGCCGGGATCGAGGCCTCACCCGACGGCGAACAGCTGACCGAGCAGGAGTGGCAGCGCCGCAGCCGCGACTGGCTGCCGACCGACGTCGACAAGACCTACGTGCGGTCCCTGATGCAGCCGGTGCACGAACGCGGCAAGATAGCCGCATGGATCGCGCCGCCCAGGAACGGCATCAACGGCCAGCCGTTCGACTACGACTACGTTCACCTGATCTGAGCCGGCGGCCACGATGACAGCGGAACAGGCCAGCGGAGCTCTGTTCAACGCCAGCGAGTACCTGCTCGACCGGCACGTCCGCGCGGGCCGCGGCGACCGGATCGCGCTGACCGGAGTGGCGGGCGAGGTGAGCTACGCCGCGCTCGCGGAGCGGGTCCGGCAGGCCGGCCGGGGGCTGCGCGGACTCGGCCTGCAGGCCGACCAGCGGGTCGTCATGGTCATGGCGGACTCGCCGGAGTTCGTGATCACGTACCTCGCGGCCATGCGGATCGGCGCGGTACCCGTGCCGATCTCGACCATGCTGCGCGCCGATGACATCGCGGAAATCCTCATCGATTCCCGCGCCCGGGTCATGGCGATGAGCACCGTGTACCACGATGTCGTGGCCAGCGCGCTCACCTTCCCCGGCGTGCGTGAGGTCATCGCGGTGGTGACCGACGGCGTGGCCCCGCCGGAGTCCGCGGCCGGCCTGCCGACCAGCGCGCTGGACCGGCTGCCCGCGGACGCGCCCGACGAGATCTACCCGACGACGGCGGACTCCCCGGCGTTCTGGCTCTATACCTCGGGCACGACCGGCGCACCCAAGGGCGCGATGCACCGGCACGGGTCGGTCAGGGTCGTGTGTGAGACTTACGGCGCCCAGGTGCTCGGGATCACCGAGGACGACCGGTGCCTGTCCGCGGCCAAGGCGTTCTTCGCCTACGGGCTGGGGAACTCGCTGCTGTTCCCGCTGTCGGCCGGCGCGACGGCGATCCTCGAACCGGCGCCGTCACGTCCCGACGTGATCGCCGAGCGGGCCCGGGCTTTCGGCGCCACGCTGTTCTTCGCCGGGCCGACGTTCTTCGCGAACATGCTCCGGGGCGGCCTGCCGCCGGACGCACTGGCCGGAGTCCGGCTGGCCGCCTCGGCCGGCGAGTCCCTGCCGGCCGCCCTGTACCAGCGGTGGACCGCGCACTTCGGCGTCGACATCCTCGACGGCATCGGCATGACCGAGATGCTGCATATCTTCCTGTCCAACCGGCCTGGCCAGGTCAAGGCCGGAACGACAGGTGTGGCCGTGCCCGGTTACGACCTTCGCGTCCTCGGCGAGGACGGCCAGGAGATCCCGCCGGGTACGCCAGGAACGTTGTTCGTCCGGGGTGATTCGACCGCGACCGGGTACTGGTCCCGCTACGCGGCCTCACGCCAGGTGTTCCAGGGCGAGTGGCTGCGCACCGGCGACACCTACGTTGTGGACGCGGACGGGTACTATGCCTGCCTGGGGCGCACCGGCGACATGCTCAAGGCCAGCGGGATCTGGGTCTCACCGGCCGAGGTAGAGTCACGCCTGCTCGCGCACGCCGACGTCGCCCAGGCGGTGGTGGTGGCCGCGAACGATACCGACGGGCTGGAGAAGCCCGTCGCCTTCGTCCAGCTCAATCCCGGCGGCCTGGCCGACGAGCAGACCCTGATCGAGTTCTGCAAACTCGGCCTGCCCTCGTTCAAGCGGCCGCGCCGGATCGTGATCGTGACCGGGTATCCGACGACCGCGACCGGCAAGATCCGCCGCGTCGAGCTGCGCGACCAGGCCGCGGTCATCCTGCAGGCACTGCCCGACCCGGCCGGACCCGCCCCGGGCGACAAGGTCTCCCGGTAACCGGCAACCGAAGACCTCCCGGAGGGAGCGCCATGCCCGACGAGCTCATCGAAGCGTCCGCGCCTATCGCGGTCATCGGCGCGGGCACCATGGGCGCCGGCATCGCCCAGATCGCCGCGGTGGCGGGCCACCCGGTCCTGGTCTACGACGCTGCGCCGGGGGCGGCCGAGCGGGCCGTTGGCGCCGTCCGCGACCGTGTCGCCTCGCTGGTCGCCAAGGGCCGTCTCGACGTCGACCGGGCTCACCTGCGGCTGGACGTGGCCCGCGAACTCGACGAGCTGGCGCCGGCCCGGTGCGTGGTCGAGGCCGTGGTCGAGGACCTCGCCGTCAAGCAGGCCCTGTTCGCCGACCTGGAAAAGGTCATCGCGCCCGGCTGCGTACTGGCCACTAACACCTCCTCGCTGTCGCCGACCGCGATCGCCGCTGCTCTCAGCCACCCCGGACGGCTGGTGGGGATGCATTTCTTCAACCCGGCTCCGGTGATGCGGCTGGTCGAGGTGGTCAGCGGGCTGGCCACCCGGCCCGAGGTCGCCGCGGCGGTCACCGAGCTGGCCCAGAGCTGGGGCAAGCAGGTCGTCCGGGCCGCCGCGACACCGGGTTTCATCGTGAACCGCGTCGCGCGCCCCTACTACGCCGAAGCCCTGCGGCTGGCCGAGGAACAGGCCGCCGGGCCGGCCACCATCGATGCCGTGCTGACTCAGGCGGGCGGGTTCAGGATGGGTCCGTTCGCGCTGATGGATCTCGTCGGGCAGGACGTGAACGAGGCGGTGACCCGATCGGTCTGGGCCGCCTTCGGATACGACCCCCGGTTCGCGCCCTCGCTGCTGCAGCGCGCCCTGGTCGAGGCCGGCTGGCTGGGCCGCAAGTCCGGCCGCGGCTGGTACCGCTACGGCGACGGCGAGCCACCGCCGCGTCCTGAGGCGGCTCCCAGTCGCGCGGCACCATCCCGGGTCATCGAGCACGGCCCGTCGCCGCTGCGCACGCTGCTCGGACGATCCACGGCCGAGTTCCGCGCCGGCGCGGACGACGACGGGACCGTGGAGCTGCCCGGCGGCGCGCGGCTGGTGCGATGCGACGGCCGCCCCGCGACCGCGCTGGCCGCCGAACGCGGTGTACCCGTCGTGGTCGTCGACCGGGCGCTGGACGACGCGACCGCCACCGGCATCGCCGTCGCGGCCTGCGATGGCTGCCCGGCTCAGGCTCTTGACGAGGCGGTGGGCCTGCTGCAGGCCGCCGGCCTGGCGGTGTACGTCATCGATGACGCCCCGGGCCTGGTGGTGACCCGCACCGTCGCCATGCTGGTCAACGGGGCCGCCGACGCCAGGCACAAGGGAGTGGCCAGCGCCGCCGACATCGACACCGCCATGCGGCTCGGCACCAACTACCCGCTCGGCCCGCTCGCCTGGGGGCAGAGCTGGGGTCCCGCCACCGTCCTGGCCGTGCTTGACGCGCTGCACGCCTGGTACGGCGATGACCGCTACCGCGCGTCCGCGCTGCTGCGCCGGATCGCGGCGGGCCGGGGATCGCTGCTATGAGCCCCGTCGGAAGGAAGAGGCTATGACGCTGACCTGGACGAAGGAGAACTCACCACGCTGGGACGCCGGCAAGCAGCGGCTCTTCGGCCCGGCCGAGCTGGCCGCGGTGGGCCTGGCCGCGCCGTCGCCCGGAGAGCCAGTCGCGAACGAATGGTGGCGGGTGACGGACGGAGGGGAGCTCGCCGGATACGGCTGGCTGGATTCAGAGTGGGGTGACGCGCGGATCACCTTCTTCGTCGCCCCCGGTCAGCGCGGCCGCGGGGTCGGTGACTTCATCCTGGAGCACCTCGAAGACGAGGCCGGCACGCGTGGGCTGAACTACATCTACAACGTCGTCCCCGAGACGCATCCCGATGGCGCGTGGATCAGGAACTGGCTGTCGACGCACGGCTTCCACGAGACATCCCGCGGTCAGCTACACCGCCAGGTCGTCACCGGTCAGCGGATTATGGACCGCAACGGGTGACTGCGCCGCATCCACTGGACAACCCGGTCCGCTCTTCGCTGACCGGGCCGCACGCGCGTTTCGCCGAGCGGTGCGGGAACGTGCTGCGTTATCCCGTTGACGTCTCGCCGTTTCTTGCCCTGCCCGACCAGCCGGATGCTGCCGACTGGGCGGACGCGGCCGCGCTGGCCGGTCCGGGTGCCCTCGTGGCGCTGGCGGGCGTGCGGGCGCCGGCGCCGGATGGCTGGCAGGTCACGCTGATCGGCGAGGGAGTCCAGATGGTCGAGGTCGAGGCCGAGGCCGCAGCCGACGGCGAGGCGGTGCGGCTGGGCCCGGGCGACGTGCCGGAGATGCTGGAACTGGCCGAGCGGACCAAGCCCGGGCCGTTCCTGCCGCGGACGGTGGAGCTCGGCAGCTATCTCGGTATCCGGCGCGGCGGCGCGCTGGTCGCGATGGCGGGGGAGCGGCTGCATCCGCCCGGCTGGACTGAGATAAGCGCGGTGTGCACGGACGACGCGTGGCGTGGCCTCGGATTCGCCTCCGTGCTGGTGCGCGCCCTGGTGGCGGGTATCCGGGCCCGCGGTGAGACAGCGTTTCTGCACGCCGTGGCCGACAACCCGGCGATCGGATTGTACGAGGCCCTGGGGTTCCGGCTACGCCGCGGCATGCTGTTTTCCGCCGCCCGCGTGCCCGCGGACCATCCGGTGGGCTGAGGGTTTCAGTCGAAGGAAGGCTTGCGGTCCCGGCTTCGCTTGAGCTCGAAGAAACCGTCGGCCTCGGCCACCAGCGCCAGGCCGTCCCACAGCCGCCCGGCGGCCTCGCCGCGGGGCGCGGGCGTGATAACCGGGCCGAACAGGGCCCTGCCGCGAATGCGGAGGACCGGCGTTCCCACGTCCAGGCCCACCTCGTCGAAGGCCTCATGGTGAGAGCTCTTGACCAGCTCGTCGAACTCCGTGCTTTCGGCAGCGCTGGCCAAAGAGGCGGGCAACCCCGTTTCAGCCAGCGCCTCGGGAATCACCTCAGGATCCTCCCGGCGGCCCTGGACGTGCAGCCGGGTCCCGATGGCGGTATAGAGCGGCCCGAGGATGGCAGGGCCGCTGTACTGGGCGGCCGCCGCGCAGACCCGTATCGGTCCCCAGGCCCGGCTCATCCGTTCCTGATATTCCTCGGTCAGCCCGCTGCTCTCGTGCTGGACCAGGTTCAGGTAGGCCAGCGACATGATCCGCCAGTCGACCCGCACCGGCCGGACCTTCTCGACCTCCAGCATCCAGCGGGAGGTGATCCAGGCCCAAGGACACAGCGGATCAAACCAGAACGGCACGTCTTCCTGCGCCTGCAACTGCGACTGTTCTGTCACGTCCACGCCAACGGTGCCCCTCATTTCGGTATTCCCGTTATTCCCGGCTTTCTTAGTGGCGTGGCCCAGCAAACGCTCCGGCCCGGACCGGTAGTGTGACCTACATCATATTCTACTAAACCGATCGATTTTATAATGTAGGAGCATGAGGCTGTTCCAGCCGTTCGTAGCCCGTCGCTATGTCGACTTCAAGCGAGTGTCTAGCGCGGTCTGTTCCTGACTCTCATCTCCTCGCACGGCCGGATCATCGGATTCCCGTGAGCATGCCGCTCACGCTCCGCCCGCGCTCATCAAGCCGACATGAGAAGAGCAGGACGCATCATGACTACGACATCTACCAGCATCCGCGCAGGCATCAGCGTGCTGGCCGAGGACGTGGTACGCCGATTCGGCGACCGGGTCGTTCTGGACCACCTGTGGCTGGAGATAGCGGCATCGGAGTTCGTGGTCCTGCTCGGTCCGTCAGGTTGTGGCAAGACCACCTTGCTGCGCCTGCTCGGCGGCCTTGACCGGCCGGACGCCGGCACGGTGTCCGTGCCGCAGACGCGGGCGATCGTTTTCCAGGGCGCTCGCCTGCTGCCGTGGGAGCGGGTATGGCAGAACGTGACGACCGGGCTCTACGGCCACGCGGACAAGCCAGCACCGCGGATCGCCCCGGCACCTGCTCTGGTGTCCGACGCGGCGCTCGTCCTGCTTGACGATCCGTTCGCCGCGCTCGACGCCATCACCAGGCTGCGGATGCACGGCCTTGTCCGTGCCCTGCGCCACCGGCGCAACGCCACGATGCTGCTGGTCACACGCGATGTCGACGACGCCATCGCGCTGGCCGACCGCATCGTGATCATGCGCGACGGCCGGATCGGCAGCGAGCACCGGGTGACACTCAGCAGCCAGGCCCGATCCCGCGGTCTCGCGCGCGAGGAGTTGCGCGCGAACCTTCTCGTCGAGATTGGCGTGTCCGCCGCGGAATAGCACCGGGCTGCGGGAAGGAAGGGCTATCAGTCACGGTGGCTTTCGGCAGGCCTGGACAGGGTCCGGCGGCCGACGCCGATGAGCGCCGCGTCGTCTTGCGGCGGGTGTATGCGGCAGCACTGGATGTCCCGGAAGTGCCTCTCCAGTGGGTTGTGGCGGGTTAGCCCGGGGTTCCCGAGCGCGGTCACGGCGGTCTGCACCGCGGTGACCGCCGAACGGGTGATCAGCAGCTTGGCGATGGCCGCGCGCGCCAGGGCCTGCTCGTCGCCGGCGTCGATGCGCCCAGCCAGCCCGTACAGGACCTCCTCGGCCTGTACCAGCTGGGCCTCGATCTCGCCCGCGATGGTCTGGATCCGCTCGGTGCTGGCGATCGGGCGGCCGAGCGATGTCGGTACCCGGTCGTTGGCGAACGTGACGAAGAATTCCTGCGCGGCCCGGGCGACTCCGACGTACAGCGCCATCAGCGAGACCCCGGTGCCGAGGAAGCTGGCCCCGTCCCGGCCCGCCTCGGAGACGGGCACGCCGGGGAAGTTCTCGGCCGGCACCTCGACGTCGGTGTAGACGACGTCGTGCGTGCTGCTGGCCCGCAGCCCGAGGTGGTCCCAGGTCCTGATCACCTCGATGCCGGGGGAGTCGCCCGGCACGATCACGTGCCCGACCAGCGGCTCCCCGTTGCCGGTCGCCGCTTCGTCGGTGACCGCCCAGACCAGGTGATAGGCCAGGCCCTCCGAACCGGTCCCGTAGTTCTTGTGGCCGTTGAGCCGCCATCCGTCCGCGGTCCGGCTGACCCTAGTGGCGGGCAGGCCGCCGCGGGCAGGCGCGCCCCATTCGGGTTCGGCGCGGACCGCGTTCATCAGGACCGGGCCGTTTTGCGAGTCCCGGACGACCCTCCGGTACAGGGCGTCCGGCCACCGGGGTGCCTTAGCCTGGGCCAGGTGCTGGAAGAGGGTCATCGCGGTGAGCAGCGCGACCGAGGGGTCGCCCCGGCCCAGCGCCTGCATCACGCGCGCCGCCTCGGTCAGGGACAGGTCCCGTCCGCCGTACTGCGGGCCGATGCCCAGGGTGAGGATGCCCGCGTCGTGCACGGCCTGGATGGAGTCCCACGGGAACTCCCCGGTGCGGTCGTACCGCTCGGCGTTGGCGGCCAGCGCGCTGGTCAGCCGCCGCAGCGCCGCCTCGGAAGTATCGGCGCGAGGGAGGGCGGCCCCGGTGGTGGAGGGGGCGGCGACGGGTGCGGCGGTCATGACACCTTCCTCGGCTCGTCCCCGGTGGGAGAGATCGGCGGCTGCGGTACCACCGCGCCGTGCTGGCCGGTGGCCTCCCGGTGGGCGAGTTCCTGGCGGACCAGCGGGAGGACGAAACGGCCGTAGTCGATGGCGTCGTTCAGGTTGTCGTACCCGCGGATCGACACCAGGTCGGCGCCGAGGTCGACGTAGTCGAGGATCGACGCGGCGACGGTCTCGTAGCTGCCGACCAGCGCCGTCGAGGCGCCCATGGCCCCGGTGACCTGCGCGGGCAGCATCCACAGGGCCCGGTCGTGCACGTCGCCGCGGGCGGCGATCTCCAGCAGCCGCTGGGAACCGACGTTCTGCGGCGCACCCTGCGACAGCGAGGCCGCCAGGAAACCGCCGCCACGATGGGTCTGCTCGACCGCGGCCAGCGTGCGATGTGCCTTTTCCCAGGCCAGGTCGTCGGTGGCCGCCACGATCGGGCGGAACGTCACCCAGGTGCGCGGCACATCCGCCCGCCCGGCCAGCCGGGCCTGCTCGGCCACCCGGTCCATCTGCTCCCGGGTTTCGGCCAGCGGCTCGCCCCACAGTCCGAAGATGTCGCCGAGCGCGCCGCCGACCCGGTAGGCCTCGCTGCTCGACCCGCCGATGGACACCGGGATGGTGCCGTTGACCGGCCGGTAGCCGGCGACGAAGTTCTCGAACCGGTAGAACGGGCCGTGGTGGTCCCACGGGGAGGTCTCCGTCCAGGCCCGCCGCATGATCTGGACGTACTCCTCGGACCGGGCGTACCGCTCGTCCTTGTTGATGTAGTCGCCCTGCCGGGCCTGCTCGGTGTCGCTGCCGCCGGAGATGATGTGCACCACCGCGCGGCCGCCGGACAGGTGATCCAGCGTGGCCAGGCTCTGCGCCGCGACGGTCGGGTACATGGTGTTCGGCCGCAGCGCGACGATCGGCTTGATCCGGTCCGTGAACGCGGCGATCGTCGCGGACACGGTGAACGGGTCGTAGCCGGCCGAGTGGTAGGCGACCAGCGTGTAGTCGAAGCCGCCGTCTTCGAGCCAGCGGGCGTACTTCCTGATGTAGGCCGCGTCGGGCGTGCCACCCGGGCGGGGATGGACCTCGCTCGACTCCCACACGTTGATCATGCTGATGAATTCGACGGTCATTCCGCTCTTTCCTTGCTGATCGGTTATGGCTGGAGCTGCCGGTAGCGACTGCCGTGGAATACCAGCGGCGCCACGGCCGGGTCGGCGTCGAGCTCGTGCACCCGCAGCATGACCACGATGTGATCGCCGACGCTGACCTCCAGGTGGACGCTGCACTCCAGCCAGGCGCTCGAGCCCTCGATGAACACGGCACCGCCCGCGGTGACGCGCCACGCCAGGGCCGCGAACCGGTCGTCGCCCGGGGCGGCGAGCCGGCGGCTGGCGTCTTCCTGCTGCGCGCCCAGGACGCTGATGCCCAGCCGGGGAACCTCCCGTAGCCGCGGCCAGGTCCGCGAGCTATGCGCGATGGACACCGACACGATCGGCGGGTCGAGCGATACCGAGGTGAACGAGCTGGCCGCCAGGCCGAGCGGGACGCCGCGGGCGAACGCGGCCACGGCGGTGACCCCGGTGGGGAAAGTGCCGAACACCCGCCGGAGCTCGGCCGGGTCGTGCACCTTGACGTTGCTCAACGCTGGTACCCACGCCCGTTCCGTATGTTGTTGTGTCACGGTCATCCGCTGGCCGGGACGGGTACCCGTGCCGCGGGCCGGCCGGCCAGTTCGGCCCGGACCAGCGGGAGCACGTAGCGCGCGTAGTCGATGGCGTCGTTGAGCGGATCCCAGCCGCGGATCGAGAGCAGCTCGCAGCCGATGTCCACGTAATCGAGCAGCGCCTGGGCCACGGTCTCGTAGCTGCCGACCAGCGCGGTGGTGCTGCCGCCGGCTCCGGTCGCGGTCACCAGCGGCGTCCAGAGCGCGCGGTCGTGCAGCTCGCCGCGCTCGGCCACCTCGAGCAGGCGCTGTGAGCCGACGTTCTGGGGCCGGCCGTTGACCGGCGGACGGTACCGGGACAGGGCGCCCGCGGCCGCGTTCTGGCGGGTCTTCGCCAAGATGGCGTGGGCCTTCTCCCAGGCCAGTTCGTCGGTCGGCGCCACGATCGGCCGGAAGGAGACCCAGATCCGCGGATGCGGGCGCCCGGCGGCGTCGGCGTAGGCGTTGACCGCCTCGATCTGCTGAGTGGTCTCGGCCAGCGGCTCGCCCCACAGGCCGAAGATGTCGCCCTGCTGGCCGCCCACCCGGTAGGCGTCGGCGGAGGAGCCGCCGACGGAGATCGGGATGGTCTCCTGGTAGGGACGGATGTCAGCCTGGAACCCCTCGAACTTGTAGTACGCGCCCTCATGGCTGATCGGCCCCTGGTGTAATCGACGTCGAATCCGGATCTCCGGCCACCCGCGGTCGCTTCCGTGGTCGGAGTCGTGTGGGTGGCACTGATGAATTCGACGGGCATATTTTTAAACCTTCCGATCGTGACGGGAGAGTGCGCTATCCGGGGTCCGGACCAGCTGGGCCATCCGGGTCCG
>Ga0302324_100014066_pt1 | contig 16164 bp, 8 predicted proteins | sample Palsa_T0_1_FD_201949 | JGI IMG/M metagenome (GOLD analysis project Ga0302324, IMG submission 201949) | Peat permafrost microbial communities from Stordalen Mire near Abisko, Sweden - Palsa_T0_1 | ecosystem: Environmental > Terrestrial > Soil > Palsa > Peat permafrost | place: Sweden: Abisko...
TGTTGCGCTGATGCGGTCGCAAAAACATCTTGCAGTGAGTTTGTCATCAGATATGGTTGGCTTCAAGAGGGTAGGTCTGCACTACATCGCTTTTTCTGAACCCGCGATTGCAAAGACAAGGCTTGTCTCGCTGGTGTCATCAAAAATCGCAAATCTGGCATTGTCGTGACGAACTTCGGCTAGAGTGGGCAGTTCAGAAGCACGCAGCCGCCCGGTGTTCCGCCTTTCACTGGGGCGGCAAGCTCTTCTCGCAAGGAGCAACCGAATGGAAGAGCCGGTACCGTCAAACCCTCGAAGGCAGGAGCGTTGCCCGCCCGCGTCCGTCGTATTTGGCCTTCTGGTGGTTCTCTCGGTTCTTGGCAGCGGCGTCTATGTTTTCTGCTCCTTCTGCAAGTAATTTCCGCGCGATTGCGAATCGCCCGGACTCGCAGGGATGGGCAGAAAGTCCTAACTAAAGTCCTGGTGCCCTCCGAGTTTTACTGGCAACTGGCGCACACCGGGGTTCGGGCGGCATAGTATCCGAGGGTCACTACCCCCGACGGATCGTTGGGGTTCACCAGGTCGGTCTCGACGAAGAAGCCGTGACCCGGGTCAATGATGTAGAAATCTGCCGCGAACGGTGAGAAATCAAATGCTTGACCGGTGAGAACGCCGGGGAAAAGACCGTTTGAGGACGGGGAATTGAAAGTGCCGCTAAGCGGGTTATCGAAAGCGGCGGCAAAGTTGGAATTAATGTCCACCGCACCGGACAAGGAAGGGGGCGTAGAGGCGGGATTCGCAGTCATCTGGCCGGTGCCGTCACTTTCGTTTCCGTTCTGCTCGGTAAAGTTAAGCCCGTAGTCGCCGCCGAATGTCAGAGGCCCAGATTGCGGGTATACGATTCCCGTTGCAAGAAATAGCGGACTGGCCTGGTCATTATTGGCAGAGGCCAGAACCAGCGCCGGATTCCCATTGCCGGTTTGATAAAAGATAAAATTGGCGTGAAAACCGCCTGCTGGATGGGGGAGAACGTTGTCGAAGAACGAGCGCACACGACCGATTCCTTTGGCGGCGTCGGAATAGGTCCCGCTGAACACGCCACTGATCTGCGCGTCCGCGGCCTGCAGAAACGTGTCGGTGAACGCGTTTGTCAGATTGCCGGTCCCGTTGCCGTTGTCAACGGCGGTGAACACGCCGGCCGAAGTCAGGGTAGCCGGAAAAGACGAACTGAGATCCTGCCCAAGAATGCCGAACACGTAGCTCCCGGAGAACGAAGTCAGGGTGCCGGTCGAAGACCCCTGGCCGATCGCGATTCCGGCGGTCGAACCAATGCCGCCTGCGCTGGGGTTGTTGTCGCTCTCGATCAAATCTATATGCGTTTGGTCCACGAGATAGCCGGTGAACTGGAAGGCAGTCGTGCTGGTAAAACCGGGGACGGTGAGATTCAAGGTGACCGCACCGAAGGAGTCCGGATTCGAGAGCGTCCCGGAAAGCTTTTGATTGGTGGTCGCAATTCCGGCAAGGTTCTGATCGGTTATGCTGCCTTTTCCGGAAATGTTGTTCGGCGAATCGATGTTCAGAATGCCGCCGATGCCGGTAGGCGACCCGCTGGCAAAGTCGCTGCCGCTTACCGCAAAGGCATAGCCGCCGGTGGGCGCTGGAATTGTGCTCGCCTGCAAATTCATCGTTCCGCTGGCTGTAACTCCGGTTGCGGCCGAGGCGAAATCCATTTGCGCAATCAGCGCCTGGGCAGCGGAAAGAAACACCAAACTGAAAGTTTCTACGCCGTTTCCGCCGATGTCGTTGTCGTTGGTTTTGATGGTGATGGTTCCGCGTCCGTCCGCCCCCAGGAAATAGCTGCCTCCCGTGATGGCGTCCGACTTCGACACAAAGGAGCCACCGTTAAGATTCAAATCGAAGAAATTGATCGTCTGTTCGCCCGAGGAGACGCCCCCGTTGCCATCGAGGACGATCACGCCTGCGAACTGGTAATTCGGTCCTCCATTGACATCAGCTCCCTGCGCCTCGAGCACATAGCTGCCCTTGAGGTCGCTGCCAAAAGCCGTGATGGTAATCGGAGCGTCCACGTTCACCGCTTGATTCACGCTCGCGGAAGCTACGATGTTGACGGTCTGGCTGTTTCCGGAAAGAGTGGACGGTGGAGTATAGGTTGTGGGTGAGCCGCTGGCAGTGTGCAGAGGACTGATCGAGCCACAGTTACCGCTGGGGTTCTGGCAGGTCAAAGACCATTCGACGCCCGCATTACTAGAATCGTTGCTAACGACCGCGGTCAGGGTCGTTGCGGCATTGATTAGAAGCGCTCCAACGGGCGAGGGCTGAAAGGCGATGGCCAGGGTTGACGGGGGCGGCGGCGGCGGATTCAGTACATTGAAGGTGCTCGGTCCTCCGCATCCGGCAAGCGCTGAGATCATCGCCGCCAGCAGAGGAAATAGAATCCGTCGTCTAGGCACTGCCGACCCCCCTAATTTGCTTCGTATCATGACTTAGACCGCTTACCGCCCCGTGCCGCGCAGATACACAGCTTGAGTTTGTAAGCTGCTGTTCGTATTCGTCGTGTAATTAATGGCCAGCGTTCCCGGCTCGTGTCCCGTGGCTGCGGGGTTAAAAGTTACGCTCAGAACGCAACTGGCGCCGGGCGTCAGACTAAAAGGACAATCGTCGGTCTCGGTGTAGTTACCGCTCACGACGATCTTGCCAACGAAACTTACGGTCTGCGGGTTGGTCAGGCTCGGGTCGTTGAGCAGAGTCACCGTCTGCGCGACGCTCGACTTGCCCACTGACACGTTTCCGAAATTCAGCCCTGCGGCGGGAGACATTCTGAGCGGGCTCGCCATATTCGCTCTTAATTCCACTGGAAAACGTCCGCCATCGAGTTCGCAGGGGTTGGACTGAGACGGAGGATCGTTGACTGGATCCGTACACTGCACCGTGTTCAGTTCCAGGAAATAGTCGAGAGCGGTCGAGTAGGTGGACAGCGATTGCGGTACAAACGAGATCTCCAGGCTGCACGCGGCCTGAGGCGCGAGCAATCCGGTACAGGTGTTCGAAGCGATCTGGAAGTCGGGCAGCAGGGTCGTGGGGTCGAAATCGCAGGTGTAGTCGATGGTGGAGTTGTTCGTGTCTTGGCTCAGATTGGTCACCACCTGCAGGCCTGAAACTGGGCTGCTCGCGACCAGCGGGTGGGGCAGCATATGGGATTGGTTGAATGACACATTCACGCACGTTGCCGGAGCCAAGACCTCGACCGGAGTTGCGCCGTAGTTGGTGAAGTACAACAATTGCGGAAGGCTCGCCTCGCCGAATGCCTCGGAGCCGAAGTCGAGTTCGGGAGTCGAGGGCTGGACAAAGCTGAGTCCGGTGCCTGTGATGGGCACGGTGAACTTCGGATCGGGATCGACACCGGGGACGTTGTTCACGGTTAGGGTGGCGGTCAGACTGAGCGGACACTGGGCGGGTGCGGTTCCGCCCTGGTTCGGCAGCCACGTGCAGCTTTCCTGAGGAGCAAAGGAAACCGTGGCGACACAAGATTGTCCTGGAAGCAAACTGAAAGTCGAGCCCGTTGGAACAGCGCAAGTATCCTGCTCCGTGAAGTCGGGCAGATTGGTGAAGTCGGTCTGGCCAATGTCCGAAAAGCTGCCCGATGCCACCGCCCAGGACAAGGTCAGATCGGTCAGCGGAGCGCTACCCGAAGGCTGGTTGTTTGTCAGCGTGATCGTCTGAGTCGACGGGTTGGTCGAACCGAGCAATTGCGGCGCAAAGGTGAGCAAGGCTGGGGAGAGCGTGACCGGCTCCTGGCAAGCGGTTGTGCTGTTCAATGCGAGACAAATATATCCACCGTCTTCGCGATTGGCGGTCGTGGGGCACGCGCTCGTATTCACTACGTATCCGGTTCCCGCGGACTCGAGAACGTATCCGCCCGTCGTCGAGTTGAAGGTGACGGGCAGAGAGCCATTTGCATTGTTGATTTGGCTAGCCGATATGCCAATCTGCCCTACGTTTGATCCGTTCGTCCCGATGAGCTCGAGGACGACGGTATTGCCGCTGATCTGGCCATTGACATAAAGGTAGCCGGAGGAGACACACGGATAATCGCTAACGAGCGTGGTTGGGTTGATGAAACTCAAACTACCCGTGACGGTCGCGTTGCTCGCGCCGATATTCTCTCCCTGGGTGAAGTTCCCGGTCACCGGAAAATCCTGGTTGCTCAAACCCGAGTTATAAATACTGGCGCTGTGGAAGCTGCCCGTAATCGTTCCGGTGAGCGGCGGCACCGACATTGCGCTCCATGCCAGGGGCCCGGTTTGAGCGGTCCCGCTTCCGCAAGGGCTCCCGTCCGCCGCGGTACCGGCGGTTGCCGTATAAGTGCCCGCGATCATCGAACCATTCAGCGTTCCAGTAAGCGTAAAAGTCTGCGTGCCGGCTACCACCGTAAGAGTTACCATCTGGCCGCTTATCGTTCCGGTGATCGCGGCGGATCCGCTGTTGCACGGTCCTTCGGAACTGCCGACCAGGGTGTTCGAGTAGACCACAGCGCCCGTCACCGTGCCGTTGTTGTCGAGCAGAAATCCGCCCTGCAGGCCGCTCGATGCGGTTAGGTCGGGTGTGTTCGCCATCGTGACCTGCCAGTTGCCCGCAAGCGTCGCGCTCGGCCCGGAGCTACCGGAAGAGCCGCCTCCACACCCCGAAAGCAGCATCGCGCCGCCCAGCATCAACAACCACAGACGCTTCAAACAGCCCGCGGAGCCTGACATCGGATTTCTAGTGAGTCTCTGCATGATGTTCCGCGTCCTGAGGAGCCGAGGCTCGGCTCGGCGTGACCCCGCCCGAGATGGCCACGTCAAAGATGACATCGTTGACCGGGCTAGTAACGGTTAGCGTTGCGGCGAGACACGCGGCCGCCGCAGCCCCGGCCGGGCAGCCTTCTGCCGGAGTAAACGAAATCGTAATGACACAGGATTGGTTCTTACCCAGCATAAAAGGCTCGCCGAGCGAAGCGACCCCATTGAGGCCGCACGTGTCGGTCTCGGTAAAATTGTCCACGCCACCATTGTTGGTTAACGTCAACGTGAGACCGCCGAGACTGGCTCCCGAAGCGTTGGCGAGCGTGATCGTCTCGAGTGTCGAAGGCGAGCCCGACGTTTGGGAGGGGAAGCTCAGCACCGGCGGAGTCAGCGTGATCGGTTGCAGGCAAGCCGATGTACTGTTCACGGCAAGACAGAGATTTCCAAAGTCCGCGGGGCTCTCCAGGCTTCCGCCGCCGCAACCTGCCGCATATACGGAGTATCCAGCTCCAGCCAATGACTCTAGGGCGTACCCGCCTGGGGTGGGGTCGAAGGTAACCGTTTGAACACCCGAGCCGGGAGAAGGACCGATCTGGCCAACGTTCGATCCGTTCGCCCCGGCAATCTCGAGAACGACAGTATTGCCGCTGATTTGACCGCTAACCGTCGCAACCGTCAAACAAGGGTAGTCGCTCAGATTTGTTCCCGGATATACAAAGTCCAAATTGCCCGTGACTGTCGCGTTGCTGGCTCCGGTGTTTTGCCCCTGGAGGATTGTCCCCGACAGCGCGAAATCCTGTTCGCTCAGACCGGCAGCGCCGCCCGTGCTGTGAAACGTTCCTTGAATCGGCCCGGTAAGTGGAGGTACGAGAATTGCGCTCCATTGCAGTCCCGGGAGTCCCGATGGGGGTTGAGCGGTTCCACAAGCGCTCCCGTCTGCCGCCCTGCCAGCGGTTGAGGTGTAGGTGCCCGCCATCGTCGAGCCATCGAAACTGAGAGTTCCATCCAGCGTAAAAGTCTGGGTACCGGCTGCCGCAGTGAGGGCTACGCTCTGGCCGGTGAGGGATCCGGTGATCGCGGCCGACCCACTGTTGCATACGGTTGGGTTTGGGTTGGCGGGGAGCGCAACGGAGTAGGCCGCGGCTCCTGTCACCGACGCATGATTCTGCAACAAGAACCCGCCCTCGAGACCGCCAAGGAACGAACCATCCGCCGGGGCCGCCATCGTGAACTGCCAGTTGCCCGAGAGGGTCGCGGGGAGCTGCGAGCTCGGATTCGAATTGCCGCCTCCGCACGCCGAAAGCAGAATCGTTCCAGCCAACAACCAGAACCCCTGCCTTCGGGCGCGCCCGGCCCAAAACCGGGGCGGGAACAGTTCAAGACGCGTCCGGCGTCGCACCTGATCTTCAGCAAATGTCCGCATCGTCCATCACGTCCTAGAAGCCTAGCTTCAGCCCAAACTGAATCGTGCGGGGCCGATGCGCATCGAGCGGATGCAAAAAGGAGGCCCCGGTGACGCAATCGGCTCCGCTACCCTTGAACCCGGCGGAATACTCGGGGCCGGCGTAACAACTGATGATGTTATTTCCACTGCTGCCCGGGTTATCGGGGTCATAGATCCGGAACTCGGTGTGATTGAAGACATTGAAAGCCTCGGCTCGAAACTCCAGTTCGCCGCTTTCCCGAATCTTGAAATGCTTCAGCAGCGCCACGTCGAAGTTCGTGCGCCTCGGATTATTGAGATAATTTCGTCCAGCATCCCCGAAGGTAAGTCCCCGCGGCGCCACAAACTGCGAGGGATTGCCGATCAGGGGGCCAAAGCTTTGAGAATTGCTGCCGGGTGAGATCAGTTCCTTCAACACGTCGGGGTAAGACTCGGCGATGCCGAGCCCGCTCGAAACTCCCGCGTTGTCGGTCAGAGAAATACCGGTGTTACCGGCGCTGTTGATCACCGTGAAGGGCGTACCCGAGGCAACCAGCGTCACTCCCGAAACTTCCCATCCGTCGAGAAGCTGCGTCCTCAGCGCGGAACAGCAGTTTGCCTTGGGTGCGTGATTGTCTTGCGGTTCGCGCTCCTCGATGACGTCGATGAAGTTGCGCGGGAAATCCTTCAGCGGCAGCCGATACACGTAGCTGATGTTGAGCAGGTGACGTTCGTCAAAATTCGAGCTGGCCCGGTTCTCTCGCAGGTCGTAGGAATTGACCAGAACCGGATCGCTCCGATCGGAAGCGTCGTCGAGCGAGTGGCTGTAGGAATACGAGATCCCGGCGGTAAGCGGGCCGCTCGAATGTCGCAGCGTGGCCTGAAGGGCGTGATAGCTTGAACCAGCGACATTCTGCAACGAGAGAACTCTTCCCAACCCAGGGTAGGGCCGGCCCGGGAGCGAATTGACGTTCGGAATGTTCGGATTGGTGCACGCTGCCTGCAGATACATATAGGCAGGGTTCTGCGGTGTCACCAGAGTTCCATTCTGGAGAAGAAAAGGAGTTGTGCCGTCTCCCGGGTTCGCGCCGCTGTTCGAGGTGGGATTCGACGTGCAATCGGCAATGGTGAGCGGCTCGTTAGGACCAAAAGGATTCTCGCTTGCCGGCAGCGGATGCAACTGGTTCATCTGACGCTCGACCGTCAGATGGGTTCCCCTACTCCCCACATAGGCAAGATTGACCACCACCGCTTTGGATACTTCTCGCTGAATCCCGAAACTCCACTGCTGAGCGTAGGGCCAAATCGCGTGGGTCGGAATTGAGGTGACGTCGATCGGGAAGGCGGACCCCGCCGGGGGTGGCGCTTCGCCCAGAAGAAAGCCGAGAGGGGTCGTGCATTCGGGGTTGGTCGAACTCCCATACCCGACATTTCCGATGCATGGATAGCTGGCAGGAAGATTTTGCGTCATGCTGAGCACGACCGGTGCGCTCGCCTCGAGCGAACCGGTGTTGGCCTCGTTGCCGGTCCCATGCTCAAAGAAAATGCCATAGCCTCCACGAATCGAGGTCTTGCCATCGCCGAATGGATCCCAGGCGAAACCAACCCGGGGCGCCGGATTGAACAGATGCCCGGTCATGCAGCCCGCGGGCGTGCCCTTCACGCCGCACTGCACCAGACCCAAGTTGCCGACCACGCTCGGGTCCAATTGGAAGGTGACCGGGTCGAACTGCACCGGACTACCGTTGTCGAGCAGTTCACCGTAAACTGGGTCAACGGAAAACTCCTTATGTGGATCGAATCGCGAAGCCACCCAGTTCCACGCGTTGAGGTTTTTCTCCCGGTAGGTACCGAATAGACTCACTCGCATGCCCAGGTTCAAGGTGAGCCGGTGCGTAATCTTCCAGTCGTCCTCGAAATAGGGTTCAGCGATCTGAAAACGCTGGTAGTAGCGGCGCTGCGCTGAATCCTGGGTAAAGCTCTGAATGAACCCCTCGGTTAGGCCGCTTCCGTTCGCAAGTGGATTTTGAACCAGGAAATCGGCGAAGGCATTTCCCGTACTGTGGGTGAGATTGTTGAAAGTCAACAGGCCCTGTAAGTCGCCGGACGCTGCGCCGATCGCGTTGTTGGTTTGATTGCGTTGCGAGTACACATATTGCGCCCCAAATTGCAACGTGTGTTTGCCGACCGCTTTGCCCAGGTCGTCGCGCAGGGCATACGTCGGATTACTGTGGCCCCACGGCATGTAGGAAGGATCGACCGCAAAACCTCTCCCCCCATACGCGGCATTGGTGCCTAAAAAATTGACTCCCGGCATTTTTCCGCCAAAGCCGTTATTGAAAATGTAACCGATCGCGCATTGCGGTATAAGAGTCGCGGGGTCAATGCTCAGTGTCGGATTGCAAACTCCAGGATTCGACGGATCGACGACCAGCGGCTGATCGAGCGTGGGGTCGCGCTGGAACCGGGCGCCACCCGGGCCATTCTGGTCCGTCAATGTAATGCCCGAATTCACATAACTGAGAACCAGGTCGTTCAATAGCGTCGGCGATATGGTGTTGGTTACACGCGCTACCAGGCTTATGCCCGGCCCGGTGAAGGCATTCTGCACCGTCGGAAAGGTGTTGCGCACGACGCCCCACTGCGGCGTCAGCACGGTCGTGTTCCAGTCGTCGTGAACGTATCGAAACGACAACTTCATTTTGTTGGTCAAGGCGTGGTCAATGCGAAACAACTCCTCACGCCAGTAAGTGTTAGGAGAAACGGACGTGTTGTAACAATGGTTGGGGTCGGTAGGGTCGAGATTGGTGAGGCTGGAATTGAGATTGGGCAGGCTGAAGTTGCAGCCATAAGGAGCATTGGGCAGTGGTATGAGGTTCGAGTTCAGGATCGCCATCGCGTTCTTGTCTACGCCGAGGACCGGCAGCCCGGAAGTAGCGGGTACTTCGAGGTGGGTCGCGGAAGCGAGAAGTCCGCCCGGCGACGGTCCCAGGGATGGACAGTCGGGGTATTGCGCACGCAAAAACGGCGCCCCGCCCGGAGCGCACACGTCGCTGAAATCGAAGTCCTGGTAGACTGCGCCAGTCACCGGGCTGACTTGCAGGTTTTTCTGGACTCCCTGCGTCGTCAGGATGAGGCCACGCTCTTTCAATCCCGGAACCGCCTGGTTGTACTCGGTGGGCGTTTTCTCCAGGCGAACTTCCTCGGAAAAGAAGAAAAAAAACTTGTCCTTCTTGGCATTGAAAACGCCGGGAATGAAGAGGGGACCGCCGATCGTGCCCCCAAAATCCTGCCGGCGATAGAGTGGAGCGTGATTGCCAAACGTTTCTCCGCAGCAGGTTTCCCCGAGCGGAGGCGGAGTGGTGTATTCAACATCGAAGTAATTGCGCGAGTTAAAGGCCTCGTTGCGGACAAATTCGTAGAGATTTCCGTGCCACTTGGGGGTTCCGGACTTGGTGGTTACCTGCACGGTCCCTGACGCCGTCCGCCCGTACTGAGCCCCGTAGTTCGAAGTTAGTACCTTCACTTCTTGAATGGCGTCCAAGCTTGGATAGACCATCAACGTACTGGACGCGCCATTGAGTCCGGTATTCAGCACATCGCTGCCGTCGACCTCAAAGGTGTTGTACTCGACGCGGCCTCCATTGACGCTGTACTTTACGCTGCCGACAACTCCCACTTTTGCTTCGTCCTGTCCGGTCTGATTACTGACGCCGGGCGCAAGCGCGATCAGTTGTGTAAAGTTGCGGCCGTTCAGTCCGATCGAGACTACTTCTTTTTGGGTAATGGTCCCGGAAACCGTAGAGGTCTCGGTCTCAACCGTTCCCACACCGCCCGACTCCACGTTCACTTCCGTTTTAGCCCCGGCCGGCTCGAGCGAGGCGTCGAGCGTTAATTCGAGGCTGCCGGTTAGCGTGATGTTGTCAAATGCCTTATTCGCGAAATTCGGAGCGGTTATAATCAAGGTGTAAGTCCCCGGTTTAAGCCCGGTGAACGAATACGCGCCCTTGTTATTGACCTGGGTTTCGAGTTTCTCTCCGGCGGTACTGGTGAGCACGGCTTTCGCGTCGGTCACGACAGCTCCGCTCTGATCGGTCACCATCCCATTGACCGCGCCCCTGTCTCCCGCAATCTTCTGAGCGGGAAGAGCGGGACCTTGTCCGACCGGCTCCGCGCTCGTTGCCGAATTGGCGCTCGCCGGCCTCAGGGTGGCATCGAGCGTCAACTTTCGGCCGGGCGTCAGAGAGATGTCAGCGAACACGACATCGGCGAAGTTGGGCGCGGTCACGGTTAACGTGTAAGTCCCCGGGTAAAGCCCGGTGACCGAATATGCGCCCTTGTCATTCACCGGAATCTGAAACCTCGCGCCCGTAGCGCTTGCGAGCACGGCTTTCACATCACGCACGATGGCGCCCGTTTGGTCGGTCGCCGTTCCGCTAATCGCGGCCGTGTCGGTCCCAGTCTTCGGCTGCGGCTGGCCTGCGCTGAGCGACAACCCGAGAAGCACGGGCACGACCACGCTCACGACGCGAGAAAACACACCGGCCAAAGAGGATTGCACACGTATCGCTCCGGAGGTAATAAGCTCCTAAAGATGCAATGGCAAAAGGGGGATTGTATATGGCGGTCAGAACTATAAAGTTAACGGAATATGAAATTTCATCGGGCGTTTTCTTGCCCGGACCCAATCCATAGCCATCAGTTCCAGAGAATAGAGCGGCGATCTCGATAATGTCAAGTAAATAGATAGAATTTATATGATTTATTGCAAGTGAGACCACACAAGTCTCCAACTCACCGCCCCCCGAGAAGGCAAATCGCCACTTTGTCCGGACTCCCGAACGCGCTTCGCTGCCACTGCCACATTTTCCACACCGGGGTGTCGCGGCAGGTCAATCGAAAGCATCTAAGCCGAAAAATATTTCACACGGATCGACTTGCGGCAGCAGGACTCCATTAGAACGCGCGTTTCTGTCCCCCCTAACGTTAAGGAATTTTCACCAACTTGTCACGAGGCCTTAATAATCTCGGGCCGGTCAGCAGATAGACTTCGGGCTGCAAACTCAAACCTTCCGCTGCGGCGAGTTGCGTGTGTGTTGAGTTACATGCAGCCAGTTGAGGGATCCGCTTGCCTAGAAAGATCGCAAGCTGACTAGGTGGTTAGTTATCAGCGTGTGGCGCAACGTCACATGTGCAACGAACTGAGTTCAAAACCAACGAGAGAGGAAACAAAATTATGTCGCGTACGAAATCGATTTTCGCGGTGTTGCTGCTGACCGCGTTTGTGGGCATCGTGCCTCAGGCACAGGCTCAGACTTTGAAGGTAGTGATTGCAGGCTCGTCCGCCCTCTGGCAGACGCTGGCCCTGGGCGCTTTCGGAACCCCCACCAGCACGCCAGGACAAGGAACGTGCGGCACCGCGCTCACGGGCTGCACCAGTCCCACGTTCCACTGGACGAGCGCCAAAAGCGGTTCCACCGAACCCTATCTGAATGACTCTAGAGGAACGGGTAACCAGGACGCCGGTCCGATCTGGGTGGTTTGGGATAGCGCCTCCACCCCCAACGTGTGGATCTTCTCCAAAGTCGATTCGGTCGTCGGAGACCGCTGTTACTTTGCCAAGCCCGCATGCCAGGTGGTCGTTCCTTCGGGCGCCTCGAATGTTGGTTCGAACCTGATCGGCGTGTGGGACAACTCCGCGTGCGGCACCAGTTGCGATACGAACCTGCCGGCGAGCATTCAATCCATCCTCACAAACGGAACTCCCGTTACCGTAGCGGCAACCGATATTCGTCCCGAAGATGCCGCGTGGGCCGCAGCGCGCGTAAACTCGAAGCTTGGTGCCAGCACCTACGGCGGTACTGGAAGTGACGGTCTCGACGGCCTCGGATACAACACAAACAATGCCTCAGGCGTTCCTGCCGTCTATCCGGCCGGTGTATCCGGCATCGGTACCCCGATCAAGAGCGGCCAGCCTCTCAGCACACAACAAGCGAACGTTGTGGCGTTCAACATTACCGGCAAAGATCCCTTCACCAACACGGCGATTCCCGCGTTCACGGTAACGCCAGTAGGCGCGGCTCCGATTGTGTTCGTCAACTCGCGCTCGGGCACGCTCGCGAACCTCGCGAATGCTTCCGAGACCCAACTTCAACAGGTGCTTTCGGGCGGTAACTGCGATGCTAGCGCCTTCGGTCTGCCTTCAGGCGGAATCAACATCTTCCTGCGTGAGCCCCTTTCGGGCACTTACAACACCGTTGAATCCAACATCGCGCGACGTCCCACCGTCTACACTCTGCCGGCGGGGAGCAATACGTCGCCGGTTCTTGGCGTTAGCCAGGAAACGAATGTGGGTGCCATTACCGCGAGCAGCAACCCCCTGGTCTCGACGACTCCGGGTGAGTGCGTATCGGGTGCGGGCGCACGTTATCGCGCCATCGGTACCAGCGAAGAGGTGAACTCAGTTCTCTACACCAACAACACCAGCAACTGTTCGACGAGCCCCTGCTATGCCACGCCTCAGGACGGCATCGGTTACGCGTTCTTTAGCTACGGAAATGTGAAGGCAATCGCTGGCACGACCTCGTTTGGCTACATCACGCTCGACGGTGTCGATCCGATCTTCGCAGGTTACGGAACCGGCATTGATCCCGGCGAGCCATCCGTCGCCGGCGAATTGCCGCTCAATACCCCCTGCGGAACGGGGAGCGCTGCATTCCCCTGTGACGAAGCGCAAATCTGGGCGAACGGATTCTCTTTCCCGAACGTCCGCAACGGCACCTACCGCGCCTGGTCGCTCCTGCGCCTGGTCTCGAACGGAACCCCGAGCACCAACGCCGCGAACCTGGTCAAGGCCTCGCAAGCGTTCGTTGTAAGCTCGGTTCCCGACTATGTTCCGTACACCGCAGTCACATGCTCCAGTTGCAACGGGACCGGAGTCACAATCTCTGACCTCGGGCTCAAGCTGCTGCGTTCGCACTACGAACAGCGGGACGGAAACGGCAACGAGTTGGGGAAGACCACCGCAATTGAAAACGAACCGACGGAAAACGGCGGCGACATGGGTGGCTTGATCATTCCGACCGCGATCGGTGTCACCACTGAAAAACAGCTGCAAATCGTTCAGAGCGGTACCGCGACCAATCTGAGCCCCGTTGCAAGACCACAGTAACCGCACATCACACGAGTAAGAAACACAACCTAACACGGAGGGCGGGCCGTCCATCGGTTCGCCCTTCTTTTTCTATATCCGTCTGGGTTGCATCCGCGTCTCTCAAATTGTAGGATTCGAGAATCCTATGGCGTAATTATTATTCCGGTTCCAGTCGCTGCTTCCGCAATCGATTTCGCTTCGATGCCTCGAGTTTTAAGATAATAGCTCATGTCAACAGGCTGTCATTTATGCTTATAAGAACGCTCGCTCTCGGAATCACGCTTCTATTTCTGATTTCAACTTCGGCGTCGCTGGGCGCCGCTCAAGAGCCGGCCTCTCCGCCTATTGCGGATCCCAGCGACAAACGCTTCAAGGATGTGACGGAGGACTGGACTACGCCCGCGTTGAACGGCAGTCATTTGCTGCCGGTCCCGCCGCTCAGCTTTTTCGACGACACCCACCCTGGTTACACCGTGCAACTGCTCCAGTTGCAGTGGCGATGGGGCGACCCGCTCGACGTTTATGTAATCAAGCCCACAGGCGTCAAGAATCCGCCCGTGATCTTGAATCTTTACGGCTATCCCACAGACACGGACCCCTACAAGAATGCAATCTTCCAGAAAGCCCTGACCAACGACGGCTTTGCCGCGGTGGGCTTTGTTTCCGCGCTCACCGGACATCGCTATCACGACCGGCCGATGAAGGAATGGTTTCTCAGCGAACTGCAGGAAAGCCTGTCGAGTTCGGCGCACGACGTGCAAATGGTGCTGAATTATCTCGGGACTCGCGGCGATCTCGACATGAACCGCGTGGGCATGTTCGGGCAAGGTTCAGGGGCCACCATCGCGATTCTCGCTTCCGCGGTCGATCCGCGTATCAAGGTCCTCGATGTGCTGGATCCATGGGGCGATTGGCCGACCTGGATCGCCACCTCGCCCTTTGTCCCGGAAGACGAACGGGCGGACTATCTGAAACCGGAGTTCTTAAAGAAGGCAGCAGCACTTGAAACGCTCGACTGGCTACCGAAGATTCAGGCGAAAAAATTCCGCATGCAGCAGAATATCTTCGAGACCGATACGCCCAAGGCGGTCAAAGAAAAGCTGCGAGCGGCAACTCCCTCGGGCACAGCCTTCGCTTTTTACAAAACCATACCTGAGTTCAAGGCAGCTTTCCCAAACAGCACGAACCTGCAATGGATGGAGCATGAGCTCCGGATGCTTCCGGAGCCGCCAGCCGGGCCGCCCCTCGGCAGCAGCAGATAAGTATTGGACGAGTCGCCGTCTTCCGAGCTCCGACGCCAAGCCGCTGATGCCCGATGTTTGCGAGCAAGTCCGCCTCCAGGAACCCGTTCGAGCCCGGGCAAACGAGATGTTTCCCTTCCGTCCTAACCCCTTCTGCGCGGCAACCGCTCTTGCCCCGGTTCACCGCCTGTGATTGTCAAACGCGAACCCTCCCGCGGCTCCCCAGGGCACCCTAACCGTATGGATTCAAACCATTTCGGCCAGAATGAGCCGAATGTACCCCTTCCAAGAAGTCTCCGCCCTTGTCGTTCCGCCCCAAGCCCCTGTCCCTGTTCGCGGTTGCACCCCGCGGCAATTTAACTCTGCTGTGACCCCACTTTCCCTGCCTTGTCGCGTTACCTAGTGAAGGCTGAGATCCCATAAAACGGCGTTCAAATCTCTTACCCGAGGAGAAACACAATGAAATCCAAGAGCACAATTTCGATAATGATGACCGTCATACTTTCTCTGCTGCTGATTCCGGCAGCGCAATTGAATCTGTACGCGCAGGCGCCCGCGCAGGCTGCGTATGTCGATCTGGACGCAGTACAACTGGATCAGCTCGTCGCTCCGATTGCTCTCGATCCCGACTCGCTGGTCGCTCAAATCCTGACCGGTTCCACGTATCCGGACCAGGTAGCCGCGGCCGATACCTGGCTGAACCAGAATATGAATCTGCCTCCGGATCAACGCGCCGCCGGGGCGAACGCCATGAATTGGGATCCGGCCGTGAAGGGTCTCATCGAATTCCCCTCCACGCTCGACAATCTCGCAAAGAATACCGCCTGGGCGTCGCGGCTCGGTAACGCCTACTATAACCAGCCCGGAGACGTGATGAATGCCATCCAGGCGATGCGGTTGCAGGCCCAGGACTCGAAGGTGTTGGTGACGACGACCCAACAGCGCGTCGTGGTGGAAGCCGGCTTGATCGAGATCGTGCCGGTGAATCCTGCCGTGGTTTTTGTTCCTTATTACAATCCCTGGACCATCTGGGGAACGCTGTTTGTCGCCTATCCTGGTTTCGTGGTGCTGCCGCCTCCCGCGGGCGTGGTGTGGGGAGTCGGATTGGGCTTCGATCCGGGAATCGCGGTCGGGGTCTATGCCGGGTTCGGCTGGGGCTTCGGCGCGTGGGCACCGGCCTGGGACGGCGGCACCGTGCTTTTCGGAGGCAACACTTACATCTCGAACAGCATGACGGTCTGCAACCACGGTTATTTTGGCGGGCATGACCGCGGCGCATTCGAACACGGTGGACGCGGCGTCCCGGGAGGCTTCCATGCGCATGCTCACCCAGGAGCTGCTCGTGCGGCCGCTGGTCGTGCGAATGCCAGCCGCGGAGGGATGGGAGCTGGACATTCAGCCTTCGGAGGCGGTAAGCCCTCTGCTGGCCGCTCGGCTTCCGCTGGCCGCTCGGCTTCCGCTGGCCGCTCGGCTTCTGCTGGTCGCTCAGCTTCCGCTGGTCGCTCAGCTTCCGCTGGTCGCTCGGCTTCTGCTGGCCGCTCGGCTTCTGCTGGTCGCTCGGCTTCC
>Ga0302324_100014067_pt1 | contig 16161 bp, 18 predicted proteins | sample Palsa_T0_1_FD_201949 | JGI IMG/M metagenome (GOLD analysis project Ga0302324, IMG submission 201949) | Peat permafrost microbial communities from Stordalen Mire near Abisko, Sweden - Palsa_T0_1 | ecosystem: Environmental > Terrestrial > Soil > Palsa > Peat permafrost | place: Sweden: Abisko...
GGAATCCAAGTCGCCTGTATAATCGAAGGAGCCAGCCGACGCGGAAGTGGCGGAATTGGCAGACGCGCCAGCCTTAGGAGCTGGTGGCCGAAAGGCCGTAGGGGTTCGAGTCCCTTCTTCCGCAGACCTTTTCCTATTCTCGTGCAAATACGTGAATTGATGCCGTTTTATAGGGGTTTTTGCACATCGAAGTGGACATGTCAGGACATGTTAGGACATCCAAATTGTGACCATTGGTAGCAACTGGTACAAAGCAAAAAGTGTTGCCGAAATTTCGGTGTGATACACTTTTCGTGGTCAGCTATGAAACCCACCAAAATTCAGTTTATGCGAAGAGTGCGGGCCAAGAACAGCGCCGCGAGCATGAAACTGGTGAGGGTCTTGAGAAAAATCATTACCATGCTCGAAAATAAAGAACGCGGTGAATTTACGCCGATTGAAATCAAGTCCTTGCAAGCAGCGCGAATATTAATTACTTCTCGTCTCGAACTTAACGCGCTGGCCAAGAAAGTTGAAGCGCTCCAAGAGGACTCCCCGCGTGGAACTCAGTTGGAACTCGACCCTCACGACCTTTAACACGGACCCTTTTCCCGGTTACGTGCCTGCTTCCTTCTTCGCCTTGGCAGTAATCTGGCGGATTGCCACGCGCAATATTTCGGACACCGTTGTGCGCTTTACTTTCACGATGGGTAATTTAAGAAATCTGAGTAATGCGGAGGCTCGTCGCGGGTGGGAGGCCGCCCCCCGGCCCCAATGAAGTTTGGAGTTGTGGCCGCTCCGCTTCAATATGGGGTTTTGCAGCAGGTGGTGACTCGCAGTGTCGCGGGCTTTGAGGTGGTGCCGCTAGGTCGCAAGGTTTTTCGGGCAGCAACGCTTCGCCCGCAAGCGACCCGGCGAGAACTATGGCTGCAATGGCTTTCTTATCCATCAAGCAGAATTGTATCATGCAGCGATCTCTGCGGGGTTCGCCGTTTGGACGCTAGCATTGCTATGCCTTTTTGTCCTCATAGCCTACGCCGTTGTGTTTGCCGAGAAATCCCAATGCGCCGGGAAGCACGTAGAAGCCAAAATTGGCATAGCAGCGCCTTTTCGGAACAAAAGGGTCTTTATATTGGACATAGAGCCTCACGCATACGTATTTGTGCAACTTCCGAACCTCATTAAAGTCAGTTTCACTGACTCCGCTCCGCAACGGGATATTGATCTTATGCGGACTGTCTGGATACAAGACCGAAGTGACGTCAAATTTAAAATGGTCAGCCGCGTTAGTGAAGTCTCCAGAGGTATCGGGCAAAATTTCTATCCAGCTTTCATACGTATATTCCGTAGCGGGCATCAGACCCTTGTTGACTACTTTCAGTACGACTCTACGAGCCTCTTGGTCACCAAATGTTTTCGATGGGTCGTCGCCAGCATCAGCGACAATTCTGGGTCGCTGGGATTCGCTAAGGATGTAAGTTTGACTCTCAATAGCTTTCAAAGTACGGAGGGCCGCCCAGATGCCGCCAATTCCAATAAAAAACAAGAGAATCGTTGGGAGGTTTGCGGCACCAAAGAGGCGGCAGAAGTAGCCATTCGGTTCGCAGGCGGTTGCTATCGCCTGCTCTTCGGATGCTTGTTGATATACGGTGAGGGGAACGGCAGTTCTTTCAGATTCCAACTGCGTCGCGTAAGTGGCCCTACATTGGTAGGTTTGGGCCTGGCATTGTTTCTCCTTCCACACTATCACCAAGGTGATTGCGAAAATAATTCCAATCGGTTGCCACCGCTTCTTTATCCATCTCATGGTGCCAACACTGTACCGCAGAAATATCATGGAGCATTTGATAAACGACTACCCTACCTACTTCGGGTCAAAAACTTTCTAATCTGCCGCGAAAGCCTTATATTCAGCCAGCTAACAAAGGGGCTTATATGGATGAAGATTATTTCGATTCTTACCCAGAGCAGCCATATGTGCATGAGTTTGAGACCGACGTGCGAAAGGTTGTCCTTATACATCACGAATTGGCTTTGGAGGGCATAACCCGCACAGAAGCCGAGGAAGTAGCAAGGCTCGACCTCACTAACGAAGGCCAGCGAAGTGTAGCGACGTGGATCGCGGGCCAACACGACGAATATCGAAGAGCTGCAATTAACCTAGCATTGGTTGGTCTGGTGACGCGGTTTCACCACTGGCTTGCCTATCTAGCGAATCGTATCCGCGGTGATGCAAACGAAACATTCGATAGAAGTGTTGCCCAAGAAATGAACTTTTTGAACTCCCATTTAAAAAACTCTCCGCACCAGCCGCCCGATTTCAAAAAATGGGTTGACGTTCGTGACTCAGTTATTCACGCGGACTCCAGAGCATCGTGGACGCACGACGGGAAACCCAGAAGTATCGAGCCAAGATTCGTGATCAGCGGGGATGAGTTGAACTTTACCGAAGCCGACCTGAAAGAAGCATTCGAGAATATGCTTCAAGCGATTGATTGGTACGACTATCAGGTTGAGAAGTGGGTAGTGGCAAAATATGGCCCGCGGTTATTTATGGGCGGAAAGCCCCTGTTCCCCCGAAAGCAAACTGTTAATTCACCGATTCATCTTCTTTCTTTCAGAACGGAATGTCCTCATCACTAAGTGGAAAGTCATCCTGACTTGGAATTTCATGCTCGAACTGGGGTCTTCCAAGTTTGCTCAAGATCAAAGTTGCAAGCTGGCGCGGCGTTTTCTTCCGAAGGTCAACATATGCAGTGGTTCTATGCAAACCGGGAATTTCTGTATCGTCAAACCGAGCGGGCAAAATATATTCTTCCTTTGATTCGATTGCCTTTTCAAATGCGCTGCGCCGTTCGTGCGTCGGCCACACCTTCTCGGCATAGTGTTTAGAGATAAACATCACGCAGTAGCGGGCAGAACCACTGTAGACCTTCTGGAGATGCTCGACAAGATTCTTACCCCACAGAGACGCTTCTTCATAATCATCGTAGAAAAGTGATACCTCGTTCGCCCGGAGAATTTCGGCCACACGCTCAACATAGTCGCGGTTTTCACCCGCAAACGAAAGAACTACTTCGTAGGCCTGCCCGAGAGTATCGATTCCGGTAGCAACTGTTGCCACCTTATAGACCAGCCGCCCCGATATTTTCCCCGAAGCTCGCATCGCGAACCCGTCGTTTCTGAGCGCCTCGTTAAAAAGTGACAGAAGTTTACTGATTCTTTCTGGCTCTGACACAACCAACGGATGGAGACACGTTTCTAAAAACCGAGCAAATAGTTCATCCGAGATGTCCGTTATTCCCAGCCTTCGATAAAGCAGCTCGGAAAACTCCCAATCCGAATTGTTGACCATATGTTGCCAAATATCACCATCGGCAGTCTTGAATCGATAATCTTCAGAACTCATCTGTTGCAGGGGCCAGATTCGTTTTAAAAAGGAAACTAGGTCGAGCCGTCCAAAAAACGGAGTTGTGCTATCTAACAGGAGTACATCAACGATATCTCTGCGGGTGACCTCAGAGATTTTGTTCTTCTTGGGTTCAGATGGTCTTGTCGGCGTCATGGGCTTCTCACTCGTACGCGAGGCTTCCATCGTGTTTCAAGACTAACAATTGTATGCCTTGACACCCCTCCTTTTATTACCTATTAACTGTGTGCAGAACTTAGGCTGCCGATGTTTGAGAAGGACGCCAAATATCACGAATATGGATACGGGATCATCGCAGGAACTTCAGCAACGGTTCACCCAGCTTGCGCAGCACTCGTTTAGGGTTAAGATTTCGGTACTTCTGTTACTCCTTGTTTCACTCTACGTCGTGTGGTCCACGCTGACGAATGGTAGCGCGAAGGCCGAAGAGGTAGACAAGGCCTTTTGTTCCCAAATCATCAAAGACCCATACTATGGGCGTGTTGACCTGCGCGGAGACTATTCGTGCGATCCGCAGACTTCTTTGCATTACACCATCAGCCAAGCTAGACACCAACATGATGATGACCCACCCTACCCGAGCACGATGAGTCCGCAGGATGTTTTAAAAAATATCGGCATCTGGTTGAAGCATGTCCAACAATTTAACGACTATGAATGGAACCGCCGACAGGCATATCGTGTTGAACTTTCACTTCCGTACACTAAGAGCGCAAGTTCACTTAATGGATCATTGATATCCGATGTCTGGCCCTTCTGTGCCCTATTTGCGCTTTCTATTGCTGTCACTTTAGGTTTTAGGCAAACCTGCTATGAAATTCATCTTTCGGCGCTCGTTGCCGACACGACGCCTGCAAACGTCCGCGGTAGAAGTTTCGCATTGAGCGACTCTCTGGCGGGGGAGATATCCGAAGCTAAACTCGGTGGGCATCCAATATTCTTATATAAAAAACCCATTGGCTTATTGCCGGAAACAGCCGTCAGCGCCGTTCTATTCGGAGCTGTCTTACTTCTTTCGCTAAATCTCTTGACGGACTACAGCCCACAATTTACCGAGCGCGGTTATGAACTTTTTGGTGATTCCTACTACACCTGGCTTTACTTATTTTCTGTCGCTTTATTTTTTCTACTGTTCAGAACTCGAAGACAGTACAGGAGGTCTGTCAATGAGGCGGTCGGTGGCGAGGTCAAAAGTGCGAGGTTGTTTTTTCTATATCGATGCTTTCAATCTCTCCGCCAGAGGTCATTCAGAGGGATAGGGTTAGAACCGGCGCTAGTTCTTGCGTGTGCCGGGTGTGGTATTGGAAGTCTATTTCTTAGCTGGGGCGGTTCCTACCGAGGCTTCATCCTGCTTTGTTGCCCTCTTCGAATATACGATGATCAGCCTCTGGCCGCTCGAATGATCCAGGCGCAAATGGTACTTGCTGTTATTTTCTTGATTTCAATATTCGTGTCAAGGCTGCCGATGCTTGTTCGTCGGCATCGTGTTCACGCGCTTCTGCTAAAAGCGAGATTCCTGACGGCATGGCCTATTCTGATATTTGGCGGCTTCGTCGTCTTCTATGCAGTTATCGGTATTTATGGGGCTTTGAAAGATTTGTATGTTGCACCTGCTCTTGGACTGTACAGCTCCCAAGCAATGCAGAATTTGCAAAACCTTCCCACGCTTGATGAAGCTGACTTTTCTCTAGGCTTCATGGCGTTCGTAGCTTCGTGCGGGATTCTTGCTCTTCACGAAATATACTCTAGAACCAAAGGCGTCAGACTGGAGGCGAGAGAATCATTAGAGTCGTAATGGCAAAGGTTCTTGCAGGAGACTGCTCCGCTATTCTCATTGTTGCGCTTGCCTTGATGCCGAATCGCGGACGTCGCGAGCATGGCAGGAGCGTATATGGTCAAAACAAGTACCGACAAATAGATGCAAAACGGTTGGATCGTCTTGCACTTGCCGCAGGAGAGATTCAGTGTCATAAGAATCGATGATTACCGTCTCTAAGTGTGGAAGGTAATCCGTCCAAGAAATAGAAGACCCACAAGAAATGAAGCAAGTGCGATGCCCCCGGGAATCAGAATAAATAGCAATTCAAAATCTGACAGTTGCCCTCCGTCACCGCCCTTCCCGGCGTCAATGTTCCGTGATCGTGCACGTTCATGCCCGCGAGTGAGCGCCAACATCGTCACTAGTGCGCCAGATATACAGATGATCAGAGAAACGACACCAACTCGGGCCGAAACCTTCGCAACGTTATCCAAGGCCCGGGCAGACGCGGACGAAACTAGTGCCACCGCGATACCGGAAGCCGTGATAAGAGTTTTTGTCACATCGGCGTACATCGCCCTGCTCGCATCTGTAGTGTAATTCCATTGTCGCCCTCTCGCGTCTCGCCAGAAACTCCACATGAAAATTGTAGGGCCGATAACAGCGATGAAAATGAACAGATAGAATAAGTAGGCCATCTTTCAACCTTTTATCGCAGCCATGACGGTTAGCCAATGTGTCAGAGTCATTGTCGGTTATGGTAGCATCCGCGTCGGAGAAATTCATGTTCCCCGACTGGTTTATGAAGCCAGAGTCAGTATTCAGAACAGTATTGTGGCTGCTCGGGCCGTTCTTGGCTTGGTTTGTGGGTAAAGTAATTGTAAGACGCATTGAAACTTGGCACGCATCTCGGTCGGAATTTGCCGCGAAAGCCAGCTTAGTATATCTGTATAAGGCAATGGACAATCCGCCCACCCTGCTGACGTCTGTTGCCCACATAGTTTGTTTTTTGCCGCTTCCAATCGTATCGACGGCGCTCTTGTTTACGCTGTACTTGTCGCCGCGTATTCAGCCGCTTTATCGTCCGATTGACCCTCAGTTGGCGCAGAACATACTCTGGACATTTCTTTCTTTATTATTCTTCTTCAATTATCTGTTGTTCGGAGTTTTGGCGATTTACGGAATCAAAGTGGCGTATTGGCTCAGACACGGTGAAGCGCGGTTCGCCGAGAATTACAGAGCCGGAGTGCAGAAGCGAATTGACCGCCTGAAGAAAAAGTTCCCACAGCTATCCTCGTTCCATAAAGCCGGACTAGCTCTTCGGCCTTGGAGAGGCTCGCCCACAAATTCTATCTCGGGCAGCTTCTTTACGGTCTAAAAGCCGTTCAGCGCCATCTGACATAGCACTTGCGACGCCCCCGGCAAATCTTTAATGTCCCCGCCTTGGCCAGTCGTGACGACACCGAACGTGGTAGCACTTGAATTCGCAGTCACTTTTCCAATTCCCGCGACTTTGTATATCGCCACGAGCCAACGGTCCCCATCATCTGTGATTGCGACGATGTTTGGAAACTTTTTGCGGAACGAAGGCTCCGCGAGCAGTAATCGACCCGCTTCCTTGCATATTTCGGCGCAAAGCCTAATAGCAGTATCAGAAGAGTGTCTTACCGACCACTCATACTGTCCGGTCTCAAATGTGTATGTCCACTGTGCCCAAATCGGCAGTGGTTTATCGATGAGGTTCCCGAATTTGTGTGCAAGTGATTCCCACTGCTGATGAGGGCGACGATCATGGTCGCCCCGCTCTGGAAATCGATTTGGTGTAACACGACCAGTCCGAGATTTGACGACCACAATGGCGATGAGAGTGGAGATTAAAGTTAAAACGAACGCTATCACAGTCGCTTGGACTGCTGTGTGCGTGGTGATCGCAGCCACTAATGCAGCAAAGGTCACGACGGAAGTGACGCCGAAGCCCTGCACCCAACCGTTGGAGAGCACACCGCTTGGTGGAGCGTCCGTCTGGGTTGTCTTCTGACTTGTCTTCGGTCTTATCCAACGGAATATCTTTGCCCAACGTTGGCTTCGATAGCCTCTGCATTTCTCGGGGCAAGAAACGAGTGGTGCCCATGTTGCGACCGTCATGTACGTGACTGGACTTACCGGAGTGTTGACGATGGGTATCGGTATCCCTTGAGCTACTCCTGCCCTCTCGAAGCGAGACTCTTTACAAATCGGAAGGTAGACGCTGACCAAGGGCGAATTCTGACGCCCAAGTATCAGAGCTAGATTAGCGCACCGCCTAAACTTGCCGCATTCGAGGAACCGCTCAGCGGAGTTTTTATCTCCGAAATTCGTCGGGGGAACGACCGCATGTTGAGGATCGAATTTGGCCATTAAGCGAGTGGCGACCCCGGTCAGCAAATAGTCAAGACGTGGGCAAACCTTCGGACTTGTACTTTATCGTCAAACGATAGTGAAGGATGTTCCCACAATGACGCCCCCGTCTTCTGCCCTTAGGGGAGCCTTCGTCGCCGGGACACGGTGTTACAAATTCCTTCTCCGTCAAATGTTCGCGCACCATCTCGTGCAGGCTGTGGTCAATTTCATACCCACCTCTCCTGCAACGAGGATTTCTACAGCGTTCGAGTCCGTGCTTAAACGGCACTCCGTTACCAAAAGTCCTGCGACGCGCCGGGTCAATGCCGAACGTGAATATACCTTCACCGTCTTCGTATGACGAGATGGTTGCGGTTTCGATGGTGGGAAACACTTCCTCAAATTTGCCTAGATGCCCGAATACCCGTTTTGACCTATCCATCGGCTCGCCCATCGCCATTCCTCCAACTTCACTCTTCGGTCAAATTCTAGCAAAACTGGCGGCTTACCGGCTTAGTTCGATGGTCTGGTTAGAAGGAAGACGCGCTTTACTTCGTTGCCGACTTCATAAACACTTCGTAGGTTTTTGCTTTTGCAGCAAGATTCTGAATCTCCCTGCCCGGCAAGTCGTAGCCCCAATCGTGGAGGAACAACCGAACAAACTCTAGTTCATTTCCTTTTCGTACCTTCTTAGGTTTTTCACGCGGCGAGCCGATCAAATCTTGTTGAAGACGTTCGGCAATGCCGCGAATCTTCATCGTTGCGTTCGTGGCGTGGATAGTATCAGGAATTTCCAATTGATCAGCTTACACTATCCCCCAAACCCCGGAAGGTCTGGCCTCTTTGTTCTCTTTACGAAGCAAGAATCACAAATCCTCATGCCATCCTTCGGCGTGAAGTCAACTCGGCGGGTGTTCAACTTTCCAGGCGCGAGTCCCCTCCCTGACTCGCGATTCAGTTGAGCCACTACTTTCATACAGGCACCACAAGCCCGGCAGGTGAGCGACAAACTTCGCGTTCAAAAGCATTCGCTTTGCGTATCGCTTGCATGGCTCAGGCTTTGATTGATCGTCGTTCGCAGTGAACGCCATCTACTCCCACTCCCATTGTTGCCGAACAGATTTCGTACCCAGATGCTTAGTAATCCTGAGCGTTAGTGTAAATGTACTTAATTTAACTTGACAGCAAATACAGGTTCCGTTATACCGCATGCACATTTCATCGCCGCGGAGATCCTATGACTCTGAAAAGGCTCGCCCTTCCCTTTTGTCTTTTACTGATTCCGTTCACTGCTTATTCGCAACAAGCTGCAATCCAAAACCCGCAAGCTGTTGCCTTTGCGGCGCAAGCGATGGCGGCGCTAACCGGCACTACTCAGGTCAGCGACATAACACTGACTGGGACTGCGACGCGCACTGTCGGCTCCGAAGTCGAAAGTGGGTCCATTACGTTTAAAGCCCTCGGCAATCCGGACAGCCGCTTCGATCTTGTCGAGACGTCTGGGACGCGTAGCGAGATTCGCAACAATTCGACTGGCGTGCCGCAAGGTTCGTGGATCACGCCTGACGGTGTCTCCCACGCCATGGCCTATCACAACATGTTGACCGACGCAGCGTGGTTCGCACCCCAGCTGACTGTGCTTTCGCAACTCTCGAATCCTAATCTCATAGTTTCCTACGTCGGTCCGGAAACCAGAGCCGGGGCCGCCGTTCAACATTTGCATTTCGCTGTTCAGAGCGCAACTGCGGATCCTACGGGTTTGCTCCAAGGCCTCGGCGCTGAGGACGTTTACTTGGACGCCTCTACCTATCTTCCTGTGGCGCTCACCTTCAACGCGCATCCCGATAACGATGCAGGCACCAACATACCTGTGGAGATCGATTTCTCAAACTACCAGCAAGTGAATGGCGTGCAAATCCCATTCCACGTGCAGAAATTTTTGAATGGACCATTGTTTCTGGATGTAACCGTTCAATCCGCCGTAGTGAATTCCGGTGTTCCACCGTCAGCTTTCTCGGTCTCTTAGAACAAGAGAGGGGATCACATGAGCAAGAGCAGCGTGGCACGGTTCTTTCTGCTGTGTGGGGTGGTTCTGGCGTTAGGCTCAGTGGCTCGCGCTCAAGTAGTGACGGGAACCCCGCCTTTCGGCTCGTTTGGCGGCGGCCCGGACATCATCAATTTAGCGAACCTGAACTCGCACATCACCATTCCAATCATCAACAAGGCCGGTCGCGGCACGCCTTTTACATACAATCTAACCTACGACTCCGCTGTTTGGTATCCGGTGACGACCAGCGGCGTGACTACGTGGACCCCAGTCTTAAACTGGGGCTGGAGTGTTCAGACTGCGCCGATTACCGGCGACGTAACAGCTACCACGACTATCGTGACCTGCACAACCACTTTGAGCAACTGGGTTTTTCACGATATGTTTGGCGTACCACATCCGTTTTCCGGCACCGCGGTACTAACCTCTGGCTCATGCGGAACCTCTTCCACTCCTATTAACGCGCTCGCTAGCGATGGTTCTGGTTACACAATCCTTGCATATGTTACAGGACCGGCAACGGTTACTTCTCGCGCTGGAAATATCATGAACCTTCCCGTTAACTCATCGACGGGCGCAGGATCTTTTACGGACGCGAATGGAAATGAAATTTCTGTCAACAACAGTGGAGTTTTCACCGATACCCTCGGCCAAACCGCTCTCACTGTTGCAGGCGGCACTTCGCACGGCCCGTGGGGCACAACCCCCCTTACGCTCACCTATGCGCCTCCTGCTGGGGGAACCGCTTCGTACACTATGAATTCAGTGTATTACACGGTCGCGACGAATTTTGGCGCCTTTTCGATTGGCGAATACGGAAAGACCCCCGTGTACCTGCCCAGCAACATCGTTCTGCCAGACGGTACGCAGTACACTTTCACCTACGAGGCTACTCCCGGAACATGCGTACCGCTCGTATTAACGTACGAGGCGAATTGCGTGACGGGGAGAGTCGCTTCCGTAACATTGCCGACAGGCGGAACGATCAGTTACACATATTCTCATGAAGGCTTTGGGGGCAACATCCTCCCAGACGGTAGCACTCCTATCTTGGGTAGAACCACACCTGACGGAAGTTGGACATATAAGCATTCAGAATCCGGCACCGCGTGGACTACGACGATTACCGATCCGCTTTCCGACACAACGACGTTGAATTTTCAGGGAATCTATGAAACTGAGAGGCAAGTCTATGATCCCACCGCTACTCTGCTGAAGACCACGTATACTTGCTACAACGGAAATACAACAACTTCCACGTGTAACTCAACCGCAGTCACTCTTCCGATCACTCAGGTTGCTGTTTTCCCACAATGGCCCGGCGGCCAGCAATCACGCACAGACACTGTCTACAATAGCTATGGACTGGTGACTGAAAAGGACGAATACGCCTACGGAAGTGGTGCGCCAGGCTCTATGGTCCGCAAGACCTTGACGACTTACGCGAGCCTGACCAACGGAATTGTCAATAAGCCAGCATCTGTCACAGTCGAAAACGGTTCGGGACATGTTCTTGTCGCGGCAAAGACAACCTACTGCTATGACGAAGGCACGCCTAGTGGGACATCAACATGCGCTGCTACTGGTTCTCCCACGGCGACTTCGGGGACTCCCCAGCACGTGGCCGTCACCGGTTCCCGGGGAAATCTCACCACAATCGCTTCTGTCGTTCAAGGATCAACGACGTTAGGCAAGACATACACATACTACGATACTGGCAACGTGCTCAAGGCCACGGACGTAAACGGCGCGATCACCACATACAGTTATAACAGCTTCCACTGTGGCAATGCATTTCCTATATCGGTCAGCGAACCCTTGAGCCTTACCAGATCGATGACTTGGAATTGCACTGGCGGCGTAGAAACGTCAGTAACAGATGAGAACGGTAAGATTACTTCTGCGGCCTACGCAACCGACCCTAATTTCTGGCGACCAAACGCGAATACGGATCAAGAGTCGAACGTCACAGCTACAACCTATACCGTGACCGGTACTGGCGTAAGGTCCGTCGAAAGCTCGCTGCCCTTCAACGGTAGCGTCTCGACCTCGGATTCCCTTATTACTCTGGATAGCTCAGGTCGTGCCCACGTCTCCCAGCGAAAAGAAAGCCCGTCCTCAAGCACTTATGACTCGGTGGAGACGGATTACGACAGTCTCGGCAGGACGTCGCGAACAACCTTGCCGTACGCAACGACTGCAGGCCTGACGAATTCGTCAGCGCCAGCCACCACTACTACTTATGACGCCCTGAGTCGCAAGACCCACGTCGTGGACAGCGAAGTCCCTCCTCGCACGATTACTTTCACCTACTCGCAGAACGACACCTACCGCATACTGGGGCCTGCGCCCGCCGGTGAAAATGCAAAGAGGAAGCAATTCGAATATGACGCTCTGGGGCGTCTAACCTCGGTTTGCGAGATTACCAACGCCCTAGGTAGCGGGGCTTGCAACCAAACTTCAGCAGCCACTGGTTACTGGACGACATACACATACGACCTCAACAATAATGTGACTGGTGTGAAGCAGAATGCGCAGTCAGCAGGGAGCCAGCAGATGCGCACATATACGTACGACTATCTCGGACGCATGACCTTGGAGACGAACCCCGAGTCCGGGACAACTACCTACACCTATGACACAGACTCGACCTGCGGTACCACCTACAATGGTGATCTCGTCAAAAAGGTGGACGCCGTCGGCAACACAACCTGCTTCGCTTACGATTCTCTGCACCGCGCTACCAGCGCGACCTATTCCGGTCCCTATTCTTCCAGCACTCCAAATAAATATTTCGTCTATGACTCGGCCACAGTGAACGGCGTGGCGATGGCCAATGCGAAAACCCACATGGCCGAGGCCTACACAGCTACCACTCCCACAGGCACTAAAATCACCGATATTGGACTCAGCTATAGCGAGCGCGGAGAGACTAGCGATGTGTACGAATCAACGCCACACTCGGGAACTTACTACTTTCATACCAGTGCGACTTATTGGGCCAACGGAGCGCTCGACGTACTCAGTGCGCAGTACGGCACTAGCAGCATATCGGGTTTGCCAACGATTACTTATACTCCCGATGGGGAAGGAAGAATTAACACGGTATCGGCGAGTGCGTTCCAGAGTCCAGTGGTGACTGGCACCACCTACAGCGTAGCTAGTTTGCCCACGCAGGTGAATCTTGGCTCGTCCGATAGCGATTCGTTTACATATGATCCGAATACAAATCGCATGACGAAATACACATTTACGGTGAACGGTCAATCCGTAGTCGGAGCATTGACCTGGAATTCCATCGGCACCTTGGAGGGTTTGGCGATCACAGATCCATTTTATGGAAGTGGTAATCAGACTTGCGCTTACACACACGATGACATGAGCCGAATCGCCAGCGCGAATTGCGGATCGCCCTGGTCTCAGACATTCAGTTACGATACTTTTGGAAACATCAGCAAGAGCGGAACTATCTCTTTCCAGCCCACATACTCCTACTTGACCAACCACATGACTCAAGTGGGCAGTTCAACTCCCGCTTACGATGCGAACGGCAATGCGACCAACGACACGGCTCATACGTATGCTTGGGATGCCGCGGGCAGACCGGTGACGGCGGATAGCGTAAACCTCACCTATGATGCACTGGGCCGCATGGTCGAGCAGAACAAAAGCGGCAACTACTATCAAATTGTATACACCCCGATCGGAACCAAGTTCGCGATCATGAGTGGCTCGGCGCTGCAAAGGGCTTTCGTGCCTCTTTCAGGCGGTTCGCAGGCGGTGTATACATCAATCGGCTTAGCCTACTATCGTCATCCGGACTGGGTTGGTTCTTCGCGCTTCGCGTCTACTCCAGGTCGCACGATGTACTATGATGGGGCTTACGCGCCATTTGGCGAGGTGTATGCACAGACCGGCACAGCCGACCTATCGTTCACCGGAATGAACCAGGACACCGTCGCGAATCTCTATGATTTCCCATCCCGCGAATACAATAACATTCATGGTCGCTGGCCTTCGCCAGATCCGGCGGGGAAAACATCGGTTCGTCTGCGAGACCCGCAGACTTGGAATCGCTACGCGTATGTTCGGAGTAGCCCGCTCCAGATGACTGATCCAACGGGGATGGACGCAGGCGACGACTGCTACGATAGCAGTTTCGATGGTTATTCTGTTTGCCCCGGATACGACATTTTGCTTGACAACAGTATCGCTAGCGACGACGGGTCAATGGACGTTAATGACAACATTGGCTACGTCGATGATTATTTCGATATCTCATTTAGCTCGCAGGTCGAAGACTGGACTTATTTCATGGCGGTGACGTGGGGCGTCCAATCGGCAGGCAACGCGATTCCTACGGTCTGCGGCGGGGGAGGATTTCTCTTTGCGGGATCTGAGTCAGGCGGTACGGGAGGACTTATTGAGTATGATTCAACTACAGGAGGCAGCGTTAATCTATTTGGAGAGGGTGAAAACTCAACAACTGGCGCAGGCGGCGGCGGATACAGCAATGGAACAAATGGAGTCAATCCGTTCGTTTTTATTCCCGCGGCTGGTGACGGAGGTATAATTGCTTTCGGAGGAGGAATTGGAATATATGCGGGAGAAGCCGAAGGCGACACAGGCTACGGGGCCGGCTTATTTGTAAATGTCAACACGGTCAACGCGTGCGGGCAATAGTGAGAAGAAATGACGACGGAAAGAGCCGTACTGGTGATACTCGGCATAGCCTCGATTGTCTGGGGACTTAAGGCCCGTCAGTTCTATCCCGGCGTTTTGGGAATGGGTCACAGATCTAGAACGATTCCAAAGTGGGTGGGACGAACTTGGTCTGTGTTGGTGGGCTTAGGGTTCATCTATATGGGCTTCAGGGGCGGTTTACCTTTGCCCTTGGAGAAAATCATTGCTGTTTCCCTAGGTATAGCCATTATTGTATTCGGTATCATGGACGCCAAAACTAAGGCCAGACGTGCACGAGATTCGAACGGAAGGGATTTGGGCGTTCCTTTTTTCAAGTGTTTGTGGCCCATCGCTGCGGGCATTTTCTGTATTTTCGTAGGTTTGACGCTAAAGCGCTAACCCACGAAGTCGCAAGGAACCCGCACAGGTTATCTTGTGAACTGTGCCACTTTTGAAATTACCTCTTGAACCTTTCCTCTTAATCTCCACAATTCTGTTTTTTTCTAACCCATTGGTTGCCATCGGGTCCAATCTCAATCACATCAATAGGCCCTCCGACAGAGTCCTTTTCAGATGAATAGAGATCAGTCAACTGGATTATCCGTTCAGAGAGTGGCGAGAGCAAGGTCTCCCACGGGGCTTCGGCCGGATGTTCGGATCTAAATGTGGCTAACCACGATATGGCTCTGTCACTTTGTTGGGCCGAGAATTCGTCCGCAATGTCAAAGACTCCGATCCGATAAAATCTCCATTCAGCCATTTTCAAGGGACCATCTGTGATTTTTAGGTATTTCGGCCCAGTGCTCTCTTTGTTCTTAAAAATAATTGTTCTATACACCAAGGGTATGCCGCCTTCAAACCCAGCAAAGAAGGCGTACTCGATGATATTATCCGACGCCTTGTTAGAGGTGATGACCGCCCGCGCAAGGTCTTGGTCGTGCATCGCCGCTACTTTGTCGGCCCAGAGATGGGCAGTCGCCTCGATAGAACCACCGGAGATCTCAACCGTTTTAGCAGCATCACGTGCGATGTCGTAGGAATCCCAAGACAACGTAGGATCAGTGGTATTTTTGTGACCAACGCGTCCTGCAGGTGCGAATACGAGTTTTCTTGGCAGCGTGACAATCTTACATTCAGTGTCATCAATGCTCTTTGAACCATTGCGACGAATCATCGACTCTCTACTGTCAGCGGCCATAACAATCTTGTTCTGAGAACCGGCGACAATAATAATCGTTCCTGAACGATCTTGAGCGGATGCTGTATCAATGACGGCTAAGAAAAGTAGGCATACGATCAGTATCAGAGTTGTAATTCCCGGACGGCGAAGGGACGGCAGCACTAATCGTTCGCACTCTCCAAACGTATCAGGAGGCGATTCCTGTTTCAAGTGACGCGCACTCCAGCTGAGGTTATGCGTTACTCAGCCGGAAAAGTCGACAGCCCGAAGCGAAAGCAAAACCTCGTTCTTCACCGCACCGTCGGTGCCCGCGTATTTCATATCCAATTATTTCTTCTTAGCTTCCGTCACGGATCACAGCGTGGGGTCTTTAGCCCTATCCCAAGGAAATCTTTACCATTTTAATTTGGGGTTCAGACCGGGGAGAGTTTGGCACGCCTGAGAGCGAGTACAAAGGTTTGCGGGTGTGCGTTACAGGCAAAATCACGACTTATCGGGGCGTACCCGAGATTGTTGCCGCTGAGCGCGAGCAGATTGAGATTCAAAAGTAAGGACACTGTAGGACCTTGACACCAAGAGATTGCCGGTCTAGTCTCCACTCCAGTTTCTCCGAACAGTTACTGATATGAGAGGAACCACATGATGTACCGTTGTGTAAGCCTGCTCTGTTGTCTCCTCGTGATGTTTCCGATGACCGAAGTATC
>Ga0302324_100014068_pt1 | contig 16159 bp, 14 predicted proteins | sample Palsa_T0_1_FD_201949 | JGI IMG/M metagenome (GOLD analysis project Ga0302324, IMG submission 201949) | Peat permafrost microbial communities from Stordalen Mire near Abisko, Sweden - Palsa_T0_1 | ecosystem: Environmental > Terrestrial > Soil > Palsa > Peat permafrost | place: Sweden: Abisko...
GACGCCGCCCAGCGACATCCGGACGAACTCGCGTCCGGTGGCACGCGCGATCGACTCGCCGATCGAGGTCTTGCCGGTGCCCGGAGGGCCGATCAGGGTGAGGATCGCGCCGGAGCGCCGGTCCTCGGTTATGCCGCGCTCGACGCGGAGCTTCTTGACCGCGATGTACTCGACGATCCGGTCCTTGACGTCATCGAGGCCGGCGTGGTCGGCGTCCAGCACCTCCCGTGCGTGCACGGGATCCAGGCGCTCGTCGGAGCGCTTGCTCCACGGCACTGAGATCAGCCAGTCCAGGTAGGTCCGGATCACGCTCGACTCGCCGCTCTGCTCGCCCATCCGCTCGAGACGACCGAGCTCCTTCTCGGCCTGCTCCCGCGCGTGGTCGGGCATCCCGGCCTCCGCGATCTTGGTCCGGTACTCCTCGACGACCGAGGCGTCATCCTCGCCCAGCTCCTTGCGGATCGACTCCATCTGCTTGCGCAGGAAGTAGTCGCGCTGCTGGCGCTCGGCGCCGTCTTGCACGTCGTCGCGGATCCGCTTGCGTACCTGGAGCTCGGCCAGCCGCTCGCGCTGGTAGCCGAGCGCCAGCTCCAGCCGCTCGGTGACGTCGAACGTCTCCAGCAGGCGGAGCTTCTCTTGATAGGTGATCTCGGGCGAATAGCCGCTCGTGTCGGCGAGCGTGCCTGGCTCGGTGATCGAGCGCACGAACCCGGAGATGCGGCCATCGTCCCCGCGGATCTCGAGGATCTCCTCGACAACCGCGCGGTACTCGCGCTCCAGTTCGCGCGTCTTGCCGTCGACGGGCGTGCTGTCGGGACGTTCATCGACCTCGACATACAGGCGGCCGTCGGGCAGCGTGTGTGCGGCGCCTGCGATTCCACGGTGGAGTCCTGTGACCGCGACGGCGCGAGCGCCACCGGGCAGGCGGACCCGCTCGCTCGTCTCGGCGACGGTGCCGACGGAGGCGAACGCCTGCTCGTGCCGCGGCACCAGCAGCACGCGCTCGTCCTCGCCGGCGTCTATGGCGAGCGTCAGCGACATGCCCGGGAAGACGACCGCGTCATCAAGCGGGACCAGAAGTAGTCGGCTCATAGAATGTTCACTTTCGCTAGTTGCTTACGACTTGTAAGCGAAGATGATACCACTCGCGACGACCCGTGAGAAAACGGATCTGAGCCTGCCCGGCTTAGATCTTAGTCGGTCGGTCCCCGACCCACCGCGCTTCTCTCGCAGACGCTTGAAATAAGATGGCGGACCGGTGAAACAGTTTGCGATCCGAGTCGAGGAATCCGCCCACACGGTCAGGATCGAGCTCGAGGGCGAGCTGGACATCGCCACGACTCCCAGCGCCGACGCCGAGCTGCGACGCGTCGAGCAGAGTGGCGCGCGCGTGATCGTGCTCGATCTGCGCGCTCTCACGTTCATGGACTCGACCGGGCTGCGGCTGCTCGTGTCAGCCGACGCCCGCGCCCGCAGGGGCGAGCACCGACTCGCGATCGTCCGCGGGCCGGCCGTTGTCCAGCGCGTATTCGAGCTCACCGGCCTCGACGCAAGGCTCGACGTGGTCGACGATCCCGCCGAGGCCGAGGCGCCCGGACTCAGTTGAGCATCGCGTAGATCTCGTCCAGCTCGTGCGGCGCCGAGCCGTGGAGGATCCAGGCACCGTCTTCGCGGCGGGACACGAGGGCCTGCTGGGTCAGCTCCTTGAGTGCCGTGGTGACGGTGGGACGGCGCGCCCCGACGAGACACGCAAGCAGCCTGTGGGTGAGCTGCACCGGCAGCACGATCCCCTCGGGGCAGACGCGCCCCCAGCGTTCCGCGAGATGCCACAGCTGCATCAGCAGCCGCGTCTCCACGCGCTGGATGCTGCGGATCGCAAGTTGGACCGCCAGCGAGCGCGAGCGGTTCATCGCGCGCGTGAACAGAGCCGTCGTCAGCTCGGGCCAGCGCGCCGTACGGGCGACGAAGCCGCGATCGAGGATCGCGATTCGCGCCGTGTCGAGCACTGTCCAGACGACGGACGGAGCCTCCGTCTGGCGGCCACGGCTATCCCACGGCCTGAGGATCTCGCCTTCGCCGATCAGCTCGGAGAACGACGCTCCACCCAGCCTCAGATCCCGCGACAGGATGCCGTCGATCACCAGCAATCCCAGTGCCCCGCGCGGATCCGCGATATCGAGCGCGTCGGCGGGCCATTCCCCGGGGCTGAGCGTCTCGACGGCGGCGATCGCGTGTGCGCGTGCGGCCATCGCGCGCTCTGGGCTCATCTCCTGAGCCAGGTCGGGATCCATGTCGAGGATCGCCGCGGCGCGCCGCTGGCGCCGCTCGGGCTCGGCGACCTCGTGGTCGCCGGTCGGTTCGTAGTCGGCGGATATGGCAAGTCGCGGTCGCACGGGTTCGAGTGATTGCTGCCCGCCCGAGTACCTTTGCAAACCGCTCACTCGAGGGATCTGGAAAAAACGGGGAGGGATCTGGGAAACTGAGGGAGGGATCTGGGAGACTGAATTATGGGCAAGGCTCCGATGCGGGGAAATCGAAGCGATCTGGAGGCTCACGACGTGCTCGCCGCCGAGGAGTTCGCGCTCCCTGCGCCCGATCCGAGCATCGGCCACCCTCCTGTCGTGCTGCCGGACGATCCATCCGGAATCTCCGAGGCTCACGACGTGCTCGCTGCTGAGGAGTTCGCGCTGCCGGCATCGTCCTGGGGTCTGAGCCCGGGCCCCGCGCCGCGCGGAACGCGCCAGGGCGCCCTGATCCTGGGCGCGCTCGGGCTGCTGGCTGTGGGCAGGATCTTGCGGCGGCGTCGGCGCGGCCGCGCGCGTTCTGTGGCGTAGGCGCTCGCCGCGCGGGCGCGGTTTGGGGAGAGATGTTGCGCGGCGTCACCCACGCGTCACGCGGTTGGTGGCAGGGTGGAGGGGTGGACGATCGAGACGACGTTATACGTAGTCTCGATCGTCCACGTGACTTTGTGATCGCGGCGCTGGCGGACCGACAGGAAGGCGTGGTAGCGCGGCGGCAGCTGATTGCGCTCGGATACACACCCCGCGCGATCCAGTGCCGCATCGAGGCCGGTCGGCTCCACATCAAGTACCGCGGCGTCTATGTGGTCGGGCGGCGCAAGCTAACCGTCCGCGGGCGGTGGATGGCGGCAGTGCTGGCGTGCGGTCGCGGCGCCGTGCTGAGCCACCGTGACGCGGCGGCCCTCCACGGCCTGCTGCGGCGCGGCAGCCGCTCGGCGGTGCACGTCACCGCGCCCGGCCGGACCCGGCGCGGCCAGCAGGGCATCCTCGTCCACAGCGTCCGCCGCCTCCACCCAGTCGATCGCACCGACATCGACGGCATCCCGGTGACCTCGGTGCACCGCACCCTGCTCGACCTCGCTGAGACCGCGCGACCCCAGGAGCTGCACTGGGCGTTCGAGGCCTACGACCGCCTCGACCTGCTCGACATGCGCAAGCTCGACGCCGTGATCGCCCGCAACCCCGGCCGCCGCGGGATCAAGGCGCTGCTGGCGCTGATGGCGGGGTATCGCGGACCGGGACCCGAGACTCGCTCGGCCAACGAGCGGCGGTTCCTCGAGCTGATCCGCGAGGCCGGACTGCCCGAGCCGTCCGTGAACGTGGTTGTGGCGGGGATCGTGGTCGACTTCCTCTGGCCGGCGCAGCAGTTCGTGGTCGAGGTCGACTCCTACCTGTATCACCACACGCCCGCGGACCGTGCCGCGGATCGACGCAAGCAGCGGGTGCTGGAAGCGGCCGGGTGCGAGGTGCTGCGGGTGACGGACACGGACCTGGGCGAGGCGCCGGCCGCCGCGGTCTGCGACGTGAAAGCGCGGCTCAGCGCTCGCGAGGCGCGATCATGTCGGTGATCGTGGCCTCGGCGAGCTCGGCTGCGAAGCCCACCGTCTCCGACAGGGTTGGGTGGGGGTGGATCGTCAGGCCGAGGTCCTCGGCGTCGGAGCCCATCTCGATCGCGTGGACGGTCTCGGCGATCAGCTCGCCGGCGTTGACGCCGACCATGCCGGCGCCGAGGAGCCGGCGCGAACCCGGCTCGAACAGCAGCTTCGTCAGGCCTTCCTCGCGGCCCAGCGAGAGCGCTCTGCCGGACGCCGCCCAAGGAAAGACCGCCTTCTCCACCGGGGTCTCCTGGGCACGCGCGTCGGTTTCGGTCAACCCCATCCACGCCACCTCGGGGTCGGTGTAGGCGACCGAGGGGATCGCGCGTGGGTCGAACGAGGCACCGGGCACGCCGGCGATGACCTCCGCGGCGACCTTGCCTTCGTGGCTGGCCTTGTGCGCGAGCATCGGGTCGCCGACGATGTCGCCGATCGCGTGGATGTGCGGGATGTTCGTGCGCATCTGGGCGTCGACCGGGATGAAGCCGCGCTCGTCGACGTGCACCCCGGCGGCATCGGCTCCGATCAGCGCGCCGTTGGGCCGCCGGCCGACCGCCACGAGCACGCGATCGAAGATCTTGCTTGGCGCGCCCTCGAAATTGACCTTGAGTCCGTTCTTCTGCGGGGCGATGCCGGTGACCTTGGTGCCGAGCATGATCGCCTCGTAGCGTGCAGCGATCCGCTTCTGCAGCGGGCGCACCAGGTCCGGGTCACAGCCCGGGATCAGCGCGTCGAGGACCTCCACCACCGTTACCTTCGAGCCGAGCGCGTCGTACACGGTCGCCATTTCGAGGCCGATGATCCCGCCGCCGATCACGAGCATCCGCTTCGGCACCTGGGAGAGCTCGAGCGCACCGGTCGAGTCGACGATCCGTGGGTCCTCGGGAAGGCCGGGGAGCGTTGCCGCCTCGGAGCCGGCGGCGATGATGCAGTGGTCGAAGGACACGGTCTCCTCGCCGACCGCGAGCAGGTTCGGGCCGGTGAAGCGCCCGACGCCGGTCAGCACCTGCACCTTGCGCTGGCGTGCGAGACCCGCGAGCCCGCCGGTCAGCTTGGCGACCACCGACTCCTTCCAGGAGCGCAGCGCGTCGATGTCGACCGCCGGCTTACCGAACGAGATCCCGTGCTCGCGCATCTCCTCGGCCTCTGCGACCACGCGCGCGGCATGCAGGAGCGTCTTGGAAGGGATGCAGCCGACGTTGAGGCAGACGCCGCCGAGCCTTGGGTAGCGTTCGATCAGGATTGTCTTCAGGCCCAGATCGGCGGCCCGGAAGGCGGCCGTGTACCCGCCAGGTCCCGCGCCGAGAACTACGACCTGGGCGTGGTGATCGCCCTCGCCGCGAACCGGGGGTTCCGGGCCGGCCGGGGCTTCCGGGGCGGCCGGGGCTTCCGGGGCGGCCGGCGCTTCCGGGGCGGCCGGGGCTTCCGGGGCGGCCGCCGGGCCGGCGCCGTCGGGCTCCAGCAGCAGCACCACGCTTCCCTCCGAGACGCGGTCGCCGATCGCGACTCGAAGCTGCGTGACGATGCCGGCGGCCGGGGCGGGAATCTCCATCGTCGCCTTGTCGGACTCGAGCGTGACGAGCGGATCGTCGACGCCGACGGTGTCTCCCGGGGCGACGAGGATCTCGATTACCGGGACGTCGGTGAAGTCCCCGATGTCGGGCACCCTGACCTCGGTGGCGGCGCTCACAGCAGTGCCCGCCGCAGGTCGCTCAGAACCCTGGCGAGGTGAACGGTGAAGCGGGCGGCGGCGGCGCCGTCGATCACGCGGTGATCGTATGACAGCGACAGGGGCAGGATCAGGCGCGGCGTGAACTCGCGACCGTTCCAGACCGGCTTCATCGCCGCTCGGCTGACGCCGAGGATCGCGAGCTCGGGCGCGTTGATGATCGGCGTGAAGCTGGTGCCGCCGATACCGCCGAGGCTCGAGATCGTGAACGTCGCACCCTGCATCTCGGCCGGGCCGAGCTTTCCCTCGCGGGCCTTGCCCGACAGTGTCGTGAGCTCCCGCGCGATGTCGAGGATGCCCTTCGTATCCGCGTTCTTGATCACCGGCACGACCAGGCCCTGCGGCGTGTCGGCCGCGAAGCCGATGTTGTAGTAACCCTTGCGCACCAGCTCCTCGCCGTCGAGGGAGGCGTTGAAGTCGGGGAACGCCTTCAGCGTGGCGACGGACGCGGCGACTAGGAAGCCGACCATCGTCAGCTTCACGCCATCGCGCGCGTGCTCTTCGTTCAGTTGCTTGCGGAACGCCTCGAGCTCGGTCACGTCGGCGTCGTCGTGCTGGGTGACGTGCGGGATCATCGCCCAGTTGCGCGCGAGGTTCCGGGCCGAGATCTTCTGGATTCGGGAGAGCGGGCGGCGCTCGACGGGGCCGTACTTCTCGAAGTCGATTGTCGGCCATGGGGCCAGGTCGAGGCCGGTGACGGGTGGTGGCGGTGAGGCCCGGAAGTGCTCGATGTCCGCCTTCGTGATGCGTCCCTTACGGCCGGTGCCGGAGACCTGGTCGATCTCGACGCCGAGCTCGCGGGCGATACGGCGCGCTGAGGGGCTGGCGTACGGGGGAGCGGTCGGAACGTCCACCGGCGGCCTGGGCTCCGGCGCCTCGGGCTCGGGCGCCTCGGGCGCTTCCGTCGCCTCGGCCTGGACCCGTGCGACCGGCAACGCGCCTTCCTCCGAGGTCGGCTCCATCGTCAGCACGACCGTCCCCTCGGAGACCGTGTCGCCGATCTTCACGAGCAGTTGCACCACCTTGCCCGCTACCGGCGCGGGGACGTCCATGGTGGCCTTGTCTGACTCGAGCGTGAGCAGCGGGTCGTCGACTGCGACCGTGTCGCCGGGGGCGACGAGCAGCTCGATTACGGGTACGCCGGTGAAGTCGCCGATATCGGGGACCACAACTTCGATTACGCCGGTCGCGGTCACGTCTGAGTGGGGATCGGAGCTTCGGGGTCGATCTCGTAGCGCTCGATCGCCTCCTGCACGCGCGCGGGCTCGAGATCCCCCGCGTCGGCGAGCGACTTCAGCGCGGCGACGGCGACGTAGCGGCGGTCGACCTCGAAGAAGCTCCGCAGGTTGCGCCGGTAGTCGCTGCGGCCGTAGCCGTCGGTGCCGAGCACGCGGTAATCGCGGGGCACCCACTGGCGGATCTGATCGGCGAACGTGCGGATGTAGTCGGTCGAGGCGACCACCGGGCCCCGCCCACCGGCGAGGCACTGCTCGACGTAGCTCCGCCGCGGCTTCGCGGTCGGATGGAGCGTGTTCCAGCGCTCGACCTCGATCCCGTCGCGGCGAAGCTCGGTGAACGAGGTCACGCTCCAGACGTCGCTGAGGACGCCGAAATCCTCCTCGAGCAGCGAAGCCGCGGCGAGTACCTCGCGCAGGATCGTTCCCGAGCCGAGCAACTGGACCCGCGGACGACGGGACCGCGGCGATCCCCCCGGGCGCAGCAGGTACATCCCGCGCAGGATCCCTTCCTCCATGCCCGCCTGCATCGCCGGGTGCGGGTAGTTCTCGTTCATCAGCGTCAGGTAGTAGAAGACGTCCTGCTGCTCGGCGACCATCTCCCGCAGCCCGGCCTGGACGATCACCGCGACCTCGTAGCCGAAGGTGGGGTCATAGGAACGGCAATTTGGGACGACGGAGATCAGCACGTGGCTGTGACCATCCGCGTGCTGCAGGCCCTCGCCGTTCAGGGTCGTGCGGCCGGCGGTGCCGCCGAGCAGGAATCCCCGCGTGCGGCTGTCGCCGGCGGCCCAGATCAGGTCGCCGACGCGCTGATAGCCGAACATCGAGTAGTAGATGTAGAACGGGATCATCTGCACGTCGTGGGCGCTGTAGGAGGTTCCGGCTGCAATCCACGACGACACCGACCCCGCCTCGGTGATCCCCTCCTCGAGGATCTGCCCCTGTGCGTCCTCCTTGTAGAACATCAGCTGCTCGGAGTCCTGCGGCTGGTAGAGCTGACCGCCGGGAGCGTAGATGCCGATCTGGCGGAACATGCCCTCCATCCCGAACGTGCGCGACTCGTCGGGGATGATGGGGACGATCCGGCGCGCAATCACCTTGTCTCTCAGAAGTGCGGCGAGGATCCGCACGAACGCCATCGTGGTCGAGATCTCGCGCTCGCCGGTGCCGTCGAGCTGGCTCGAGAAGATCTCGAGGCCCGGGACCTCGAGCGGCTGCGACCGACGCCGTCGACCCGGCAGAAAACCGCCGAGCGCCTCACGCCGCTCCCGTAGGAACTCCATCTCCGGCGAATCGGACGGGGGCTTGTAGAACTCGGCTGCGCGGACCTGCTCGTCGGTCAGCGGGAGCTCGAACCGATCGCGGAAGGCAAGCAGCGCGTCCTCGGTCATCTTCTTCGCCTGGTGGGTGATCATCTGGCCCTCGCCGGAGACGCCCATCCCGTAGCCCTTGACGGTCTTGGCGAGGATCACGGTCGGCTGTCCGGTGTGCTGCACCGCCGCCTGATACGCGGCGTAGACCTTCTGCTGGTCGTGGCCGCCGCGGTTGAGCAGCCAGATCTCTTCGTCGGTCATGTCCTTGACGAGCTCGAGCAGCCTCGGGTCGCGCGCGAAGAAGTGCTCGCGCACGTACGCGCCGTCGCGCGACTTGAACGTCTGGTAGTCGCCGTCGACGCATTCGTCCATCACCCGCACGAGCGCGCCGTCGGGATCGGCTGCGAGCAGCGGATCCCAGCGCCCACCCCAGATCACCTTGATCACGTTCCAGCCGGCGCCGCGGAAATCCGACTCGAGCTCCTGGATGATCTTGCCGTTGCCGCGGACGGGGCCATCGAGTCGCTGGAGATTGCAGTTGATGACGAAGATCAGGTTGTCGAGGTGCTCACGTCCGGCGAGTCCGATCGAGCCCATCGACTCGGGCTCGTCCATCTCGCCGTCGCCCAGGAACGCCCACACCTTGCGCCCTTCGGTGTTGGTGATCCCGCGGGCCTGTAGGTACTTCATGAACCGCGCCTGGTAGATCGAGGTGATCGGTCCGATCCCGAGCGAGACCGTCGGGAACTGCCAGTAATCGGGCATCAGCCAGGGGTGGGGGTAGCTCGACAGGCCGCCACCGCCGACGTCCTGGCGGAAGCGGGTCAGCTCCGCCTCGCTGAGCCGGCCCTCGAGGAACGAGCGTGCGTAGATCCCGGGCGACGAGTGCCCCTGGAAGTAGACGAGGTCGCCGGCGTGCTCGGGGCCCGCAGCGTGCCAGAAGTGGTTGAAGCCGACCTCGTAGAGCGTCGCGGCCGACTGGTAGCTCGCGATGTGGCCGCCGAGCTCGGAGGTGACCTTGTTTGCGCGTACGACGATCGCGATCGCGTTCCAGCGCACCAGTGAGCGGAGCCGGCGCTCGACCGCGGGGTCACCGGGGAGCGGCGGCTCGCGCTCGGCCGTGATCGTGTTGACGTAAGGGGTATTGAGGTCCGCGGTCGGGCCCGCGCCGGCGCCGTGCGCGCGCTCGACCACTTGGTTGAGCAGGTGACGCGCGCGCGCGGGGCCGTCGTGCACGAGAACCGCGTCGAGCGCTTCGAGCCACTCACCGGTCTCGAGCGCGTCGATGTCGCTTCCCGCGCCGTTGGTGGTGATGCTCTGAATCCGATCGGTCACGAGGTTTTCAGGTGGACGGATTTCCCCACGCGGTAGATCACTCACTATACGTCCTGTGCTTGCGTCGCAGCCCGTCCGGTGCTCAGTGGCCCGTTTCGCAAATACGACGACATTCGGGCGGCTCGTGCGCGGCCCGCTCGGCATCCGGCCTCGCGTCGCCGGCCGCGCACGAGTCGTCCGGCTGGCGGCGCTGGGCGGCGTCCTCGTCGCCTCGTGCGCCAGGGGCACGCGTCGGCTCCTGCGTCCTTGCCCAGCATCCACCGGTGACCACTCTCGGTGTCGCCATACTTACGAAACGGCCCACTTAGCTCCTGAGTCCGTGAACGAGACGTCGCGATGATCGCCGGCGTGGTGCTCGCCGCCGGGGAGGGTCGGCGCTTCGGCGGCGGCAAGCAGCTCGCCGAGCTCGAAGGTCGCCCGCTGCTCGAGCATGCGCTCCTTGCGGCGGCGGCGGTGCCCGGGCTCGACGCGCGGCTCCTCGTGCTCGGCGCGAACGCGGAGCGGATCATCACTGCCGTTGACCTGCACGGGCACGAGGTGGTCCTGTGCGTCGGTTGGCGAGAGGGGCTCGCGGCGTCGGTGCGCGCCGGGGTGGCGGCGGCGCAGGCCGCCGGCGCCGACGCGATCCTGATCACGCTCGGGGACCAGCCGCGGGTGAGCGCGGAGGCGATCGCGCGGGTGCTCGCCGCGCGCGGGGGTCCCGAGGGGAGCAGCAAGGCGGTTCGTGCCAGCTACGCCGGAGTGCCCGGTCATCCCGCGCTGCTGGAGGACTCGCTGTTCGACACGCTGCTCGGGCTGCGTGGCGACGCCGGTGCCCGCGGCGCATTCGACCCGGCGACCACGCACCTGGTGCCGTGCGAGGACGTCGCCGCTGCGACCGACGTCGACCTGGCAGGCGATCTGGCCGCGCTGAGCGAACAAGCCCCCGGTGGCTAAGCGCCGCCGGGCTTGGTCCACGGTCCGGGCTGCCGCGAAACGCGGTGGGCCGCGATCGCGGTGAGCGCGATCAGGGCCGCCGCGGCGGCGAGCGGGACCGCGTCGTCGACGTGCAGGACGAGCAGCGCGCCGATCAACGCGCCGAGCAGCATCGCCCCGACCGACAGGGTCCGGCGCGCGACCGCGGCCCCAGAACCGCCGACGAGCGGCGCGTCCGCGGCGATCCCGGTCAGCGTCATCGTCAGGACGGTGGTTACCAGATCGCGAACGCCGATCCGTCGCACGGTCGCGTTCTGGATTCCCATGCCGATCGAGAGCAGGACGATCAGTCCGTAACGGGCGCCGTCCGGCACCCGCGCGCCCGCGCCGGTCGCGATCGCGAGCACGACTGCTGTCGAGACGAACACAAGTTGGACGATCAGCGCGCCGCGCAGGTGAAGCCCGCGGTGCCGGCCCAGGCGCGCCGTCAGCCTGCCGCCGATCAGTCCACCGATCAGAAACGCGCCGAGCGCGGCGAGCGACGCCTCGGCCGAGAGGTCCTTGGCGCCCGCGAGCGCAAAGCCGAGGAAGACGACGTTCCCCGTCATGTTCGCGACGAACACGCGACCAAGCCGCAGGTAGCTGGTGGCGTCGACGAGCCCGGTGACGACCGTCAGCATCAGCATCAGCGGCGGCAGCGGACCGTCGATGGCCGCGCCGCCGGACCCGCTCCCGGACCGTGGGTGCAAAGTGTCGCGAACATCGCGCCAGACGCTCAAGAGACCACCATCCCGCCTGTTGATCCGGTCACCACTACCCCCGATAGGCTTTCAGATTGGCGCCGACCAGTCTCAGGACCGCGCCGGAGGCGTATAGCGTGCATGGAGAACGTCTGGGAATACCCCCGTCCGCCGGCCGTGGCGCGATGCGAGCGCCGTGTCCGGCTGGAGCTGGGTGGCGTCGTGCTCGCCGATTCGCTGCGTGCGCTGCGGGTGCTCGAAACCAGCCACCCCCCGACCGTGTACGTCCCGCTCGCCGACGTCCGCGCCGATCTGCTCACTCCGAGCCGGTCGCGCTCGACCTGGTGTGAGTTCAAAGGGGCCGCGCGTTACCTCGACGCGACAATCGGCGATGCGCGGGTGCGGGCGGTGGGGTGGACCTATCCCGAGCCCTCGCCGGGGTACGCGGAGCTGCGCGACCACATCGCCTTCTACCCGGGGCGGGTCGACGGCGCGTGGTTGGGGGACGAGCAGGTCGCAGCCCAGGAGAGCGACTTCTATGGCGGCTGGATCACCGCCGACCTCATCGGTCCCTTCAAGGGGCCGGCCGGCACCCTTGGTTGGTAACTGTCCCACGGCGCGCCCGACTCCTGAGAGAATCCCGGCGATGCCGCCGATGGTCCGCCACAAGTTCACGCTGATCCTCGACCAGGATCCCGCGCCGTTCATCGAGGAGCTGAAGCAGGCAGGTTGCGGCGATGCGCTGTTTCGGGTCTCCGATGAGGGTGAGCCGTTCGCGCAGTTCTACCGCAAGGCACCGACGCTCGTTCGCGCGATGGCGATGGCCGTCAGAGAGATCGAGAGGACCGAGCTCCGAGTAGTACGGATCGCCGGCGTGGCGCTGCCGACGAACTGACCGCCGCACGGGCCTGAGGATCTTTGGCCCTACGGCCAAAGGCAGCGTCCGCAGCCCCTGGTAGAAGCATCTGGATGTCCTTCGGGGTCGAGTCCATCGAGCAACATCGGCCGAAGCGGACGGACGGTCCGCGGCCGCTGATCGCCGTGACCACCTCAGAGGTTCGCGAGGGCAAGGCCGTGACCCCGACGCGCCACGGCGAGCCACCACAGCTCGAAATGGCGCTGGGACTCAAGTATCTGCACGCGATCGAGTCCGCGGGTGGTATTCCCGTGGTCGTTCCGCCGCTGCAGGTTGACTGCATCGACGCTCTGCTGGAGCGGGTGGACGGAGTCTGTCTGTCCGGTGGTCCCGACCTGGACCCGGAGTCCTACGGCGAGCGCAGACACTCGCGCACGGGACCCACGGAGAGTCAGCTCGATGTCTTCGAGCTCGCGCTGGCGCGCGCGGCCGACGCTCGCGGGCTGCCGATTCTCGCGGTCTGCCGCGGCATGCAGCTCCTGAACGTGGCCCGCGGGGGCACGCTCCATCAGCACCTTCCCGACATCGTCGGCGAGCGAATCGTCCATCGCCAGTGCGAGCCGGGAGGGCGACCCACGCATTGGGTGACGCTTGCCCCCATGAGCCGGCTGAGTCAGATCCTTGATCGGCGCCGGACGAAGGTGAACTCGTTTCATCACCAGGCGATCGCGACGCTCGGCGCCGGCTTGACCATCACCAGCCGGGCGAGCGACGGCACGGTCGAGAGCGTCGAGGCCGCCGATCGGGACTTCGTCGTCGGCGTGCAATGGCATGCCGAGTGCCTGGTCGACCGCTTCGGACAGACGGCGCTATTCCGCGCCTTCGTCGATGCCTCCAGGGATACAGATCAGGCGGTGCGGCGATTCATCGACGTGGCTTGAGGGAACACTCAGGGCAATCGGAGAAACGATGAGAGCCGAGCTCAGTCGATCGACGCTCGCCGGATGGGCGGAGTGGAACTTCTCGACGCCGTCGTACACCGTCGGCATCGAGGAGGAGGTGATGCTGCTCGATCCGCATGACTGGTCGCTGGCGCAGCGAATCGATGACGTGCTGCCGCGGCTGTCACCGGAGCTGGCGTCGCGAGCGACCGCGGAGACGCATGGGGCCGCGATCGAGCTCGCCAGTCACCCGCACGCCCTTGCCGAGGCCGCAGCGCTCGAGATCGCCGGTCTACGCGGCTCCCTTGCGCGCGAGCTGGCCGCCGCCAATCTCCGCGTCGCGAGCGCGGGCACGCATCCGTTCGCCCTCTGGACCTCGACCGAGATTTCGAGCGGAGCCCGCTACCAGCTTGTGTACGAAGCGATGCGCGAGCTCGCTCGCCGGGAGCCGACGTTCGCGCTCCATGTGCACGTCGGAGTCCCCGACCCCGAGGCCGCGATCGTGCTGCACAACCGGCTGCGGGCGCACCTGCCGCTGCTACTCGCGCTGTCGGGCAACTCTCCCTTCTGGCAGGGGCGCGACGCGGGTCTGGCGTCCGCGCGAACGCCGCTCTTCCAGGCATTTCCGCGGGTTGGGATTCCCCGCGCTTTCGCGTCCTATGAGGACTACGTCGACACCGTCGACCTCCTGCTGCGCTGCGATGCCTTCCCCGAGCCTACGTTCCTGTGGTGGGACGTGCGCCCGCAGCCGCGGTTCGGGACGGTCGAGGTGCGGATCATGGACGCGCAGATCACCGCATCCGAAACCGCCGCGCTCGCTGCGCTGATCCAGTCGGTCGCGCGCCTCGAGCTCGAAGAGGGATATCACACCGACCCGCAGTCCGATCGTCCGGAGGTGCTCGAGGAGAACCGCTTCATCGCAGCCCGCGACGGCATGGGTGCTCGCCTGATCGACGCCGTCTCCGAGCGACGCGTCCCGGCGCGCGAGCTACTGGCAACGCTGCTCGAGGCGGCCCGGCCTCACGCCGCCGATCTCGGCTGCGAGAGCCTGCTCGAGATGCTGGTCATGCTCGGCGAGGAACCCGGGGCCAAACGACAGCGAAGAGCTGCCAGGGAGCCTGGGCGTCTGCCCGGCCTCGTCGAGCTGCTGTCGGATGCGTTCGTGTCCTGATCGGGTAGAAACCACGTCATGTGCGGATTTGCCGGCGAGCTCACGACGGGGCCCTCGCCTGATCGCGATGCGGTCGAGCGGATGGCCGCGACCATGTCCGACCGCGGACCTGACGGCGCGGGCTCTTGGGCCCAGGGCCGGATCGCGCTGGCTCACCGGCGCCTGAAGATCATCGACCTCTCGAGCGCGGGCGACCAGCCGATGGTCGATGCCGAGCTCGGATTGACGATCGTCTTCAACGGCTGCATCTACAACCACCGCGAGCTGCGGTCCGAGCTCGAGCGCGAGGGCTACCAGTTCTCCTCGACGAGCGACACCGAGGTGATCCTGAAGGCGCACGACCACTGGGGCCACCGATGCATCGAGTTCTTCGCCGGCATGTTTGCGTTTGCGCTCTACGAGCACGACACGGGTCTTCTGTTCCTCGCCCGTGACCGGCTCGGCATCAAGCCGCTCTACCTCGCCGAGGTTGCCGGCTCGTTGCGATTCGCGTCCACGCTCCCCGCGCTGCTAGCGGGCGGAGGTGTGGACACCGAGCTCGACCCGGTTGCGTTGCACCACTACCTGACCTGGCACGCGGCGATGCCGTCCCCGCGCACGATCCTGAAGGGCGTGAGCAAGCTGGCGCCGGCGACGGTAATGATCGTCGCGCCCGACGGGCGGCGCGTCACCGAGAGCTATTGGCGGGCGGACTACACGCGTCACCCGCGCTTCGCCGGCTGGGAGGCCGAAGATTGGGCCGAGGCGGTGCGCGATGCGTTGCGCATCGCCGTGGAGCGCCGCATGGTGTCGGACGTTCCGGTCGGGGTCCTCTTGTCGGGGGGTCTCGACTCGAGTCTGATCGTCGCCCTGCTCGCGGAGGGCGGACAGCGCGGGCTCGCGACCTTCAGCATCGGTTTCGACGGGATCGGCGAGCACGAGGGCGACGAGTTCGAGTTCTCGGACCTGATCGCCAAGCAATTCGAGACCGACCATCGCCAGATCCACGTACCCGAATCGCGCTTGCTGGAGTCGCTCGACGGGGCGATCGCGGCGATGAGCGAGCCGATGGTCTCCCACGACACTGTCGCCTTCTACCTGCTCGCGCAGGAGGTCGCGCGGTCGCACAAGGTCGTCCAGTCCGGGCAGGGCGCCGACGAGGTGTTCGCCGGATACTTCTGGTACCCGCCACTCGCCGACGCGGACGGGACCGGCGCCGACGCCTACGAGGCGGCGTTCTTCGACCGTCCCCACGCCGAGATGGCGGAGGTGCTCCAAGCGCGGTACCTGCTCTCCGAGGATCCGAGCCGTGCCTATCTCGATTGGCATTTCCGCCAGCCGGGAGCGGACTCGCCGCTCGACCGGGCGCTGCGGCTCGACACCGAGGTCATGCTCGTCGAGCATCCCGTCAAGCGCGTCGACAACATGACGATGGCGTGGGGTCTCGAGGCCCGGACGCCGTTCCTCGATCACGAGCTGGTGGAGCTCGCCGCCGCCTGCCCGCCCGAGCTGAAGCTCGCGAACGGAGGCAAGGGCGTCCTCAAGGCCGCCTCCCGCGGCCTGGTGCCCGACGCGGTGATCGACCGTCCGAAGGCGTACTTCCCGGTGCCTGCTTTCTACAAGCTCGAGGGAGCGACGCTCGAGCTGATCCGCGAGACCCTCGACGAAGCGGCCGTCCGGGATCGCGGCCTGCTCCGCCCCGAGTACGTCAAGCGGCTGCTGGCGGCGCCGAACGATCACGTGACGACGCTGGGAGGCTCGACGCTATGGCACATCGCGCTGCTCGAGCTGTGGCTCACCCGGCACGGAATCTGAGATATAGTTCCTCGATCACCGGAAGGAACCGATGAGGCTCGCTCGATTCTCAGCTCTCGCCGTTACGTTGCTGATGCTGGTGGGCGCTCCCGTGATCGCGATCGCGGCGAGCGGCGGGCCGGTCAAGGGCGGCAAGTACAAAGGATCCATCGGCCCCGGATACCCGATGAGCTTCAAGGTCTCCGCGAACGGCAAGGCGGTGGACCACCTCGTCGTGGCGTTCCTCGAGACC
>Ga0302324_100014070_pt1 | contig 16159 bp, 15 predicted proteins | sample Palsa_T0_1_FD_201949 | JGI IMG/M metagenome (GOLD analysis project Ga0302324, IMG submission 201949) | Peat permafrost microbial communities from Stordalen Mire near Abisko, Sweden - Palsa_T0_1 | ecosystem: Environmental > Terrestrial > Soil > Palsa > Peat permafrost | place: Sweden: Abisko...
ATGATGCTGTCATGATAGCCGTACGCCGTCTGTTCGGTTCCGTCATAGCCCTGCGTGCTGGCGGTGAGGTTTTTGTTGGTGTAGGCGAGCCCGGCCTCGATCGTGGGCGAACCGGTTCCGTTGCCTTTGGTATTGTCCCAGCCGTTGTTGACGCCGCCGATGATCGAGAAGTTGGAGTTGGCGGCGTAGGTCAGCCGCACACCGGTGTGCGTGAAGGGAACCGCATAGCCGAAGAGGATCGAGCGCGAGAAGTTGAGGTCGCTCGGGCTCTCGAGGACTTCGGCGCCTGCCAAAGTGCTGAATTTGCCGACCAAGAGCGAGAACTTGCCGGTGGTGTAGGAGACGTAGAGATTGGTCACGTCGACGCCGACGAAGTTGGCGGTCGGAAACGACGCCAGGACGTTGGCGTCTTGACCCAGGGTCAGCTCGAGTTTGCCGCCCAGGGTGCCGTTTTTGACCAGCTGCATGTTGAGGGAGTTGAACATCGGCATGTCGGCCGAGGTATCGAACACGCGCGAATTGGTACCGTCGGCGAACTGCATCGTCTTCGAGGTGAAGACTTGGGAGTACGACCCATCGGCGAAGCCGCTGAGCTGCCAGGTCGGCGGCGGCGGCGAGGGCGAGGGAGCAGGCGACGGCGTCGGTGATGCCGAGGCGGCGGGCGCCGGCGTCATAGCCGGACTAGATTGCGCGAGCACCGGGGCGGCGCAAAAAACGCATGCGGCGATAAAGGCCGCGGCGACGAGTTTCAATCCCCCTCCTAAAAGTGAGGTAGTAGAAGAACTCATTCTAGTGTGCCGGAGCCCCGTCGCCATTGGGGATTTGATGAGCCGTAGGCACGCTCGCTACGACGTGTGTAAGCGACGCTCGAGCGCGCGCGTACGTTTCCCGGCCGCGCGGAACGATGCCCGGCGCTCCGGGCTGGCCAAATGGCGAAGCGCGGTTAGCGGCGCTGGACCGCGTGCAGATCCTGCGAAGTCACCCAGCCGTAGCGTCCCTTGTTGGGGCCGCTGGTCAACCGGATGCCGACCGCGTCGAGCGGATCGGCGACGTATTTGGGTTTGACGACGCCGGGGTCGCACTGTACGACCAGCGCGCGCGTCCCCGGCTTGGCCAGGAGCGAGTGCTCGAGCACGTCGCGCGTGTCTCGCCAGGAACCCGCCGCGTAATCGATGACGCGCTGCTTCGAATCCCATACGAAGACGTCCGGATCGATCTCCTCGGATTTGAGGACGACCGTACTTCCGGCGACCGCGGCGCACGGCGCGGCCATCGCGGGGATGCTCAGCAAGAGCAGGATGGCACTGGCCTCGAGGACGCGGCGGACCACGACGCGCGATGCGACGAACCCGCGCAGTGCTCCTCCGGAAGGTTCCCGCACGCGGGCCGGCGCGAACGGAAACGCTCGTAACATCGTTGCGGGTACCAACACAACGTGAAGAAACTCACACGCACTTTGCTTGCCGGGGCCGGGCTTACCGGCGCCATGGCTGCGACGAACCGGGCGCTGCAGAACGCACCGTTGCCGACCAACGCGCTGGGCGGCACGCGACGGCCCTGGAACTGGCGCGGCCACGAGGTCTTCGCGACCGAAGCAGGCGAGGGGTCTCTCGTTATCTTGGTGCACGGCATCTACGCCGGCGCATCGTCGTATGAGTATCGCAACCTCTTCGGGCAGCTCGCGCGAAGCCACCGGGTCGTGGCCTTCGACTTCCTCGGCTGCGGGCTTTCCGACAAGCCGCGTTTGGCGTACAGCGCCGAGCCGTTCGTCGAGATGATCGTCGATGCGGTGCAGGCCATGGGGGCGAGCAGCGCCGCGGTGGTTGCGTCGTCGTTGGGCGCGGCGTTCGCCATCCGTGCGGCCGCGCGCGTCCAGGGCCGCATCGAACGGCTGGCCGTGATCTGCCCGAGCGGTTTGTCCGGCACCCTCGACGGCGGCCCGGGTGGTCCGAAATCCGCGCTCCCCGCGCTGATCCGCACGCCGATCCTCGGCGAGACGATGTTCAATGCACTGGCCTCGAAGCCGTCGCTCCGCTGGTTTCTGCAGCACCGCGTCTACGCCGACGCCGCCAGCGTTACGACAGAGGTCGTCGATCATTACTATGCGGTCACGCATCAGCCCGGAGCGCGCTACGTTCCGGCCGCCTTCGTCGGCGGCGCGCTCGACTGCGACGTCGCGCGCGATCTTCCGTTCTTGGGCATGCCGGTGCTCGTGCTGTGGGGCGAACGCGCGCCGGCCTTCGCCCCGCGCAGCCAGGCCGACGAATTCGTGCGCTTGACGACCGACGCGCGGCTGGTCACCTTCGCGCATAGCGGCCTGCTGCCGCACGAAGAAGAACCGGGCGCCGTCGCCCAGGCCCTCGAGGCCTTTCTCCAAACACGGGTACCTGAGCCCACCTGATCGCTGAGGTTCCCTATGCTCGCCGCCGTGATCGCAGCCTTCGCCGTCGCCGGCGCGTTGCCGACGCCGCAGGCCACTGCCCCCGGAGGGCACGCCGACTGCGTGCGCGCACGGTCGTTCGCACGCCGCGGAATCGACGAGGCAAGCCTCAGCCGAAAATTCTACGACCGGGGCGATCCGAAGCAGGCCGGTGCGACTGCCGAGCGCGCGACGATCGACCTGCTCTCGAGCCGCAACCTCGGCATCGAGCGATGCGATTCGTCCGTGCACCCCCGGCGGCTCGACGTGTATCGCGCAGTCGGCGCCGCCGGTTCGACCTTAGCACTGACGACTGAAGGCTCGCCGACCGAGCGGGCGCTCCGCCTTCAAGAAGCGATACGAATGCAAACGATCGTACGGGGATTTTACCGGCCCGATACGCCGGCCTATCGCGCACTCACCCACGACGTTGCGTACCTCCAACAGAAGTACACCGAAGCGGTTCTGCTCGCCGAGAAGCATCCGTCCGGTACGACACGCTTCGCGGCACCGGTTCCGGGCCCGCCGACGCCGCGCCCGACCGATACTCCGGAGGCGGTCGAGCAGACGAACTCATCCCCGGGACCGTCTTCGCCACCGACGACCTGCGCTCGACCGAACCTTCCCGCTTTGGTCCTTCGCGCTGTTGCGCCCGTAATGCCCGCAATGGCCGCGCAGCAACGGATAACGGGAGACGTCACCGTCGAGGTATCCCTCGACGCGCAAAGCCAGATCCTCAAACTCACGATCGTCAGCAGCCCCAGCACAATCCTGAACGGGGCCGCGCTCGACGCGACGCAGCGATCGACATTTCAGACGGAGGTTCGCGACTGCCGTCCACTTCCGTCAACTCTTCGGTTCGTCGCGACCTTCGCCGCGCAGTAACAACCGCCGGAAATGGCGGCCTAGGCTCCAGTCGGCGTTACGTATGGCCGGTCCGGTGTCACGGCGCGGGCTGGTTGCCGTTGGTCCAGTGGGTATCGAAACGCAGATCACCGTCGGGATCGGGCGGCGCCGCGTTGACGCAGTGCCCCGCGCCGTCGAGGCACTCGTACTGGACGTGGATCAGCGTGCCGCCGGCCGGCCAGGGCGACGCGGGCGGCGGCGGGATACCGCTGACGGTGTCGCCGCCGAGGTCACCTTCGTGCGCCGGCGCCGCCAGCGCGTCGCCGCTGGTCGGGTTCTCGGCGCCGCCGTCCTTGCGCCCGACGGGCGCGCTGTAGGGCGGCTCGGCGAACAGCCGCAGCGTGAGGTATTGCTCGCGCTGCGCCAACAGCTGCACACCGGCGGCATCGAGGACCTCGACATCGACGCGCAGAGAAAGGCGGGACTCCTGGACGAAGCCGCTGCACTGCAGCCACGCGATCGCATCGGGTCCGGCCGGCGGCGCAGGCGACGTACACACCGGCGGCGCGAGCGTCGTCGGCACGACGGCATAGGCGAGCGTGAACTGCGGCCCCGCGGCGCCGGCGTTCGCAGCGAACGTTCGCGTCAGCGGATTGGGGATTGCGCCGACGGCGGCGCTATAGTTTCCGAGCGCGGGCGGCGCGCCGGCGAACGGCTGCGGCGAGTCGAGCCCCGCGGTCGCGGCCGCCATCGAAACCTGCAGCTGATTTTGGTAGTCGGCGACCGCGTCGTGCACGGCGGCCTCGACGGCGCGGTTCGCAGCGGCCGCGATGCCGGCGCGCCCGAAGCTCGCGGCTCCTTCGAGCAGGACGGTCGCCGTGATACCGAGTGCGACCACGAACCACAGCGCCGTGCCGAGCACGTCACATTCTCGCCGGCGTCAGCACGTCGCGCACGAGCCGCTGTCCGGGCGGAAACACCGACGGCGGCAGCGTTTCGGTGAGGGTCACGCTCGCCGCGTCCGGTGCCGGTATCGTGCCGTCCGGCGCGGCGGCGCAGATGTCGCGGGGATAGGTGACGCTCACCGAAAACCGCTGGGCGACTGGATCGAAGGCCGTGCTGACGGGCATGCGCACGCGGCGCACCGCCGTACCGCCGCACGGAAACGGGGCGCGGATTTCGGCTCCGGCAACATACGCCGTCGTGCCGGCGATGAGGCCCCAGGTACGTCCGCCGAGCAACTGCGAGCCGTCCTCTACCGGCGACGATGCGTAGGCAACGGCAGCGCGAGCGCGCACGAGCGCGTTCTCGGCGGCCATGAGCCCCGCATCGCGCGCGGCGGGTGAGGCGGCGCCGCGCGCCACCGCGGCGACGGCCCCCGCGGTCGCGGCCGACGCGAGCGCGAAGAGTCCGACCGCGACCACGACTTCGAGCAGCGTGAAACCGCGCTCAGCCGTTGGCATAGAAGCTTCCGCTCGCACCGGCTTGCTGCACCGCATCGCAGCGCTGCTTATCGACGGCCAACGCCGTTTGCTGACCGGGAGCGAGGTACGGGCCGACGTCGGCCAGCCACGCCGCCGGCGCTTCGGCGCGCACGTCCCATGGGGTGAGGCTGCCGGCCTCGCTGCCGTCGGGTGCGGGGCCGCCGGGCGGAAAGGCAGCGTAATTGCGCGCCGGATCCCAGTTGCTCGCCGCATCGACCTGCGCCATGCTGTCGCTGCCGCCATCGGCGCGGTTCCCCGCGTAGCCGAAGTTGAAGGTGCCGGCCAAGAACCAGCCGCCGGGACCGGCCGTACCGGCGGGGACGTACCGGCTCCATTGCGTTTGCCAGGTCATCGCGCAGGCCGTCAACGTCTTCGCCGACGGCCCATCGTGACCGACATCGCAGCGCTCGCTGCACGTGTAGCGGAGCACCTCGGTGAAGCCGTTCGGGAACACGCCCGGGAGCAGGTCGAAGACGCGCGCGCCGGCGGCGTTTTCGAGCTGGGTCTCGACGACCGTATTGCCGCCGAGTACCGGCTGTGAGAGCGCGTCGAGCACACCCACCGGTATCGGCGCCGTCGGCGGGACGCTCGCCGCGACGAACGGCGTGTCGTTCACGCCGAGGTAGGGATCTTGGTGGGCGCTCAGCTGTACCGGCGGCAGGAGCGTGAACTGCGGCGATGCGGTCATGCCGCCCAGCACCGTCTCACCGGGAAGGGCCGGATCGCAGGGTACGATCGGACCGCTCCCCGCAACGCGCTGCAGCACGTCGGGTCCGACGGCGTCGGCGCTGCCGTGATGCGGAAAGTTCCGGTAGCTCCAGAACTTCGGACCGCCGGCATCGGCAGCGAAGAAATCGAGCTGCACGCAATCGTCGTGCCCGGCACCGGCCGCGGGCGCGCTGGGCCAGATCGCCGTCGCCGAACGAGCCTCGCTGCGCAGCCGTTCGCCGAGCGTCTCCAAGGCGGCGTAGCCGGCTTGCCGCGCGCGCAGCGGGCCGGCGTCGGCCGCCAGATTCCGCAACAGCTCGAATGCAGCCAGCGCGACGACCGCAAACAGCGCGCTCGCGATCAGTACTTCGAGCAGCGAGAAACCCGCTTCCGGCGCACGCACGCCGGCTGCGGTGCCCTCCGTGGCCCGCAGCTATGCGCGCACGAGGTTGGGTGGGGTCGCCCCCTTGACGGCGGCGATCGCGTTCTCGGCGGCGATGAGCGCCATCTTGGTCCGCGTTTCGACCGTCGCCGACGCAATGTGCGGTGCGAGGACGACGTTGTCGAGCGACAGCAGCTCCGCTTCGATCGCCGGCTCGCGTTCGAAGACATCGAGCCCGGCCCCGGCGATCTCGCCATCTCGCAACGCACGCGCCAGCGCCTTCTCGTCGACGATCGGACCGCGGGCCGTATTGACGAGATAGGCGTGGCGCTTCATCGCGCGCAGCTCCGCTTCGCCGATGTAATGATGCGTCGAGGGCAGCAGCGGCAGATGCAGCGAGAGCACGTCGGAACTTCCGATCAGCGTCGCCTTGTCGACGCGCCGCGCGCCGAGCTGCTCCTCGACCGCCTGCGGCGCGGGGTGCTCGTCTTCATAGACGACGTGCAGGCCGAAACCGCTGGCCCGGCGTGCGACCGCCTGACCGATGCGTCCGAAGCCGGCGATGCCCAGCGTGCGCCCGGCGAGATCGCCGCCGAGAAACCCCATCATCTCCCAACCATGGAAATGGCCGCCGCGCACGTAGCGATCGGCTTCGACGACGCGCCGCGCGCACGCGAGCAGCAGCGTAAAGGCGAAGTCGGCGGTCGCCTCCGTCAGCACGCCGGGCGTGTTCGTGATCGCGACGCCGCGGCGCGCGGCGGCGGCCAGATCGATGTTGTCGTAACCAACCGCCACGTTGGCCACGACCTTGAGGCGCGGGCAGCGCGCCAGGAATGCGTCGTCGATCCGATCGGTAAGCAAAGCGACCACGGCATCGGCATCCCGCGCGCGTTCGGCGAGCTGGTCCGGAAGATACGGCCGGTCGTCGACGTTTTGATCGACCTCAAAAAACGACGCGAGCAGCGTGATGCCATCCTGCGGAATGCGCCGCGTGACCACGACGCGCGGCCGCGAAGCCCTAGGTGTCGTCATTTCTTCCTCCGAAAGTCGCGCCACATGCTCGATGCTTTCGATACGTCGATCTTCAAGAGCTACGACGTTCGCGGCATCGTCGGTACCCAGCTCACCCCGGACTTCGCGTACGCGATCGGGCGAGCGTTCGTCCAAGCGCTAGGGCGGAACAACATCTGCATCGGACGCGATATGCGTCCATCGGGGACCGACCTCCTCGAAGCGCTGACGCGCGGCGCCGTCGATGCGGGTGCCGACGTCACCCAGATCGGGATGATCTCCACCGATGCGCTCTACTACGCCGTCGGCCATTACGGCTACGACGGCGGCGTGATGATCACGGCGTCGCATAACCCCGCGCAGTACAATGGTCTGAAATTCTGCCGCGAAGAGGCTCAGGCGATCTCGCTCGACACGGGTCTGGGAGCGATTCGCGATCTCGCGCAAGCGGGCGACTTCGTGACGCCGCCGCACCGGGGAACGGTCCGGCAGCGTTCGATCCTCGACGATTTCGGCCGGCACTGCGTCTCGTTCGTGCGCGACGTCACCAAGGTCAAGCCGTTCCGGCTCGCCATCGATGCCGGCAACGGCATGGCCGGACTCACCGTTCCGTACGTCTTCAAGTACCTGCCGCAAGTGACCGTCATGCCGCTCTTCTTCGAACTCGACGGCAATTTCCCGAATCACCCGGCGAGCCCGATCGAAGACGAGAACAAGCTCGCCCTGCGCCGGGCCGTACTTGACGAGAGCTGCGATCTGGGAGCGGCGTTCGACGGCGACGCCGACCGCATGTTCCTGGTCGACGAGCGTGGCGGCTTTCCCGACGGCAGCATCGTCACCGCCGCGGTCGGCGTCGCGACCCTCAAGACGTATCCGGGCTCGAAGATTCTCTACAACCTGATCTGCTCGCGCAGCGTCCCCGAAGCGATCCTCGCTCACGGCGGAGTGCCGGTGCGTTCGCAGGTCGGTCATTCGCTGATCAAGCCCGAGATGCGGGCTCAGAATATCCCGTTCGGCGGCGAGCACAGCGGGCACTTTTACTTTCGCGAGAACTGGTTCGCCGACTCGGGGATGATCGCGCTGCTGCAATGCCTGGACCTCTTCAGTGAAGAAGGCGACACGGTGACGCAAGCGATTGCACCGTACAACACCCGCTTTCGGTCCGGCGAGATCAACTCTCCGGTGGCCGACGCGGACGCGAAGGTCGCCGAGATCGCACAGCGCTTCGGGGATGCCCGGATCGACCACCTCGACGGATTGACGGTCTCGTATCCGGAGTGGTGGCTCAACCTGCGCAAATCCAACACCGAGCCGCTGCTGCGCCTCAACGTCGAAGGCGATACGCTCGCACTTATGGAGAACGGCCGCGACCAGGCGCTCGCGCTGATCGCCGGATGAATGGCGGCGTCTGATGTCGACTCCGCTCGAGCGGTACGGCGCCGCCCGCGACGACGTCGCAGCGTGGCTCGAAGAACTCCGCGCGATGCTCGAAGCCGACACCGAACGCTACGACGCTTCGGCCGATGCGCAGGCGCTCGAGCAGACCGTGCTGAGGCTGCGGAACGGACGTTTCGTGCTGGCCGTGGTCGGGGAGTTCTCGAGCGGGAAATCGTTCTTGCTCAACGCCCTGCTCGGAAAGGTCGCCTTCGAGCAGCGTCCCGGCGGCAAACGCATCGTCGGGCTGCTGGCGACCGACATCAATCCGTCCACCGCGACCATCACCGAACTGAGCTACTCCGCCGACGAGATGGCGACCGCGATCTACGCCGGCGGACGCGAGGAACGGATCCCGCTCGACCGTCTGGCGCGCTTCGTCGCGGTCGGCGAAGAAGGGAAACTCCACGACGCGACCGGCGACGATAGCGGCGCGCCGGTGCTGGTGCGGGTGGACGTCGACTCCGCATTCCTGCGCGGCGGATTCATCGTCGCGGACACGCCCGGACTGGCCTCGATCAATCCGGCCCACCGCCGCGCGACCCTGGGGTATCTGCCCGGTGCCGACGCCGTTCTCTACCTGATCGATACGCAGCAGCCGTTTACCGAAGGCGATGCGTCCTTTCTGGGCATCGTGCGCCGCTACATCGAGTCGGTCTTCATCGTCCAGACGAAGATCGATCTGTGGCGCATGAAGGACGGGGAACGCGAAGCCTGGCAGGCCGCGGCGCAGCGCATCCTCGCCCAAGCGGCGCTGCACGCCCCGGACACGCCGGTCTACCCGCTCTCGGCGCGCGAGTATGCCGAGGGGCTCCTGACCGGCGAGCCGGCGCTCATCGAGCAAAGCCGTTTTCGCGAGTTCCTCAGCGCGCTCGACGCGTCGCTGGTCGCAACCACCGGCCGGTCGCGGCTGCGGCGAGCAACCGCCGAGGCGCGGCGTATCAGTTCGCGCGCCGCCGAGGCGTTCGGTTTCGAGGCGGCCGCACTCGAAACGCCGCCGGGGGCGTTGCGCATTCGCCGCGACGCGGTGGCGCCGGCGCTGGATGCGTTCGCGGCGGCCGCCGTCGCTGCGCAATCCTCGCTCGAGCAGACCGGCACGCGCCTCGCTGCGACGACGCGCGCCCGCGGCGCAGATGCGCGCAGCGCTCTCGCGCGCGCACTGCGGCGCAGTTTCGACATCACCGACATCGCGCGGCTGCGCGACCGGGCCAAGCTGCACATCCTGGTCGACGACGTCCTGGCGACCGCAATGGGACGCTTCGCCGCCGATGCCGCCGAACTGGTCGCAAAGAGTCTGCGCGACGACGTGCGGGCCGCATCGTCGTCGATCGTCATCGCCGCGCGCGAACGTGACGGCGAGGGCATCCTGACGGAACTGCTCGACGGCGTCGCTGCCGACCGGCTCCCGGTCACCGAAGCGGCTGCCCGCGCTTTCGGTGCGAACGCCGCCAGCGGTGCGTGGAGCACCGATCTGGAGACCGGGCTGCGCTCGTCGATCGTGCTGGGAGCGCTCGGCGGGCCCGCAGTCGGTTTCGTCGATGCGATCGCACAACGCTTCGCCGAGTTTGCACCCGGGGCGTACATGAAGCGCGAGCTCCTCGCCGACCTGGATGAGGGTCTGGCTGCGCAGTTCGACGGCGAGCTGGCCGCCTATGTCGACGGGATTGCCGATCGCGTCGCGACGATCGCGCACGAACTCGCCGGGCGGCTCGGAGCGCTCGCACCGCGCGTGCGTGCGCAAGCGCTGGGCCCGCTCGAACGCGCGCTCGCGGCGCACGGCGGCGGGATCGACCGGGCGGAAGGCGCGCGAGCCGCCCGGGAGCGCGCGCACGCCGTCCGCGCGCTGGCCACCCGGATCGAAACGCGCAGCGAAGCCTTCGCGCGCGAAAGCCGCGGCGACCGCGCCGAACTCGCGAACCCGGGCGTTCCGCTGGACGCGCAAGCGGGACGCGAACGCTCGGCCCCCGCCGAGGCGGCCCGGTTCGACCCGGCGACGTACGAGCACGGCTTGCGGCCGGAGCGCTGGCGCGTCGCGATCGTCGGTGCGTTCAAGCGCGGCAAGTCGAGCCTCATCAACGCCCTGGCCGGTTCGCACGTGCTCGACGACGAGGGCAGCGACGTCGAGATGCGTTTTCCGGTCCACGTGCGTTACGGTCCCGAAGCCAAGGCCTACGCCTTGGGCGACGATGCGGGTTGGAACGAAATTCGGCGCGACGGCGCGTTGGCGGCTGCCGCGCACACGCCGGTGCTGATCGAGACGCCGTGGGATCTTCCCCGCCAACTCGTGCTCGTCCACGCGCCGGCGTTCGACTCCGGTTTCCCGGCTGCGGGCGATATCGTCGCAGCCGCGGCCGCTGCCGCGAGTGAAGTGGCAGCGCTTTTCTCGCGTCAACTGTCCGAGCGCGAGCTCGAGGTCTACGGCCGCATCGCCGCGGGTGGGAAACCGATGACATTCGTTCACACGATGGCCGATCACGAGGATTCGGCCGAACGGCGCAACGTCGTCATGCTTGCCGAACGCTACCTGCGCGAGCGCGCGATCGTGCCGCAGCGGGTCTTCACCGTCTCGACACAGGAATATCGTGAAGCGCTCGACGACGGCCGCGCACCGGCGGGCTGGAACGAGCTGTTGGCCCTGCGCGCGACGCTTCAGGCGCACGCCGAGGAGCACATGGTTCGCCTCGAACGCGCCGAACGGGAGCGTGCCCAGAGCGCGCGCCTCGCGCAAAACGCAACGCCTTCGGAGCCGGCCGAGCGGCGACCACTTTTTTTACGTTTCTTTCGAGGCCGTGCCGGAGGGCGATAGGGGAGCGACCTGACCGCTCCCGAATCTCACCGGACGTGTCCGATACCTATATCCTTGGGCCTGCGCGCATCGCGCCGGGCGACGGCACGCTGACGCACGGTCGCATTGCCATCGAGCGAGGCCGCATCGCACGCATCCTCTCCGAGGAGGGCCCCAGCGATAGCCGGCCTCCGGACGGTGCGATCATCGCTCCGGGGCTGATCGACGTTCACACCAACGGCGCCGATGAATTTCTGTTCAACCGCGATCAAGGCCACGCGGTCGAGGTCGCGTCGCGAGCGTATGCCCGGCAAGGCGCGACGGGTTTCGTCGCCGGAATTATTACCGCACCCTGGGAATCGATGCTGCACGCCGCCTCGGAGGTGTCGGAAGCGGCGGTCGAATTGGTCGAAAAGGGCGACCCGATCGGCGCACGGTGTCTGGGAATCCACTTCGAAGGACCGTTCCTCAATCCCAAGTTTCGCCGGGTCCATCGCGCTGAGTGGATCCTCGCCGCGACCACAGAGCGCGCGCAAGAGATGATCGAAGCCTGCCGCGGCGCGCTGGTCATGGTGACCATGGCGCCCGAGATGGAAGGCGTCGACGAGTTGGCGCGTTTCTTCCACGATCAGGGAATCGTCTGTTCAGCGGGGCACACCGCGGCGCGTTATCGCGAAGGCGTGCTCGCAATCGGGCTTGGATTCCGAACCGTGACGCACGCGTTCAACGCGATGCCGCCGCTCGATCATCGCGACCCCTCGATTCTGGCCGCGTTCATCCAAGAGTCACGCACGACGGTGCAGCTGATCTGCGACGGCTACCACGTCTCGCCGCCGATGGTCGATCTGCTCTACCGCACGCTGCACGAACGCGTGGTGCTGGCGACCGACAACATGCCGCCGGCCGGCAGCGGGTATCGGATCGAAGGCGGGGTCGTGCGCTCCGAAGACGGGACGATCGCCGGCAGCGCGCTGCTGATGGACCAGGCCGTGCGCAACCTGATGATGTACGCCGACATCCCGTTCGAAACCGCGGTGATCTCCGCCACGCGCTCGCCGGCACAACTGCTGAGTCTCGAACGGGAACTCGGCACGATCGAGCCCGGGAAGCGAGCTGACCTCTCGGTGTGGAGCGATGAGTACCAGGTGCTCTCGACGATCGTGGGCGGCATCCCGGTCTACGGATCGTCGCATCTCTACCATGCGTCTCGCGCTCGCGCGTAACGGCCGCTTGGCGCCATAGGCAGCGGGCCACACCTCCTCGCGATCGTCATCGCGGCGGCGGCCCTGCTGGGGATTCTTCTCCGGCCCTTCCGCGTCAACATCGCGTGGTGGGCGGCCGGAGGTGCGCTGCTGCTGGTTCTCACCGGTGCGCTGAGCCCGGGCAACGCGGGCTCGGCGCTGGCGCGCGGCCTCGATGTGTACCTCTTCCTGATCGGTATGACGGCGCTGGCCGAGTTCGCGCGCCGGGAAGGCCTCTTCAGCTGGGCAGCGTCGGTGGTGCTGATGGCCGCCCACGGCTCGCGCCGCCGGCTGCTGCTCCTGATCTACGGGGTAGGAATTCTCACCACGGCCTTTCTCTCGAACGACGCGACCATCGTCGTGCTGACGCCGGCCGTGCTCGACGCGGTTCGCCGCACGGACGCTGACCCGCTGCCGTACGTCGTCGCTTGCGCGCTGGTTGCCAACGCGGCCAGCCTGATACTTCCGATCGCCAACCCCTCGAACTTAGTCTTTTTCGCCGGCAAGATGCCCTCGCTCGCAACCTGGTTCGGATCGTTCGCTGCGGCATCGCTCGCCTCGATTGCGCTGACCTACGCCGCGCTGATGTGGCGCGTGCGCGGCGCGCTCGCGGCGCCGCTGCACGTCGAGGGCGAACATCCCGCGATGCCGCGGCCGGCCGCACTGATCGCGCTCGGGCTCAGTGCCGTCTCGCTCATCGTGACCGCCGCGCTGAGCGGTCCGCTCGGGGCCGTCGCCTGCGGGCTCGCCGTCGCCGCGTCCATCGTCGCGGCGAGCCGGGATCGCGGCGCGCCGCTGAGCATCGTGCGCGGAATCAACTGGTCGATCGTACCGCTGACGGCCGGGCTGTTCGTTCTGGTCGACGTGCTCGAGCGCGCCGGCGCCGAGTCGGCGGGCCGTCAGCTCTTCGCCTGGGGCGCGCATACCGGCGGCCCGTTCGCGCTGCTCGGCGTGGCGTTCGCGACGGCCGCGGCATCGAATCTCGTCAACAACCTTCCAGTCGGGCTCGCCGCCGGCCATGCCGCGACGACGCTGCATCCGCCGGCCGCGCTCGTCTCTGCCGCGCTGGTCGGCGTCAACGTCGGTCCGAACTTCAGCACCAACGGTTCGCTCGCGACGGTGCTGTGGCTGTCGATCCTCCAACGCGCCGGGGTCGCCATGTCCCCTTGGCGTTTTGCGGCCATCGGCATGCTCGTGACGCCGCCCGCGCTGATCGCGGCCGCGCTGCTGGCGCGCTAGCAAACCACGCAGCAGGAACTGTCCCTGAGCGAGCGCACTGTGCGCAGATGGCAGACGGCATTTCGGTAGACGACCGTGACGGCGTGCGCTACGTCGTGCTGGACCGGCCGGAAAAAAAGAACGCGCTGACCAGCGCCATGTACGCCGCGCTCGCCCGCGCGGTCGGGGACGCTTCGGCCGACGGTATCGGTGCGATCCTGTTGCGGACCAGCAGTGCGACCTTCACCGCCGGAAACGACCTGCGCGATTTTCTCGACCAGCCGCCGCACGGCGGCGACGCGCCGGTGACGCAATTCCTCACCGCGCTGGTCGATACCGACGTGCCGATCGTCGCCGCGGTGCGCGGAGCCGCGATCGGTATCGGAACCACGCTGCTGCTGCACTGCGACCTGGTTTACGCGTCGCCCAGTGCCGTGCTCCGCGTTCCGTTCGTCGACTTGGGGCTGGTCCCCGAAGCGGCCAGCAGCGTGCTTCTCCCGCGCCGGATTGGCCGCGCACGCGCCGCGGCCGCGCTCTACCTCGGCGAGCCGATCGATGCCGATGCCGCCCGTGCAGCCGGGATCTTCACCAAGGTATTGCCGGACGATGTCCTCGACGCGTGCGCCGACGACGCCGCCCGTACGATCGCGGCCAAACCGCGCGAAGCCGTGCGCGAGACCAAACGCCTCCTCAACTACGATCGCGCGGCACTCCACCAGGCAATCGGGCGCGAGACCGCCGCCTTTCGCACGCGGCTGGGATCGGAAGAAGCGCGCACCGCGATGGCATCCTTCTTCACCCGCACCGCGCGCTTGCCTTGAGTGTACGGTCGGGCTGCGCATGTAGGACTTGAGCCCGGAGCGGTTCAATCCAGCCAGCCTCATGGTGGGCCTGCGGATCACCATTCTCGGTGCGGTTGCGTGCCTGATTTCCAGCCTTGGAACCACGGGGTGTTCGCACAACCCCTGTTCGGTGCATCACGTCGTCACCGAGTCGGCATCGGGGATGAAGGTCGACCAGTTGGAGCTCGATGACGGCTACGTCTACGTGCCGTTTCAGGAAGAGTCGCTCTACGCGCACGAGTATACGACCGGCACCGAGGTCCGATTGTGCGAAGTCACCTCGGAGGTGGACGGTACGCAGCACTACTCGATTATCGCGACCAACGTCTTGGGCGCGCCGACCGAGATGCGGCGGCTCGAGTACCAGGGTTTCCAGTAGTCAGCGCGGCTGCAGCCGCACGATCTCCCGCTGAAAGGCGATCGCGATCACGACGAACGCGGCGGCGACCAAGGCGACGGTGCCGCAGTTGAGCGGCAGTTGCGCGCGCGGATCGCCGCCGCCCGGATAGAGGTAGCGCGCCAGCACCCGAACGGCGAGGGCGGCCACCCAGATGGCAAGCGTAGCACGGTTGCCCCGCACCTTGACGGCGTTGGCCTTGGCGGCCGGGGCGAAGGTCGTGTTGCGCACGATCGCGAGGCCCGTGATCGCGCCGAGCAGTACGCCGCCCAGCAGGCAGCCGGTCGTGATCGCGTCATCGTGGCCGTCGATGCTCAGCGTGAGGACCAGCAGATAACCGGTGAGCGCGACCAGCAGCGCCGGCCGAATCCAGATCTGCGCCATGCTGACCGTGCGCTCGCGCAGCTCGCGGAAGGCAAAGCGCACGACGACCAGCGCCACCAGCAGCAGTGGTAAGACGGTCGCGATCGTCCCCGTGGCGGCGTCGGTCGTTTCGTTCATGCTGCACCTCCCAGGTAGGCTGCGCGTACCGCTTCGCTCGCCGCCAGACTGCTCGCCGGGCCGCTGTGCGCGATTGTTCCGACTTCGAGTACGTATCCGCGCGATGCGACCGCCAAGGCCTGGCGCGCGTTCTGCTCGATCAGCAGGATCGTCGTTCCGCGCGCGTTGATCTCGCGGATGACCGCGAAGATCGTCTGAACCAGCTTCGGCGAGAGTCCCAGCGACGGTTCATCCAGCATCAACAGACGCGGACGCGACATCATGGCCCGTCCGATCGCAAGCATCTGCTGCTCGCCGCCCGACATCGTGCCGGCTTTCTGCGCGTACCGCTCCTTGAGCCGCGGGAAGATGTCGAGCACGTGCGCGGTCTCATCGGCGATCTCGGAACGCACCCGGCGCGTGTACGCCCCCAGTTCCAAGTTTTCGCGCACCGTCATGCGCGGAAAGACGTGGCGGCCCTCGGGCGCATGCCCGATTCCGGCCCGCACGATCGCGCTGGGCGCTAGACGGTCGATCTCGCGTCCGGCGAACCGGATACTGCCGGAGGCCGGACGCACGAGGCCGCTGATCGCGCGCAGGGTGGTCGTCTTTCCGGCGCCGTTCGCACCGATCAACGTCACGATCTCACCCTCGTCCACCGTCAGCGAGATGCCGCCCAGGGCCGTGATCCGCCCATAGCGCGCGACCAGATTCTCGACCTCCAGCAGCGTACTCATGCGGATTCACCCTCCTTCGGAGGCTGAATCCACCTCGGCTTCGCCTCGTCAATCCGGATGAGCGACGAAACAGAACGACTCATGCGGGGCTTCCGAGGTATGCTTCGATCACTTTGGGATCGCTGCGGACCTGGGCGGGGTCCCCTTCGGCGATCTTCTCGCCGTGGTCGAGGAC